>Ga0208980_10000782_pt1 | contig 18561 bp, 18 predicted proteins | sample WetSurMetagenome_3_FD_187993 | JGI IMG/M metagenome (GOLD analysis project Ga0208980, IMG submission 187993) | Wetland microbial communities from Twitchell Island in the Sacramento Delta, sample from surface sediment Aug2011 Site A1 Bulk (version 2) | ecosystem: Environmental > Aquatic > Marine... | reverse complement strand
GGTGGCGATCGGAACGCGCAGTCCCTCTTTCTGCATGACATGCCACAATGCGTATTGCAGCACGTAGCCGATCTCTCCTTGTGTTGCGGCGAGGCAGCAATCGTACGGCATTCTGTAGGCGTGTGCGGCGGACAACTCCGAGCGAACAAGGGCTGCTCCGATCTGCGGTCCGTTCCCGTGTGTCAGCACAACACGATGCCCGCGTTTGAGAAGTTGGATGATTGTTGCTGCCGTCTCCAACGCATGCTCGAATTGATGTTCGGCAAGCCCTCGTTCACCGGTTCTCATCAACGCGTTTCCCCCGACAGCTACGAGCACTAACCCGGGCATATCAGTCTCCAAGCAATTCCAACATTACTGCCTTCTGAACGTGCAGTCGGTTCTCTGCCTCCTGGAAGACCACAGAATTCTTCGAGTCGATCACTTCATCAACCACTTCCTCGCCTCGATGCGCGGGCAGGCAATGCATGAAGAGTGCATCTGGCTTTGCGCGTGAGAAGAGCTCCTTGTTTATCTGGAAAGGCTTGAAGATTGCTCGTCGTTGCTCGGCTTCCTTCTCCTGTCCCATGCTCGTCCATGTGTCGGTGTAGATCATGTCGGCACGGTTTGCTGCATCGGCCGGATCGGTACCGACGCTGATGGTAGCTCCTGTTTTCCTGGCAATCTCCAGTGCACGGCTCACAAGATCGGGCGATGGTTGGTAATGGTCTGGAGTAGCAACATGGAGGTGGGCGCCAAGTTTTGCAGCAATGAGCATGAGAGAGTTTACAACATTGTTTCCGTCGCCGATGTAGCTCAACTTCAGACTTGTGATGTTCTTCTTGTGTTCCGTAATAGTGAAGAAATCTGCCAGTGCCTGACATGGATGTTCCAAGTCCGTAAGGCCGTTGATAACCGGCTTCGAACAGTGTTGTGCAAAGGAAGTGCACACGTCATGGCCGAACGTGCGGATCATGACACCGTCAACCATCCGTTCGAGGTTCTTGGCCACATCATGGATTGATTCACGCTTGCCGAGATTGATCTCCTGCGGTGACAGGTACACGGAGTCTCCGCCAAGCTGCTTGATACCCACATCGAACGTGGTACGAGTGCGCAGGGAGGGTTTCTCGAAAATCAACGCCATGATCTTGCCGTCGAGCGCTTTGCGATACTTTCGCGGGTGCGATTTGAGATCGGCGGCGAGCCGGAAAAGTCGTTCGATATCTTTTGTGGTTAGATCATCAATTGATAGAAAGTCTCGTCCGGCTAGTGGAGAGCGCTTTGTTCTGGAACGATGCGGCTTGTTTGTACGGGAAGATGGAGTCACGAAACTATCTCCTTGTTGTTGGAACAATCAATTCTCGGCGCACATCAGGCAAAAGGACGATCGAGGGGGGGTCGTCAGTTCTTGTACGCCACCGCAAACCTTGTGCCCATTGTAAGCTACACACTAATGAGAGATTTCACAAGTTCGATACTCGAACGGATGAATGTTTCTCAGAAATAGAAACCGAGGCAATGGAATTGAGAATGACCCGTTTCTCTTTGATGTTGAAGTCTTCAACACGGGAACAATGGTTTCGGCATTTCCCATAGCGAAGCCATTGTCATTCTCCTGTGCTGGGTTCTTTAAGGAGAGGCTCCGCGATATATCCGATCTTTCTGGCAACAGGCTTCCATGCGAGATATGACAGCCTCTAGATTCTATGCCGATGCTCTGAAGCGATGAACACTATTGCATTGGGCTCTTCGGAGTGATACCATACCACGTCTCTGCTAGGTCTGGCGCGAGCAGTGAGCGATGTAGGATTTGCCATATGCTTCACAGAGTTGTCCCCTCTTGATGTTTCCCGAAGGTGTTCACGTTGATTGTGATAACATCCGGTGAGGAATTTGACGATGCGGAAGCTGTCTGACGTTCCCTCGAGCCGGAGTTGTCCTTTGTCGGCCATTGAGGTGACTCTTCTCGTGTTCACTCTGTATCGTCGGATGGAACATCGTTGGCGCGAACGGCGTTATTGAACCAATCAAGCGAGAGAACTTCTTTGAGGAAGGATAGGGCGGGGAGGATGTCGAAAGCATTTGGACATCCTCTCAGCGTGAACGGTCCGAGCCAACAAGAAGCTACTCGAGGAATTTTCCAAGTCTGAGTCTGGAGAACAAGCCGGTCGGCCGAGGCTTGGGCTGTTCTTGAGCTTGCTGTTGTGATGGGGAAAGGCTCGTGGGATCATCCTCGCCAAAAACCCTTGGGGCTTTTGAAGCCTCTCGCCAAACCGTGCGCTCTTTCTCCAATCGTTCTTGTTCCTTCTGTTGCTTGAGAATCTCCATCCGCAGTTGCTCTTCCGCGGATTGCGGCAGCGAAGTCGATTGAGATGGCCGGGGATTGAATGGTGAGCCCAAACTGTTTGAACTCGGAGGTGCCATGTTCGCTGTTCCAATGTTTGACATGTTATTCAATTCGTTGAACGTTGGATCCGAGGGGTCAAAGCCCACTCTGTGGTTCTGCCTGCGCAAGGTTTCCCAGGCGGGCAAGACCGTTTTCTCCGCAGCAATCACATATGGGCTAAGCGGATCAAGAAGATACGCTTTCATCAGGGAATCAAACGCTTTCTCCGATGAACCGCCTTCAAGGTATTGATCAGCCATGTTTGTTAAGAATCTTATCTTTTTGGGGACATCTTCAGGCGTAAGTCTTGCGTCATCTTCGGGTGACTTCACACCGCCTGCGAATTGAGGACCAACCGTGATCGCGAGATTGCCAACTCCCATGACGCCACTGTCAGACTGAGTGTTTTCGATCTGGGGAAAATTTTGTTGAACCCGAATTCGATCCATGATGGCATGAATGTATCGGTTTTCAGGATCGAGGCGCTGTGCAACAGCAAGTTGTTCGATAGCAAAGTCGAACCGTCCTGAGGCGGCAAGTCGTTCGGCGGATCTGATGAGATGAGAAGATCCCCCAAGCGAGAAGCTTGTTCCCCTTGACGTATTTCTGCCTCCCTGAAACCCAAAACCCCAATCAAAGGACCCCATCGTCCCATCCCCCAAATAGTGTGACCAATGCTACACTTCAGCAGCGTAACGCGGCATTGTTGTGACCAAAATAACAGTTCGGGATGCAAGTGTCAAGCCTATTCGCAGACATTTACTAAGATGGGTGACAACTGGTCTGCGGGATATGAACTTTGGTGACTCGTGCCCGTGTACTTTTTTCCTCCCGTGAAGTACGATGGCTGAACAGAATCGATTTCCAAACAGTTTTGGACGTTTCGTTCATTCCAAACATTCCGTATTTTACCTGTGGGTTCTTGGCCACTCTCGGCTCTTTTCGACAGTGAACACCCGCAATTGCTCATTTCACCGAACTTGCAATGGGATAGCGATGCTGAAAGGAAAGGTTGCAGTTGTGACAGGTGCATCCTCTGGCATTGGGGCAGCACTCTCAATTCTCTTGACAAAAGAAGGCGCCAATGTTGTTCTTTGTGCTCGAAGAGGCCTGATGCTAGCGAAGGTAGCCAGACAAATTAGGGATATTGGTGGGATTTGTTTGCCCTTGCCATGTGATGTCTCAAACAAGAAGGAGGCAGAAGCGCTGATACACAAGACCCTCGAGGAGTTTGGTAGAATCGACATTCTTGTTAATAACGCTGGCCGCGGACATTTTTCGAGCGTAGAGGATACGACGGATGAAATGATCAGGAGCATGTTTGCTGTGAATGTTTTTCCACTTTGGTACACTACACGTCCATCCCTTGTCTACATGAAGCAACAAAAGAGTGGACACATCATCAATATCGCTAGCATGGCGGGAAAGCTTGGATATCCTTACAACAGCGCATACGTTGCTGCAAAACATGCCTGCGTTGGATTTACACACGCGCTTAGACAAGAGGTTATTGAGACCGGGATACACGCCACAGTGGTGTGTCCTGCCGGCGTTTCGAGCGATTGGGCGAATGTTACTGAAGGGGGCTCGATGCGCAAGTTCTTCTCAGAGTCTGGTGCTCATATCAAGCGGATCGCTGCGGAGCGAGCGATTACCCTCCCCGCAATTGAAGGTGTCAAGACGCCGGAAGAGATTGCAGGCGCAATCGTCGAGTGCATTTATGATCCCGTTCCGGAAGTGTTCACTCATAAGGGTTCCGCAGAGTTCGTCTTGTTGGCAACGCAGGACAGAGTACGCGCAGAACTCAAGCAACTTCCGATTGCATTGGGAGAGAGAGAAGCATATTGCAGCATCAAGGAGGATACTTAGGTGAGCGAAGGAGTGAGTTCTTCGATACTCCACGATTCCGTGCAAACAGACCTCAAGTGCTAGTTGGCAGAGGCGTGTTGTCCGAACTGCACCAACAGCTTTGTTCTGCTTGTTGGGATGTTCAGCGGTAAAAATCCGTATGGACTGGGTGACCGGAGGAAGTATTGCGCCATTCGATAGTGCCCCATATGCCAACCCACAAACCTACGGTCACATCATGTTGTCATCCTACGTCTTTGGCGGCGCAGCGGGAAGCTACAAAGCGACGGGGATCCTGCAAGCGAGCGGGAGAGTGGTAGCGTCAAAAGATTTCATCGTACAATAGAATGCTGCGATTCGATGAAGCCCCGGATGGTCCCGGGGCTTCTGATTTCTAAGGAATAGTACGGATGGAAACTGTCTTCAGCCACCAGGGCAACCGTTCCCAATTTTCTTCGACAGGGCTGACTGATGTCGCATGTGGCACAAACCCTTCATAGTAATAAAAAAGGCATCCCATCGTTCCAATGAAACGCCTAGCCGCTGACCGAAGCGTACGTATTATCTTAGCAATAGCATCTTCTTTGTGTTAGCGAAACTTCCAGCTTCGAGACGACAAAAATACACTCCACTTGCTAACCCCGACGCGTCAAACCGTACAGATTTGGAACCTGCATCTTGTACTTCGTCAACAAGAGAGGCAACCTCTTCTCCTAGAATGTTGAACACCTTCAGGACAACTCTCGTTCGTTCCTGGACACTGTATCGGATTGTTGTAGCCGGATTAAACGGGTTCGGAAAACTCTGATGCAGTTCAAATGCACAAGGCAGAACAGACTCTTCCTCTAGCAGCGTTGGTCCATTCCCTCCGAGTACAATATTCGAGTTGATCGTGTAGGTGTTCGGGGGAATCACGATTGTTCCCTGTGCTGCAGTGAAGCCGTTGCGGTCACCGTACACAGTAACTTGGCCGGTCGGGACCGCGTCAATTGAGAAACTTCCAGTCCCGTCGGAGACACCATAACCGACCGTCTGTCCATCCACTGTCCGCACAACAAGGCGGCTTCCCGTGATTGGGATTCCACTTAGTGCTGTCACTCCACCTGTGATGCGAGTAAGACCCGGGCTCACAACCGGTACAACGCCAACGTTGATGTTTGTAAGCAACCCTGATGCGACAATCGAATCGGATTGTTGCCAATGTATGACACCGTATGCATTCTCCTTGAAGAAACTTGCCACGAAGTTGCTGTACGGGACTGCAAGCACGTTGTAAACGCCAGTGTTCAGATTGCTGATCTCGTAGTTACCCAATGTATCTGAGTGGACGAAACGTGTCGTTGCTGGCGGCTGGGTCCCAGGGGGCTTCGGGAACAGGATGACGCGCGAAGGAACTGGTTGCCCTGTAGAATCTCGTACCGTTCCACGCACACTGTTCTGCGTTGAAGGGTACACAGAGAGAGAGAAATCAATGCCGCTTGTGTCATCTCTGACAGTGATGATATCGGCTTGCGTGGGATCAGAGTTGTTGTTGAAGTACTCAGGAAGGTATCCGTTCGTTGCGGCCGCTGCAATATAGCTCGACCCGACTGGAACGTGTGCATAGTACTCACCAAAACCATTCGTCTGATCGTACCACACTACACCGCGCGCATATCCGAGCCCGGGAATAATACGTGCTTCAGCTCCCAGACCGGGTGGCAGGCCAGTAGTTGCCGCAAGGAAGTTCATCTCCTGCATTGTTCTCATGAACACGACAGAAGCGCCCGCGAGAGGAGCGCCCGTAGAGCTGCGAACGACCCCGTGGACGTACGCGAGTATGGTCGGGCTTGTCCTTGCTAAGCCAAAGTTTGCCATGACACTGAGACCTTCGTTCACACGAACCGGAGTAGCGCTTGAAGGTGTCGGTGCATCGTCGTACCACTCTGCTCCGTAGGGCGAGTTCATGGGTGGCTCGGCTTTGACAAAGTACGTGCCCGTGTCCACTTCAACTTGATACTGACCGGACGGGTTCGTTTCGGTGGGAGCCGACCAATATGGTTCAAGACTAAGTCTGAAGACGCGTATCCTCACGTTTGCAATTGGCTGAGTACCGACGTCGGCAGTGATTGTCCCGTTTATATAACCGTGTGGCCGCGACGTACTGACTGTCACTTGGGTAATATTGCTGCGGGGACTCTCAGCGTGGGTCGAGTCATTCGCCGAAGTGACGTAGTAATAATATGTATGTGCTAACAGCACTTCGTGGTCGCGATAGCTTGGCGAGTGTGACCAGCCCTCTAGTTCGAAGTGAGAAGAGTCTGCATGCGAGCGGTAAATCTTGAAAGACCACGGCCCGACTGGAACCTGCCACGTAAGAGAGACCTCCGGATGATTTCCTGGCAGGCTCTGGCCCACCAAATTTGTGGGGGTGGGAGGATTCTGTGCATACACTCCAGCTAATCCACAGAGCAAAACGTATGTAAGACCAAGAAATCTCTTCATACTCTTTTTTGTGACGATGTCAGAACCTGCGCGCGTGGAGATGTTCTGCTAGTTCTGGAAATTGTGGGATCATTACCTGATAATCCACCAAAATATATCTCATTCGAGTTGTAGATACAATACCATATTTGTGGTAATCCACGCTCTAGCACCTTAAAAACTCTGCCGAATTCAGCTTCTTTTACGATGTTGATTTTCTACTGCTTACTCTGTAGCTTTGCGTTGTAAGTCTTCCAGCCTGCGCAATCCTCGCGCACTTCTGTTCTTTTCATCAAGCTCCGCTTCCTAGAAGTATCTAATATTCTTCCAGGTGTTCTTCAATGGTTTCGAGATGGATGCGTCTTCACTTGCAGGGTGGGAGAAACCGAACAACATCATCACAAAGGAGGTAGCCATGATACTCAAGCGATTGGTCGAGTTCCTTGACGGTAACAAGATCAAGTATGTGGTTGTCCACCATTCACAGGCATTCACCGCTCGGGAAGTTGCGGTATCGGCGCACATCCCGGGCAAAGAGATTGCCAAGACAGTGGTCGTGAAGGTCGATGGCAAACCTGCGATGGCCGTACTTCCCGCCTCTCAGATGATTGACTTGCGGATGCTAAAGGAGGCACTGAACGCCGGAAAGATTGAGCTAGCCGGAGAGGGAGAACTCAACACACTTTTCCCCGAGTGTGAGGTCGGAGCAATGCCGCCGTTTGGGAATCTGTTTGGGATGGACGTACTCGTTGCAGACACACTTGCTCTGGATGAAGAGATTGCGTTCAACGCGGGTTCACATCGAGAACTGGTGAAGATGTCCTACAAGGATTTCGAGCGTCTGATCACTCCTAAACTGCTGAAGTTCTCGGTCGACAGAAGAGTTCGGGCTGACCTTTACGAAGGTGGAACAAGCTGACCCGTTCTGTCGGCATGCTCAAACTGTAGTTCAAATGGTAAGGTGCGAGTGCTGCGGCCGGTTGTGTTGTTTCTGTATCCGATCCAATCTCGGTACGATACGCCTACGTCGCTTTCCTGAGCGTAAGCACGGTGATCTCTGGAGGAATACCGAGCCGCAGAGGAGGACCCCAGTACCCCGTCCCCCGGTTTACATAGATCCAAGCGCTCTCGTGTCTATGCAATCCCTTGATGTAGGGCTGGTTTAGTGTGGCAAGATGGTTCCAAGGGAAAAACTGTCCGCCGTGTGTGTGGCCTGAGATCTGAAGATCAACTCCAGCCTTCACTGCGTGTATGATGCTCCGTGGCTGATGTGCAAGAAGAATCCGCACAAGTCCGTCGGGTGAATCTCTCAGTGCTGCAGGGGGATCCGAGCGATGGCTTTGAAAAAAGTCCCCCCCGGAGTAATCCGTAACTCCTGCGAGAACTATCCTGCCTTTGTCGCGTTGGATAACGCGGTGCTCGTTCAGCAAGACATCAAACCCCAACCGTCCAGCTTCCTTGACCCACGGTTCAACGCCGGAATAGTAATCGTGGTTGCCAGTGACAAAGAACTTCCCGTGTGGCGCTGCAAGATTTTGCAACGGAGCGACGTCATCCTGCAACCACGCGACCGATCCATCAACAAGATCCCCCGTGAACGCGATGAGGTCGGCATTCAGTGCTGCCACCTGTTCAACAATTCCTTCGACGAACTCTCTCTTGATCGTTGGTCCAACATGCAGGTCGGTGAACTGAACAATGCGGAAGCCATTGAATGTTTCTGGCAGGCGTGATATCGGCACATCAACGCGCTCGATTGTGGCCCGGCGACGCGCTTCGTAAAAGCCATACCCGCTTGCTGCGACTGCCATACCGATGATAGCAAGGTTGGTTGAGTGTACGAGGAATCGACGACGATCAATGTCTGCAGTCGAATCCTTTCTCACCTTCCCATTGTTTTGTGCAGCATGAGCAAGGAGTCGGTCCCATCCATTTCGGAGGAACAGAACCAAATCGCGCACGCCCACAAACGTGAGTGTCAGTGAGAAGAATCCTAACACGACGTAGCCAGCCCAGGAGAGCAAGTCGACCCACGAGGATTGCACTCTATTGAGGAATAAGAAGAATGGGATCTGCGGGATCAAAAAGAAAATCCACACCGCCATCCATGCATATCGTCTGGGTTTGCGTCGAAGATTGGCGGACTTGATTATTCGCCTCCCGACATACCAATGCGCGATGGCGATCAGTGAAACCCAGAATGCAAAGAACAGGATCAAGGACATATCGTGCGCGTTGAATTATTCCTATGATTCTTCGTGTTACTGTTTGAGGTGACGAGGAGTTTCAGTCCTTCCCAATAGCCGTAATGATATGAAGAAGATCCTTCTCTACATCCAAAAGGAATATCCGCATGTGCCTCAGCGGGTGCCACCAAGTACTCTTGCCGGTAGCATGACGAGGGCTTTGAGGAAAGCAAAGAGGCCATCGAACGCTATGCCGATGAGACGGAACGGCAGCGTGAGCAGCCAGACGAATGGATAGAGAATGAGGGCCAGCAGCGCTAGCGGCCACGAAACCCAGAGCAGAATCAGCCACAGAACGAACTTGATCACGGTTTAACCTCCTTCTCCCTACAGCTTACGTTTTGCAGAGGACAAGGTTTCACCTTTACGGCTGCAAACGAGTCGTTGTCCAGGATCCACTGGGTTGACGCGTGTAGAGGATGCGGTCATTGAGCCGTGCAAACCTCGATTGCCAGAATTCTATCCTATCAGCATGAACGCGGTATCCCCCCCAATGAGACGGTCTCGGGATGGACTTGCCCTCATACTGCTGTTTGAGTTTCTCGAAATGTCGATCGAGTTCCCCGCGGGACGCGATTGTCTCGCTCTGTGCTGAAGTCAACGAACTGAGTTGGCTGTCCCGCGGCCGCGTTGCGAAGTATGCGTCAGACTCATCGGCAGATAGTTGTGAGACGGTTCCCTCTACTCGCACCTGTCTGTTGAACTCCGGCCAGTAGGAAACGAGTGCAGCGCGCGGGTTTGCAGAAAGCTCCCCCCCTTTTCGGCTTTTGTAGTTTGTGAAGAACACCAAACCACGATCATCCACCAGCTTCAGTAACACCACTCGCGCTGATGGCCGGCCATCCTTCGTTGCAGTTGCGACAGTCATTGCGTCCGCGTGAGGCAGCTTCGCGGCGAGTGCCTGATCAAACCACATCTTAAACTGCATGATCGGATTGGGGTGAAGGATGCTCTCATCGAGATCAGGAATAAATTTGTGGTCGGGATTACTCATCATCGGGTGTCACACTATGTGCGGGTCAAGATACGACTTTGAGCGTTGTGACTCAATTGCTTCGTCCCAAGGTTTCCAACTTATCGTACTAACCTTCATAGTCATGGCGTATCGTGTGTAAGCCAGTTGCATACGATTGCTCGTCCGTGAATAGTCATTATGGATTCGGGATGAAATTGTATTCCATGCACATCATGCTCACGATGCGACACCGCCATGATGGCCTCATCGCTCGCCACAGCAGTTACCCTGAGGCATTCGGGGAAACCGTCATGTGAGACTGACCATGAATGATATAGCCCGCCATCGATTTCATCGGGAAGCCCATTGAACAAATAGTCCAGCCTGTCAATGATCCTGATTCGTTTCTTTGCGCCGTGGGCTGGATCGGGCAACTGCAGAAGCCGTGCGCCGAACACCTCTGCAATTGCCTGATGCCCCAGACAAATGCCAAGGATGCTTTTTGTGGCAGAAAACTCTCTGATCAAATCACAAATATTCCCCGCTTCGGAGGGGACGCCCGGCCCCGGTGAGATCAGGATTTTGCTGTATCCCCGGATGGCGGCAAGATCGAGTCGATCATTCTTCACCACGTCGCACGGATATCCACACTCCCCGATCAATTGCGTCAGGTTAAACGTGAAAGAATCATAGTTGTCAACGACGAGAATATTCACCCGACTCTCAAAGGGATTGCACTCGTGCCTGTGTTGCTGTACATTGAGAACAATGTAGCAGGATTAATATGACATGAGCAAGAGGGAAGAGACGATATTATTGATGAATGACTTGGGCGGTCAGCGAATCCCCTTTTTCTTCCTGGTCGATTTCGACATGAACGAGCCGGTAGTGCTACCGACGGCAGACGCGGAGAAAGAAGGCATCTTCTATGACGTCAATAGTCGCACGAACTGCACCAGGAGTGTTCTGCCAGGGCGACGACATGTGTTCAAGAAAAGCCCGATACCATTTCGTGAATACCACCGCGCCTTCGAAGCAGTGCAAGAGAATCTGAAATTGGGCAACTCGTATCTTCTCAACCTGACCTTTCCGACACGCATTGAAAGCAACCTGTCGTTGCAGGAGATATTCCATTTGAGCGGAGCAAAGTACCGCTTGCTCTTCAGAGAACGGTTCGTTGTGTTCTCGCCTGAGATCTTTGTTCAGATATCAGATGGTATTATCTCAAGTCACCCGATGAAAGGAACAATCGATGCTGCGCTGGCGGATGCACAGGCGACGATTCTCAACGATCCCAAAGAGCTTGCCGAGCACACAACAATCGTGGACCTCATCAGAAACGATCTGAGCGGTGTGGCCAAACAGGTGCGCGTGGAACAATTCAGATACATCGACAGGATACGGACGAATCAGAAAGAACTGCTGCAGGTAAGCTCAAGAATAACCGGGGAGCTCCCGCCTGATTATCACAAGAACATTGGGACGATCCTTTTTGATCTTCTCCCGGCCGGTTCGGTCACAGGCGCTCCAAAGAAGAAGACTGTGGAGATCATCAAAGCAGTTGAATCGTACCGCCGGGGGTACTACACAGGCGTCTTTGGGTATTTCGACGGCAGTCATCTCGACAGCGGCGTGATGATCAGGTTCATCGAGCAGACAGATGAAGGACTCATATACAAAAGTGGCGGCGGAATTACCGTGTTCAGCAACTGCGAAGCCGAATACCAGGAACTGATTGACAAAGTGTATGTCCCTATTGTTTGAGACAATCAGAGTCGTTGACCGAATTCCGTTCAATCTCGACTATCACAATGCTAGGCTGAATCGGAGCAGGCGTGCATTGTTTGGCTGTGCCGATACCATCGATTTGAAAGAGGTCATCCGCATCCCTGACGATATTGGGAAGGGTGAGATCAAATGCCGTGTCGAGTATGCTGAAGCCATTGTGCAGGTTGAGTTCGACACGTATCACCGAAGAGAAATCAAGTCTCTTTCGCTCGTGGAATGCGATTCGATCGAATATGATCACAAGTTTGTTGACCGCACGTGCATTGAGTCGCTTGTTAAGGTTGTACCAACGGACGATATTCTGATCGTGATGCATGGTCGCATCACCGATGCATCGTTCGCGAATGTTGTCTTCCATGACGGCACGAAGTGGATCACACCATCGACTCCACTATTGTTCGGTACGGCGCGGGCGCGGCTTCTGGATAATCATGCAATCGTTGCGGATGAAATCAAGAAAAGCGATTTGAGGCTCTTTACGAAAGTTGCGCTCATCAACGCTATGTTGGCTTTTGAAGAAGCCCGCTCGCTCGACATTGACTCCGTTGTCTAAGAGTTGAGGTGTCTGGCTGGAAGGAGATTCGTCCAGCTTGCTTCTTTGCTGCGAAATCAAAATATTCATTTCACACCTACAACGCCAACACCACACTCTGATTGCACATGGGAACAGTTCTTCGTCCATCGACGGGGCGGTTTGTGCAGGAGGCAAAAGCACTTCCCAATTACTCATTCTTCGACTTGCTTCACGGCTATGTTTACGGTCGTTGGCTGTATCTCTATGTTAGTATTGCCACGGGAGAGCATCTGCTGGCACAGTTCTTTTTGCCAGTTGCCGGTTTGTTGAAGCGAGTTTTCGCATCTCACACTACCAGTAGTGGGGGAAACGGTGAAGCGCGGAGGATCACCTTCGCGGATACATACCACGGCAAGGTAGTGCCATTGGATGCGGCGGTCAACCTCGTGAAGGTTAATAAGGACATAAGCATTAGTGCACCCGAACACGTGATTCCGTATGCGGTTGCCCGCGATATTGTGCTCAAGAACCCGGGCCACATTGTGGCACTACAATGTCCTTGCCGAACTGCTAGAAAGAATCCATGCAAACCGCTGGACGTGTGTCTGGTTGTTGGCGAGCCTTTTGCGAGTTTCACTGTGGATCATCACCCTCGTCGTTCACGGCGCGTTACACAGGTAGAGGCTGTTGAGATACTTCGCGCGGAGGAGGAGCGCGGACACGTCCACCACGCGTTCTTCAAGGATGCTATGCTCGGCCGGTTTTACGCAATCTGTAATTGCTGCTCGTGTTGTTGTGGAGCAATGCAGGCTTATCGCAACGGTACTCCGATGCTTGCGTCATCGGGGTATGTTGCAACAGTAAACCGCGAACGTTGTGTTGGGTGTGAGACCTGCTCGAAGTATTGCCAATTTCAGGCGGTCACAGTTGTTGATTGCTTGAAAACAATCGATGAGGCTAAGTGCATGGGCTGCGGTGTTTGTGTCTCCCATTGTAAGCAGGACGCTATCTCGCTTGCGGAACATCCATCAAGAGGTGTCCCTCTCGACATTGAGGAACTCATGGCATCGGCGACGCAAAGTAATTGAGCGGCTCAATACACATGCAACAAGCGTTCCGGAGGATGCTGGGGACGCATCGTGATCGACAAGGAACTTCTAAGAAGAAAGACCAATCCGTGACACCTGAACAAGTGATGCGCGAAGTGACGACCGATATCATCCGTCGCGCAATCAAGAAGGGAAGAAGAAAGGGGCGCAAGGTTTACATTGGCAAGACCGCGAAGGGGAAGTCTGTTGATATCGAAACGCTGAATCCTGAAACCGCAGAGGGGGAAAGGAACCTGCAGGCGTTTCTCACTCCCGCCGGACGCCACTACACATTCTCCGGACTTGGCGCGCCTGAAGAGAGGAACGCGATCAACTGGCGAACGATCAACCTCTCCTGGGGCCGGAAGATTCTCGTTTTACTTCTGGTTGCAATCTCGTTCGTGATGAAGGGAACCCCGCTGAAGAACAAACTCTACCGGCTCATGGGTGTGCATGTCGGAAAGAACGTCGAGATTATGCAACTGGTGTGGCTCGACCATTTTCGGCCGGAACTCATTTTCATCGGCGACAACACGTTGCTTGGCGCGTACACGCGTGTTACTGCCCACGCGTATGAAGGCTGCGGCAAGTTCCGCTACGGTCTCGTAGAGATCGGATCGAATTGCACGATTGGGGCGGGGACCGGAATTGGTCCAATGTTGATAGAAGACAATGTTCGCACTCTTCCCGGGACAACGCTCTCCCCCTACATGGTGAGAGTGCGCGCGGGCTCTGTAGTGGGCTACAATCCGCCTCCTGTAAAACTTCCAGATTCTTCTGGGCAGAACCAGGCGACTCCGCCCTCAAAAACCGTGTGACGTGTCTGGCTGTTCTTTATGAGACCCCAAAAACTGCCCGACACCCGCACGATTTCGTTCACTTCTCTGACGCTTGTTGCGTTTGCTTCTAACTCGGTTCTTACCCGTTTAGCACTAGCTCCGCGTCTCATCGATGCCGGCATGTTTACATTTGTGCGGCTGTTAAGCGGAGCAATAGCGTTGACCATTCTTCTCGCAATTCGGGAGAGAAGACTTGGTGCCTTCCACATCCGTTGGGCGTCAGCTCTTTCACTCTTTGTCTACGCCGCACCGTTTTCCTTCGCGTATCTGCGAATCACCGCTGGCACCGGCGCACTGATCCTGTTCGGTGCAGTCCAGGCAACCATGATCGGGTGGGATCTCCTGCAAGGGAGACGACTCAATGCTGCTGAACTCGTTGGACTCATCCTTGCTGTGGGTGGACTTGTGATCCTCACTCTACCGGGGACAGCGGCTCCAGATCTCATTGGTGCAGCGCTCATGCTTATTGCGGGCGTCGCGTGGGGCACGTATTCGCTGCTGGGTGTTCGTGTTCCCGATCCGCTCCGCGCCACTGCAAGCAACTTCATGCTCAGTCTTGTGTATGCAGTTCCGTTGGCAGCGTTGACGATGGGGGACTGGAACGTTTCTTCCCACGGTCTTCTTCTGGCAATCACTTCGGGCGCGCTCGCTTCAGGAGTTGGGTATGCGGTGTGGTACACAGCGTTGCGTGGACTTTCCTCAACCCGGGCGGGAATCGTACAGCTTCTTGTTCCCGTGCTCGCGGCCCTTGGTGGAGTAGTGGTGCTGGATGAGACAATAACGATGCGTCTCGTTGTCTCGGGGGCAATAATCTTCGCGGGTGTCGCTCTTGCGATGGTCGGGATTCGTCGCCGATGACAATAATGCAAGCGGGTTGCGGGGAATTTCGAGGACCAACCACGACGCTGGTTTCATGCACGAGTCAAAATATTGACAATGATTCAGCAACATCATGGTTGTAGCTCGGTGCCGGCTCATGCTTCTGGATTCTCTCACCGCAATTCCCGATTATAGTGACAGGGCCCGCTGTATCGGATCAGCGCGTGGGCCAGATGGATGGGGGGATGAACTACATGTCTTCTGTGTGTCATCCCATGTGGCACCATTGTTGGAGAAAGAAGCTATGAGCGCAAAACAGACTCTTCGCGGGAACGTTGCCCTGGCATGTGTGTTTGCGACTCTCATAATTTCAGCTTCGGCAGATGGACAGAATCGAGATTCTCTTTCTGTTCCATCACGCGGCTTTCATCATGAAATACCCGACGATCAATTCGTCCCGGTTTCGCGGGACGGTATGCCGACTTCTCCGGCGTATCGCATTTCCGCGCCAAACTTCTTCTCAGTCCAGGTCAATGTGGATAGCTTGGGGCGCAACATCGTGGGGGATGCGGCAAATGAACCTTCCATTGCGGTTGACCCGACCAATCCAAACAGAATGGTGATTGGATGGCGTCAGTTCAATACAGTTACCAGCAACTTCCGGCAGGCAGGATACGGGTATACAACAGATGGTGGCATCACGTGGAAGTTTCCGGGTGTGATCCAGTCGGGAGTGTTCCGTTCGGACCCCGTGTTCGACTCCGATGCCGATGGGAACTTTTATTATAATAGCCTCACCTCGATCAGCTCGATCTTCCATTGCGATGTGTTCAAGTCATCCACCGGCGGTGCCACGTGGGGAACGGGAGTGTTTGCCAATGGGGGTGACAAGCAATGGATGACGATCGACAAGTCGGCGGGGGAAGGGCGTGGGAACATCTATGCCTTCTGGACATCAAACTGGAGCTGTTGTCCCCCGGGGTTCTTCACGCGCTCCCATGACGGTGGAACAAGCTATGAGAGTTGCGTCGTCATTCCGGACGATCCATTTTGGGGGTCACTTGCGGTTGGTCCAAATCATGAGATGTATGTGTGTGGGGCAGGCAATACACATTTTGTTGTTGCCAAGTCGACCACTGCACGGGATTCCAATCAAGTTGTTTCTTGGGATACCTCGGTGGTTGTTGATCTCGACGGCGAGGTTGTGGCGTTTGCTGGTCCCAACAGTCCCAACCCCGATGGGCTACACGGTCAGGCGTGGGTGGCGGCTGATCTCTCCGATGGGGGCACGCGCGGCAATGTGTATGTGCTCTGCTCGGTCGCACGCAATTCGAACACTGATCCGTTGGACGTGATGTTTGCTCGCAGCACGAATGGTGGTCGAACGTGGAGCGCGCCGGTTCGGGTAAACGATGACGTGAGTACTGCAGCGTGGCAATGGTTCGGTACAATGTCGGTGGCGCCCACGGGGCGGATTGATGTGGCATGGCTGGATACTCGCGACAACCCTGGGAGTGTAAACTCATCTCTTTACTATGCCTGTTCAACAAACGATGGTGTAACGTGGTCTCCCAATGTCCGCCTCTCTCAGGCCTTCGATCCGCACGCAGGTTGGCCAAACCAGAACAAGATGGGAGACTACTTTCATATGGTTTCCGATAGTGCAGGTGCCCACCTTGCCTGGTGCGGAACGTTTGGTGGCGAGCAGAATGTCTTCTACGGCCATATCTCCTATCCTCTCACGGGAGTTGGAGAACAAAGCGGCGGCCAGATTCCGGAGAGCTTTATGCTCTCACAGAACTATCCCAACCCCTTCAACCCAAGCACAACGATTCAGTTTGCTCTTCCGAAGAACGGACATGTCGAGTTGAAAGTCTACAACATGCTTGGTCAGCAAGTGGCGACGCTGGTGAGCGAGGAAAGGGTAGCGGGAACATATTCGGCGCAGTGGAATGCTGGCAGCGTGGCGAGCGGGGTGTACTTCTACCGGTTGTCGACTGGTGAGTACACTCAAACACGAAGACTCTTGCTGTTGAAATAGGGGCTTGGATTCTGGGAGCCCTCGGCAGGCCAACTGTAGAGACCGTAATGCTCGGGTTTCCCTTTTTATCAGTTCTCAATTGACCAGGCCTTCCGTTTCCATCGGGAATCAGCGGATTTCTTGAAGCTGCCTGAGAAATTGTCCGCCATGATGCAACTTTTCCGGCTCCTGGATGGTTCTACTACTAGTCCCCTAGTGCAACATCATACTTGGAGTTATTTGTATGCCAAACAGCCGCATGCAGTTAGTAGTGTGCGTGTTCCTCCTTTGCCTCCTTCCCGGTGTGCAAGAGAATACCATCCTTGCCCAGACCCAGGTGTCCATCGGAGCCAGCAAGGACAACACCCTCTATGAGAGTCCCAGCGGTGACCTCAGCAACGGAGCGGGCCAGCACTTCTTTGTCGGTAGAACGACGCTTGGTCTCCTTAGGCGGGCACTCGTTGCGTTTGATGTGGGCAGAAGTATTCCTTCCGGCTCACAAATTACGAACGTAACTCTTACACTCAATATGTCCCAAACAAGTTCTGGTGCGGACACGATCGGGTTGCATCGCGTGTTGGCCGATTGGGGTGAGGGTACATCGGCTGCTCTCGGCAATGAAGGCGGTGGTGCACCCGCAACAACAAACGACGCGACATGGATTCACAGATTCTTCAATACATCACTCTGGACCACCTCCGGCGCCGACTATGCTTCGACGGCGAGCGATTCGCTTTCTGTCTCTGTCCTGGGGTCGTACACATGGGGATCGACTACTGCAATGGTGAGCGATGTCCAGCAGTGGTTTGACAATCCCTCCTCGAACTTTGGATGGATGCTTGTGGGACAAGAAACCGCACCGCACCTTACGAAGCGGTTCGATTCCAAAGAACTCGTTGATTCAACACTTCGACCGACGCTGACAGTTACCTATACGCCATTGGCCACTGTTCACAATGGCAGCACGGCCCCGACCACGTTTTCATTGCTTCAGAACTTTCCCAATCCCTTCAACCCAAGCACAACGATTCAGTTCACTCTTCCGAAGAGCGGACACGTCGAATTGAAAATCTACAACATGCTTGGGCAAGAGGTTGCGACGTTGGTGAATGAGCAGAGAGTCGCGGGTACGTATTCGGCGCAGTGGAATGCTAACAGTGTGGCGAGCGGGGTGTACTTCTACAGGCTCATTTCCGGCGAGCACACTTCGATGCAGAAAATGATTCTAGCAAAATAGGCTTGGGAGTGTGCAGTATCAACGCAGCTTTCATGCATCGTGTGTGTTTCTGAGATATTGCTTCCCGTTCTCTCCTGAAGTATATTGTTACAGTTGCTCTCTATTCACTCCGTAACCTCGGACGGAGTCTGTTCCTTCTCCTCAAGCATTCGAATCATTCCCGCGACAGTGGAGGTTTCAATGACACTTCGTCGTTCATTCCATGTTGTTCTTGTACTTCTATCCTCGACAGCGCTAGGACAACTCCGCGACTACCGAATCCACGAACGCGGGATGCTGCACCAGACGGTATTCAACACCGGTGAGCTGGGAAGAGCGTTCGACAGGGGGACCGCCGGCATGATACCAGGTATGTCTTCAATGGAGTGGCCGCCGA
>Ga0208980_10000781_pt1 | contig 18564 bp, 19 predicted proteins | sample WetSurMetagenome_3_FD_187993 | JGI IMG/M metagenome (GOLD analysis project Ga0208980, IMG submission 187993) | Wetland microbial communities from Twitchell Island in the Sacramento Delta, sample from surface sediment Aug2011 Site A1 Bulk (version 2) | ecosystem: Environmental > Aquatic > Marine... | reverse complement strand
CGCTTGGCCTCTGCTCGATCTGACGGCCAGACAGGCCAAACTCGAATATACCGGACTTAAAACGATTGAGGGCAAGGAACTCCACGAGCTGAAGTACAAGGCGAAAAAGGGAGGTGGAGATGTAGAGATAAATCTCTATTTTGATCCTGAGAATTTCCGGCACGTCCGCACCCGATATAGCCTATTGAAGATCCGCGAGCAAAGAACCACTTATACTTTGGTCGAACAGTTCGACAATTTTGGAACGATCGATGGATTAACTCTGCCCCAGACATACAAGTTGGAATATTCAGCCGATAGCGGGCGGTTAGTGATCGACTGGGATGTCGCAATTTCCCAGATTGTGCAAAACCAGCAGATAGATCCCAAATACTTCGCCATCCAGTCCTATTAGAAATAGAGTTTTTGCATAAGGCGGGCGCAAAATCAAGGGCGCACTCGTGTCTGTTTCGAGTGAATCCTCCGCAGTCCAGATCCCCCGAAAGATGCAAAGCCACCATGCTCACATCAAACCTGAAGCGAAACGGAAAGAGATAAAGTTCCTGCACGGGAACTCTCTCTTCTCAGGTCCCGTTTTTCTGCGAATAGCGGCATCCACTGCAGGCAAGGCGAGGTGGAATGTAAATCCTCTTTGCATCAGTTTTATAGCCGATTGAGCATTGCTTAGGATCGCCGCGAGAGGTTGATTGAGTTCGTGCGCCATTGAAGCATGTTTTATCTCTACTTCAATAATACGGCCATTGGGGCTGGGTAGTGAAGTATTTGGAATCTATCTGCAGGTTTTGCATGATGTAGGGGATTGTGATATCCCAGTCGATCGCCAATCCGCTCCCAGGTTTCCTTGCGAATTGCAAGCTGTACGACTGGGGCAGAGTCAATCCGTCGAACACTCCTTGTGCGAGGCGCAACTCCTAACGGATGAAAAGGACATCGACCTGGTTGCCTCGAATGAGGCCCCTGAGGCTAAGGAATCCTGTTTCAGTTGGCATCCGGAAACCAACCATATCGAAAGCCCATGTGTGAATATTTAATTCTGGAAGGCGGGAGGCCGATGAGGTAATGGTGGCGTTGCAGATATGGCAAACAGAACATAAACCTTATTAACGGAAGGCCAGTGAGATGAAAGTAGCATGGGAAACTATCGATCAAAGCGTTCACAACCACAATTCCCCAGTGGGCGTATTGTTGAGGACAAAAGTTCCCGGAGGCTGGCTTGTTATTATTGCTGCAGGGCCGGTTTTTAAAGAGAGCAAGTCATTAACCTTTTATCCGGACCCCGAACATCAGTGGGACGGGAACTCTCTCCCAAGTGAGCAAGGCTGAATTGAATAGCGAGTGCCTCCTCCTTATCGCAAATACCGAGTCAATGGATCAGATCGTCGGTGCAATCAACGCTGGCCTTAATTCTCCGTAATTGGACAAAAAGTTAGGAACACTTGATGTGCAGGCAAAGTTAACAAAGCCAGGTTGGAGTTAGTGCAAGCGCATTTCTGTCATAAATATGTGTCCCATCCCGCGAAAATAGTACTCATCAGGTAATAACAGCGCACAGATCCCATAAAAAAAAGGCAGAGCCAAATAACCCTGCCTTGATAACGATTCCAACAATCTACGGCGAGAGATTTACCTGCATCACCGCGTTGGCGTTTTCCCTTGATCTGATCCCGCATCGGGTGGATCATTGGGTTACTTGCATCTGGTTTGTTGCCCTTGACGTTCTGAACAGAAGGTGAGCGGGTTCGACCTGAATAGCCAGTGCCACATTGACAAGAGAAACAACAATGAGTAGCAAAAAACAACAGGTATCGTTTTGTTGGTAATTGGGGTGGTTTTGTTGATTGGCTCCTTGGCAGCAGATGTGATAGGGATAGGCGGGGTAGTGGGGTTTCGGTTATAAACAAATCATAGGTGCCGTTGCGGGTGTTCTTATTGCTGTAGTGGGGTATGTTTTGTACTCAAAGAAGAAAAGCACCTGGTACCGCTTTCGTAAACAGCTAAATCCCCATGCAATGCGGCAAGCTCTGGATTAAACGAATGCAAAAAGCGGAGCTTGAACAAAGAAGGCACATAAGCAAGAACCTTCTAGTGGAGGAGGCTATAGGCTTGCTGAAGTGAGTCTGTTATGAAGGTGAAACGCAAGCGTGAAGGATTATGACAAAGCTCAAGAATCCGACAAGCAATTGGGACTTGATTGTGGTTTCGTTCTTGGTGATTGTCGGAACCATAATCTATTTAGTGGCGCGGAGCGATCCAGAAGTTCTTGAATCGGTAAATTCTCTGGTCACAGCTATATGGAACAGGCTCTGCAATGTCGCTAATGACTTCAACGCCTTTATAAAGTCGCTCATGCCCCAAACCCCTTAAAGCTGTTTTCCCGCTGTTTATCAGACTTTTGCAGCCCTCCGAACATTAAAGGGATTTACCCGATGGATTGATGCGATGCTCCTTCAACTTCGCGTAGATTGACTGTGCAAGGTCTGACCTCTTAAAGCCAATCACCTTCGCGCCCTTGATCCCGAAATACTTCTCCAGTTCCTCCGTTGTGTAATTCTGCACAATCGGGTAATGCCCGAAGTCCGAGAGGATTTCAGCGCGGCTGGTTTCCGAAATATCTAAGGTGATCAACACAAAATGCAATTTGCTTTTACTACGCCGCAACGTGTCGCGGCCGATAATGAGAGTGCGTGACCGCAACACAAACGGATACAATCGTTCCACGGGCGGATTTGTACTCTGATCTTTCATCATGCCCTTCCAATCGGGGGCTGACATCGCCAACTGCTGAAAGCATAAAGCATACCTTAAATTGAAAGATAGAAAGTACAAACTGGACTTTTGGGCGATCAAACCACCTGAGGTAATCCGCAAAATCCGGGATTACCTTGGCCTGCTTTGGCCAGTTTTGGGTTGGATTCCATGAAGAGCATAGCCGCAGCGCGGATTTCCAAAATATTGCGAGCTTTTTGGCATCCTCTGAACAGTTCATGACCGAAAAAAAGTTATTGGAAAAATAAGCGGTGAACTCTTTCATGCGGCCGAGTGCCCGCTCGGGCGATAAATCCGCCAAAGTGTAGCGATACAAACGATCCCAGATCTCCGCATGGTCGATTTCCGGGGAGGGATGACCTGCGAATTCGCGGAAGATCCAGGGTTTCTGTGCAACGATGCGGCCCAACATGAGACCTGCGAGGGGATTGAAACAGGCTTGATTTTCATGGATATCCCTTAAGGAACAGACATCCCCGCTACCGATAATGGGCAGTCGTGTCCTGGCGGCAATCCACGGGAATTCATGCCATCGTGCGCGCCGCTTTAATTTTTCCTTGGAGAAGCGCGGATGCACGGTGACCGCGTGCACATCGGAATCCTCGAAAAGCTTGAGCCGTTCCAAGAAAGGCTCTCGCCAGTGTTTCGGGTCATCCCCCAGGCGGCATTTCACGGTGAGAGTGCCTCGATAACAGGCCCGGATTCGTTTCAATACCTGCTTGAGGCGCTTAAAATCCCTGAATAATGCCGCGCCGGAAGCTTGCTTCTGGATCTCAGGAGCGGGGCAACCCAGATTCAAATCAATGGCTGCGGGATTCTGGATCTCCAGTTTTGCAAATGCTGCTTCGAGATCCTCTTCGCCGGAAGCACGTAGCTGGTAAATAACAAGTCCTTCGCAATCGCGGCGTTTGGAAAATGCGGATTGAGCCGGGTTCTCGTGGAGGAATGCTGAAACCGAAAGCATTTCGGTAGTGAGTGCCCCATATCCCCCGAAATCTGCCAGCAGCCGCCGGAAGGCGGAATTGGTGATCCCGGCCATGGGCGCGAGGAAGAGGGCTGGTGCGATGGTTTTGCCATTAAGGCTGATGGATTCAAACATCCGGTTATCTTCCTTAGCGATTCCGTGTCGCGATCCGCACATATATGAAGAGCGCAAGTACCAGAATACACGGTAAACCCAGGAGAAGCCAAATCGGATCAGAGAGTCCAGCAATGATGGCCGCAACGGCAATGACGAGGACTATTCCCACCATCCACGGTGGGTGAGGGAATAACGGACGCTCGTTCGCATCCGATCTATCGTCAGGATCATTGGAATTCTCGCTCATTCTGGCTGTCCTGCATCAGGCGGTCAATAAGGAGAGGATTTTTTGCCGGAGATTGACGACCGCTAAAATGCCATAACAAAGAGCTTCTCCGAAACCCTCATGCATAGTTCACCCAGATTCGGAGCAGCCGACCATACGTCCGCGCATAAATTGGCTTAGGCTCACCGGTTTGATCGCTGCCGCAATATTGGCTTCATTTGTACTCATCCGAAGCTTGATCCATTTTCAATTTTTCTCGGCATGGTTTAGAGCCCAGACGCGATGATAGAGGATTTTATTGGCTCCTCAGGTAGGACTCGAACCTACAACCCTTCGGTTAACAGCCGAATGCTCTACCATTGAGCTACTGAGGAGCAATGGCAGGTCTAAATAACTTCCGCTTGCTCGCGAAAGCGTCTAAAGCTAACAAATCTGACTAGGACATGTCAATCCAAGCTTGGGGCTCAGCACAAAAAACATTGCTTAAGCGGCCTTTTACGCTGAACCCGCTTGAGGATGTTTCTTCGGAAGGTTGATAAAGGGTGTGGGCTAATTCTCTCTCAAAATCTCAAGCGGCTTATGATTTAGCACTCCTCGGTTGGCAACCCAGCCGGTGACAATGGCAATGATGGCTGTTGCTGCCGTTCCCGCCAGAAAAGGAATCCAGCGGAACTCGAAGTCGGTGTCAAGCAAGTTGCCTAGAAGATAGCGCGCCGCCGCCGCCGCGAGCAGCCCGCCGATCAATCCCGCGACGAGTCCAATGATCAGAAACTCGGCGGCCTGGATCCTGGCAACCTGAGCCCGGGTTGCTCCAAGGGTCTTCAGCAATACCGCTTCCCGGATCCGCTGGTATCGCGTGGAGGCAATGCTCGATGCCATGATGATGATGCCGGACAAAATCGAAAAAAAAGCAACGAACCGGATAATCGCAGATATCTTGTCCACAAGGCTTTGAATGCGATTCAACATTTGCCCGACATCGATCGAAGTAACACTGGGAAAGCGCGAAAAAAGCTCGCTCTGGATGCGCGAAACTTGAGACTGGGGAACGCGGAGCGCGCCGATGTATGAAGCAGGCAAGTTATCCAGCGCTCCCGGGCTAAATATGAATTGATTGCCGCTGCCGGGGCGAACGAACTCCACGTCCCGGATACTGTCCACCTTCCCACGCACTGAGATTCCACTGCAGTTAAATTCCAAAACACTGCCAAGCCCGATTCCCATCTCGCGGGCTGCTTCCTCACTGACTGAGACCAATTTCTCATTGAAAGGAGGTTTCCACCATTGGCCTTCAATGATCTTTGTGTCCGGGGGCATATCCTGCGTCCACGTCAGCGAATACTCCCCATGGTAATGGCGGCGATTGGGAGAATCGCGCTCAAGCTGTTCCATGGTCTTGCCATCCACCCGTTCAAGCTTGGCGGATATCATAGGGATTAGGGAACTGGAATCCACAGTTCCACGCTGCGCTTGAAAAAAGGACGATAAGGGATCCCTATCCCGTTCCGTAATTCCCATAAGGAAGAGATTCGGAAAATCGGTGGGTGCGCTGCGCACGATCTGCGCCAGCAGGGAAGTCTGAATAAAGTAGACCGTCAGAATGAAAGCGACTCCGATCCCCATTGCTACCAAAATGGAGGTCACATGATTGCCGGGACGGTATAGATTCGCCAGCCCATGACGCAAGGCAAGGGAAGAGGGCCGCGGAATATGTTTAAGCCCAATCAGAAGAAGTTTTGCGGCCAAGGACAATACGATGATAGCACCGGCCAATCCGCCGATGAATCCAAACCCACGGACAAAGGATTCAGCCAGCCAGCTCGCCAGCAATCCCGCTCCTACCAGAAGCACGATCGACAATATGAGGGGCAAAGGGTCATGACGCAAACGCTTCAAAATGGCAAGGCGGGTTTCCGGCATCTCCCGGAGAAATACTCGCGCTGGGCGGACTTTGCCGATCGCAAGAAGCGGGGGCAACAGAAAAAGCATGGTCGTGACGAGCCCGATGAGAAATCCTTGAATTGCCGCACTCGGCGCCATCTCGAGTTGCGTGGGGATGTTGAGGAGTCCTACCAGGAGCCGAGGGAAAAACATCTGCACCAGGTACCCTAAACCCACGCCAATGAGGCTTCCCAAGATACCAAGGAGCACGCCCTGGATCAAATAGATCCGCAGGATCTGACGCGCGCGGCCTCCTAAGCACTTGATGATGGCAATGCTGTCGAGCTTCTGCTGGAGGTAGGTGTGGATTGTGGTGGCCACACCCAGACCGCCGACCAGCAGAGCGAGCAGGCCGATCAGGCTCAGATAATTCGTCATGTGTTCCAGACCATGCGTGATCGAAGGATTGGGATTGCGGAAGTCCACAATCCTTGCGCGCTGGCGAAACCCCCGTCGTATCATGTCAGTGGCTTCTATAAGGTTGAGGCCCTGTACCGGAAGCTTGAAGAGGAATGACTCGCTGGCGCGGCTTCCGAATTGGATCAATCCTGCCCGCTTCAGCCCCTCATGGGTGATGAGGATCCTGGGCCCCAATTCGATGCCTGATGCCAGCCTGTCGGGCTCTTCTCTAAGAATGGCGGCGATATGGAATTTACTCTCGCCGATCTGAACGTCGTCGTTCCGCGTAATCCCGGTGCGAATGAGAAAATCCTCGGCGACTACAGCGCTGTCGTCCGTAAGCGCCTGGCGCAGAGGAATTGCCGGATCGAGCAGGACCGTTCCATAAAAGGGATACTGGCCGGGATCAACAGCTTTGATGCTGCAAAGGATTGGTTTTGACTTGGCGGCGGGCGACGCCATGGACACGGTTTCCGTGATTCTTGTCATCTGCGCGCCGCGCTGCTCAATGGATTCCACCGCGCTTAATTCCTGTTCGCTTGGGACGGAATTCATTCTGACGGCAAAATCAGAGGCTATCAGATCTCGGGCAGACCTAAGAATCGATTGATTCAGCGCAAGACTGAATCCCTTGATGCCGGTCAAAGCGCCCACGCCCAGGGCAATTGCGCTTACCATAAATACCAGCTTTTTAATCGCGGGGCGTATCTCCCGCCAGGCCATCTTCAGTTCGAAGATCATTTCAGATAATCCATTTTCCCGGGATCAATCGACCCTCTTCCGGCATCAGAGTATCAGTTAGATAAGACGGCACGATGTTATAGGTCATTCCTGTGCACGATTAAGGACGACTTCGTCAAAAATTAAGCCATCCCGCAGACGGACAATTCGATCCGTTAAACTGCTCAGAGCTGGATCGTGTGTAACCAGAACCAAGGTGGCGCCTTCCTGGCGGTTGAGCTTCAGAAGCAGATCCAGAACCATTCTCCCTGTTACGCTGTCAAGGTTGCCAGTCGGTTCATCCGCGAGCAGAATGGATGGATTGCCCGCGAATGCACGCGCCAAAGCAACGCGTTGTTGTTCCCCCCCGGATAGTTGCGCGGGGTAGTGGGAACGCCGATCCTGCAGACCAACCGAATTCATCAGCTCCCGGACCCTTTCCGATGCTCCGTTCGTGTTTCCGCGCAGCTCTATAGGCAACATAACATTTTCTTCCGCGGTCAGCGTCGGGATCAGGTTGAACGATTGAAATACAAATCCGAGCTTCCTTCCTCGCAGCAGGGCAAGCTGATCCTCGCTCATTAGCGTTATTTCTTCCCCTTCGAGCCATATCGATCCGGACGTGGGTGCGTCAAAACCGGCAAGCAGGCCTAGTAGAGTGCTCTTGCCGCTGCCTGACGGGCCCTCAATTGCCAGAACTTCACCCTTGCGCACCGACAGGTTAATTCCCTTCAGGATCTCAACCTGGTTGGCGCCCGAGAAAAACGTCTTTGTAAGTTCCTTGACTTCGATCATGAATCTCCTTAACAAAAGAGCCGAGGGTCTAATAATATCCGAAACGATGCACGATACAAAAGCCGGTGCACGTTGCACGAAATAGTAAATACGATTTGCAAGGCTAAATAGTTTGCAAATTTGCGGGATAAAAAGAGTCTAAAGATCCGACATCTGGTATCCTGTAGGCGGAATATCTTCGATGGGGGGATCAGGGTTGAGGAGGTGGATTGTTGATGTTTTGTTGCTTGTTTGTTTGTTGGCGCCCGCCTGCGGCCGATCCAGAAGAAGCAGCGATGCGACTGCTCCTGAACCTGATGCTTCCCGGCAAGCAGCCGAACCTGACCTGAAGGAGACAGAAGACCCACGTCCGGTGATTGTTGCCTTCGGCAATAGCCTCACAGCCGGAGCCGGGGTTAATCCAGCCGAGAACTATCCAGCCAAACTGCAAAAAAAACTGGATGCCGCCGGCTATCAATTTCGGGTGATAAACGCCGGAATCAGCGGGGAGACTTCATCCCAAGGCTTGAACCGGTTGAATGCGGTCTTATCGCTTCACGCAGCCGTGGTAATCCTGGAACTGGGTGCAAACGATGGCTTGAGAGGCATTCCGGTGGAGGAAACCAGGCGCAATCTCGAAGCCATTGTCCGCGGCCTCAAGGGCAGCGGTGCAAAGGTCCTTCTTGCCGGAATGAAAATGCCGCCCAATTATGGCTCGCTCTATGGGCGTGCATATGAAGGCATATTCACTGACTTGGCCGAAAAGGAAAATGTTGCCTTGATTCCTTTTTTCCTGGATGGAGTGGGAGGCGAGGCGGAACTCAATCAAGACGACGGCGTGCATCCGACCGCCCGGGGATATGATATTGTGACAGAAAACGTCTGGCGGGCGCTCAAACCCATGTTGCGCTAGGCAGATTTCAGACCCGCTTCCGGAATTGTAGGCTACGCACCCAGGCGCCGCGCGCAATCGACCTCTTGAGAATTGTCCTGCGCGCTTCCAACCGTCATTTTTCAGGCAGTTTCTTTTTCGGACTCAGTTTTGTCAGTTGATCCACAAAAATCTGCGCGTCCTTGGGGATTGTATCTGTTTCATGAAGCAGAACAGTCCGCGGCAGGACGTCCTTCCCGTATAGCACACGGTTGGCGTCGTTATCCGGGCGGAGAGTGTTGCCTTTTACGGTCAATCCTCCAAATAAGCCCCGGCTCCTTGAATAGGCCAGGATTTTAGCCTTCATCCATGCATCTGTCTCCGCGGAAGCCGTTCGCCCAACGGGCCCAGCGGCTACCGAAACATCCCCGCCTAACGTGAACTTGCTATTCAGCATACTTTCGAGCCCGGTCAGGTTCATTACTACCAGAACCACATCCACGGCTTGCGCTCCAATCTGCAGGCCGAAACTTCCACCTTCAAGTCTGATCATTGATGGAGAACTCCAGGGGCCTTCGCCGGAATTGGTTCTGCAGGATATGACTCCTCTTCCGTAATTGGCTCCGAAAATAAATCCTCCCTTTTTCATAGAGGGGACAACGGCCACGCAAGTGCAGCTATTCAGCAGATCCAGCGGAATGCTTTTTTGGGGGATTTCCGCTATTTCCTTCAAAACAACGGCGGCACTGACAACTCTGTCGCCAATCTCCTTGCTGCTGGCGGCGTTCAATGGAGTGGAACATCCCAGAATTCCCGCAATTGCCAAGCACAACAGTCGTTTCACAAAACCTCCTCATAAATCAGCAAAAAATTTGCTGCGCGCATTCACACGTCATAGTATAAGACTATAACAAAAAGATTGGAGTTCAACAACGGCACGTGGACAGCGAGATTGTTGCTAATCCATTTCCCCAAATATTTTAAGGGTTCGAAGATTTGAATCTCCTGATTGGGATCTTTTTGAGGATAAAAACGACTGTTGCTTAATTTCGTTCTCAGCGAGGAAGAATATGGAAGACAAAACACCCCAAGACTCCGGCTCGGAAACAAAGGGAGGCGGCAGCGCATCCGCTGCACCGGGTCACTTCTCAATCGAGCTTGAACGGATACAGGATTATGAATTTCGAGTCAAATTTGACAAAGGCCAATATCAGGAAGTCATGACGGATGAACCACCTCCGATCGGCAAAGACAAAGCCCCCAATGCGTCCCGTCTTCTAGCCGCTGCAGTCGGCAATTGCCTCAGCGCCAGCCTGCTCTTCTGCGCCGAAAGATCACGTGCCAATATAAAAAGCTTGCGGGCTACGGTTAATGTCCAGCACGCCCGCAACGAGCATGGCCGGCTTCGAATAGGGAAAATCGATGTCGAAATCATCCCCGAAGTCGATGAAACGGACCGCGCCAAGCTCGAACGCTGCCTGGGGAAGTTTGAAGATTTTTGCGTAGTGACGCAGAGCGTCCGTCAGGGGATTGATGTTTCGGTTTCCGTAAAGTCCTGATGCTCGTTCTTTTTAGGTCCGAGTATCATTGCGCGGCGGGATTGTTCTCCCCGGACCGGGCGAATTCGCGGATAGTTGTCAGAATTGATTCGAGAGATTTCCTGGGCATTGAGCGAATATAGTTGCTGATGCCCGGGAGTAATTTTACCACGCCCGGTATGCTGCGGCTGAGGCTGGCAGATTCCAACTCGACGATCACCCCGCTTTCTACTTGTTGGAAGCGCCACCAACTGACCAACCTCCACATGAAGCCACGGTCGTTGCCGGGAGGCTTCTCCTGCTCCGCCTGGGTGCCCGGATTTTCAAGTTCAGCTATCTTGATTGCGTTGCTGCGGCTGGAGATGCGTTTGGGATCCCAAGTCGTATACAAGCATTCCTGCTCTGTATTGAAGTTGGCTGTAACAAATGCCTGCGTGTGTTTCAATCGGAAGTAGAATCGGTAATACCCGTTCTGTTTTGAGATAAGCCGGGATTCCTCCACATCGGCAAACCTCCCTGCGTGATGATCATAATCCTGCAGGAAACTGAGCAAATCGGATAATTGGATATTTGGAAGGAGGACGGCACCCCACCAATGGTGGATCTCGCCGTCAGGCACCGAGAAAGACGTGCCGGCCGGAACAACCCCGCTCACCTTACCTGTGAAAATCTGCCCTTCCTGGAGTTTGCGTCGCACCTCAGCCTGATCCTTTGAAGCGAGGTGATCTTCAAGCAGGAACTTGCCTGGTGTAGCCAGTTCTCTCTGCACTTTTTGATCGGCCCACTGAAGGTACTTATCCCATGCGCGCGCGGTCTCGCCATTCAGCTCGGCCGACCACGCGCTGGCCGATAGGAAGAGAGGAAAAACAATTGCCCAATAAAACCAACGAGAGGGTCGACTTCGAGTGAAAGCTCTTGGTCCATTAGCGCTTCCGCTGCCAATCGGAGAAGTTCGATTTTTCATTTAATTAATCTCCCTTGGCAATCGATACGCCAGAACCTATGGAATCAGTAGGAGCGGATCTTATTTTTGTGGATCTGGTTCTGAGCGTGTTTTGGATGAGCGTTCTTTGCGTTCACAGTAATCTTTGAGTTCCAGCAATATGCCGTTCCAGCCTTGACTGAGCGTCTCCAGCGTTTCCTCATCGGAATGCAATTCATCCTCGTCGCGCATAATAACTTCGGCGCCGCCACGCTTGAGTTGAATAGTGTAGCTGAGAGTGTGGTGCAATTTTTCCCGGGTGTCTTCTCCTTGTTCATACACCCAACGGAGTTCCAGAAGAGAATTGCGGACAATCCGGGTAAATATTGCCCGCCCTTGCTGATCGGCATCACCAGTTCTCCATGAAGCGATCAATTCTCCTCCTTCCTCCGGATTCGAAGAAGCGCGATCACAAAACCAGTGTACTAAGTGCGTGGCATTTGTCAGTGCTTCGAAAATAATACCAGGCGACGCCCCAATCAATATTTTTTTCTCAATTCTTCCCGCGTTGTTCCCCTTGTTTATTGTCATTTTCATATTGAAAAGTGCGTCGGTAATTCCTGATTGTTGCATTCAAGCCAGATCATTATACCTGTATTTCATCTTAGTTCCCAACCAGTCTAGTCGCGATGAGACCTCCTGCGGCAACGCATCTACAGTTGCATACTCCCACACATGAGTGGAAATTCCATCCGCAAGAGAAATCCGAAGTCAGCGCAATTCCGGAAAGAGTCTTTTGATATTTGCGGCGTTCGAGGAATTTGGCTCGATCTGGAGCACCTGCTGAAAGTACCGCTGTGCCATATCCCGGTTCGCTTCTTGCTGCCAGTAGTACATTCCCAGTTGATACCGGGCATTCGCGTTGCTGGGTTCGATGCTTATGACTTTCTGAATGTATTCCAGGAAACGGACAGGGTCTCCTGCGTCAAGATAGGCCAGGGCCAGATTATACATAACGACGGTGCTCCCCTCTTTCAGTAGCGTGAGCGCCTTTTCCCCTGACTCGATGGCTTCCCGCTGACGCCGCAGCCTCGACAAAGGGACGACCAGATTAGCGGCAGCGGCTCCATAGTCTGGATAGATCTCCAGTGCCTTTCGGTATTGGTCGATGCTGGCGGAGTACTCTCCCGAGAGCACCAATGCGTCCCCGAGCCACAGACGTGCCTTGACATTTTCCGGTGCATTTCCCACCGTCTCCGTAAACAAGGCCAGGTCATTCTTCCACACAGGGAGCCTCACCAGGATCAGCACCATGAATACGACCAGCACGGCTGCGGCCACGCCGAACATGATCCTGCCTCTTGCTGATTGGGGAATGGACCAATCATCTGGATGGAGCCCGGCTGCAACGCCCCACAGCAACGCAACCATAATTGAGAATCCTGCAGAGGGCAAGTAATACAAGCGCTCGGCGAACAGCGTGCCGACTGTGAATAAGATATTGCTGGCGGGGATTATGGCCGTCAGATACCAGGATGAAGCAAAAGCCAGGTTGGCAGCCCAACGCCGTTGGATGGCCCACAAGGCAAGGCATACAAAGGCAAAAAACAGCATGACCAACAAATTCAGTGAGAGGCCGGCGGACGGTGCAGGCAGCGTTTGGTACGAATAGTCAGCCCGCAAAGGCCATGGCCAAAAGTTCAGGATCAGGCCATGGGCTTGGTTGGATATGGCTGTTAAAACTCTTACAACCGTCGGTTGACCTGCCAGGGGATTTTCTACAAATGGCGGATTTGGACTGAAAGATGCTGCCACTCCCCCCAGAACCACTGCGCGCAAAAGCAGAAAAACCAGAGCAGTCCCTGCAAACCCCAGTAATTGCGGGTGCATCAGCTGCTTCAGATATCCGATTCCTCCTTTTCCCATTCGCAGGCGGGATAGTTTCCACAGAATGATGAATGCAAAGATTACAATCGCATTTTCCTTTGCGGCCATGGCGAGGAAAAACAAAACCAGCGCCCACACATACGATTTTCGCGGTATTCCTGAAGCTTCTTTGCTGCGCATGACGAGATATAAGGCGCCAAGCCCGAGCAAGGTGGAGAGGAGTTCCGCGCGGCCGACTATTCCGGCAACAACTTCGGTGTGAATTGGATGGAGCGCAAAGAGGCCCCCCGCAAGCGCGGCGCCCCATCCCGCGCCCATTATTTCGACCACAATCAGAAAAACCAGGGCGGAAGCGCCGGCATGAAGGACAACGTTGACAAAATGGAAGCCCGCCGCACCGGAGCCGTGCAGCCATCTCTCCAGCGCAAAAGAGAGGGTGGTCAAAGGTCGATAGAGCGAAGAATGCGCGCCCGGCCAATAGTCGGACCAGAAAATCTGCTTCCAGTGTCCCCATTCCTGCACGATGGGATTGCGCGCAACTATCACTCCGTCATCAAAAGTAAAGTCATAAGTGACAGAGATAAGATACGGTAGCAATGCCAAGGCGCAGATGGCAGCGACTGCAAGCCAGGGCGCCTTTTGTGGCTTTGGAGCAACGGGTTTGCGGGGCATTTGCCCAGTATCTCCACTAATATGTCATGCAAGACGGGCCAGTCTCCGGCCCACTAACTCAGAATCTGTGCGGGCTGGTCTCCGGCCAAAATCAGGCCGGCACAATCATCCTGATGGACTTGTGAAGCAAGCCGGCTAGTCTTCCTCAATCTTGGCTTCGTCGATGAGCATAACAGGTATGTCGTCGCGAATCGGATAGACGCGGTGGCATTTTATGCATTTCAGCCCATCGCCACCTGGGGTCAAACGCACTTCTTCCTTACACAAAGGGCAGGCTAGGATTTCAAGGAGTTCTTTGCTGATTGCCATTAAAATTTCCTTCCCGTTCTGATCATCCGCGATTGCTAAATTTGAATTTTGGCTCGATGCCCGAACAAAGCCGCTGGATATTGTTATGATGCCGCACCACGATCAATAGGGATCCCATGATCACCCAAATCAGAACTGCAGCCGGTTGGTGGAACAGATAAATGGCTGCGGGGCAAACGATCGCAGCCAGGATTGAACCCAGCGATACATAATTCGTCAAAATCAGGACAATGACAAATACTGCCAATGCTGCGCCAACTGCCGCAGGAGAGATGCGGAGAAAGGCTCCGCAGCCGGTGGCAACGCCTTTCCCACCCTTAAATCCCAACCAGATTGGGAACGTATGCCCCGCAACGGTCGCAAACGCCGCCACCGCCTGCCAACCAGAATCCCCTCCAAGCCACGCTGCCGCCAAAACTGCGGCATACCCTTTCCCGGCATCCAAAATCAGCGTCAGCACGCCCACCCAGCGGCTTTTCCGATATACGTTGGTGGCGCCGATGTTGCCGCTGCCCTGTGCGCGAATATCCTCTCGTTTGATGAATTTAACCAGAATGTGCCCGAACGGGATTGATCCCAAGAGGTATGCAATGACCGGGATTAGGTATTCAATCTTGTACATGATTGCGTCACTTCTTCAGAGCTATCGTCGCCAAGATTTCATAGATTGCGCCGCGAGGTGCCAGAGTGCTCCTGTAAATGTTGATGTTGTCGGCGGAAAATTCGCGCTCAAGTCCAGAGCCGATTTTAATATAGTCCAAAAGACCCTGTAAATTTTTTTTGCTGTTCACGCGCGCGAGCGTGAGGTGAGGATGAAATGGGTGCTCTTCACGCTCAAAACCGATATCGCAGCAGGCGTTTTCCACTTTTTCCTGCAACCGGGCCAATTTTTCCGCGTCTCCTTCAACGCCGCACCAGATCACGCGGGGATTGTGCAGGTTGGGGAATCCGCCCAGCCCGCGAAGACATAACGCTAGCACGGGCTCTGATTTTACTGATGCAGTCAAAGCTTCCACCAGGTCGGGCAGCACCTTTGGATCGATCTCTCCAAGAAATTTTAGCGTCAGATGAATCGAGGCGGTCGCTACTAAACGCAAATCGGCGCCCAACGGACGGATATCTTGCTGCAGCTTGTCAAGCATTTCATGGCATGACTGGGGCAGTGGAACAGCGATAAATGTGCGCATTCGTTATTTTATCCTGATAAACCCTTAACGGCTTAAGACTCTCTCAGTCAAAAATAGAACACCGGCTCATATTATGTTTTGCTACTCCCGATTACGTGTTCGCCGCCGATCCGGCCAAGAAACGTGGGAACCACCTATAACAAAAACTTGCGCAGGCTGGAGAGCGCATAGGTGGCAGCTCTCTTCCTGATCATGTCGCGGTCTCCGGGAAATATGCGGCGGTAGCTTAAAGTCCTGCTTCCATCCGAGAGACCCACATAAACAAGTCCGACCTGTTTTTCGGCTGAACCTCCACCAGGCCCGGCAATGCCTGTTATAGAAAGGCCGATGGTGCTGCCAAGCGCCTGCCGAACTCCCCGCGCCAGTTCTTCTGCTGTTTCTGTGCTGACAGCGCCAAATCTTTCCAGTGTCTCTCTGGATACGCCGCACAGATTTTCCTTAGCGGCATTGCTGTAACACAAAATGCCGCCGAGGAAGTAGTCCGAACTTCCCGGCACATTTGTAATGCGTGTTCCAACCATGCCGGAAGTGCATGATTCCGCCACTGCCAGGGTGTGCTGCGAGTCTCTGAGCTGATTTCCGACCACCTGTTCCAGAGATTGGCCCTGGGTTGAAAAAACGGCGTCGCCCAAAACCTCGCAAACTGCGTTTGTTAATTCGTTTAGATCAGCCTCTTCTTCGCCGGGCTCGATCCAGCGTGAAAACGAAAGCGAGATTTGATTGATGCTCGACAGGATGGTTGTCCGAATTTCAGGATACTTTGTGTAAATGGGGGCGGCTAACGCGTCAACCGCCGACTCTGTCATCCTGGAAACATATAGCAGCCGTCGGGCCAGTTGTCTCCCCCCACCCAAAGCCTTTAGCCTGGGGACAATCATTTCCTCCATCATTGGAATGAGTTCGTTTGGAGGCCCGGGGAGAAGCACAATATGTGAGGCGTTTTCCTGAATCCACATTCCTGGAACCGTCCCCCAGGCATTGTCGATGATTTCGGCCCCATCAATTACTTCAGCCTGCCTCTCGTTTATCTTGGGCATCGCGATGCTGCGGCTCAGATACCTCTTGCGAATCATTAGCAGCAGTTGGGGGTCTGTGGTGAGCGGGCGATGCAAAACCTCGGCTACAGCCACCCGCGTGAGGTCGTCCTCTGTGGGACCGAGTCCGCCGCATAACACGATTAATTGCGATCGCAGCAATGCCCGCTGTAACAGGTCGACAATGTCCTCCTTATTGTCGCCGACAACACTCTTCAGCCGGACTTCAAACCCGCACTCATTGAGTTTTTCCGTAATGAACAGCGAGTTGGTGTCCGTGTAGTGCGGCGTGAGAAGTTCCGTTCCCACCGCAATTATTTCAGCTCTTATCGATTCAGCCATACGGATGTGCCAGAGATTGGTTTATGAGTAGCCAGCCGACAAGCCGGAGAATCAGGTTTGAGTATACTCCGGCAATCAGATCATCGGCAATAATGCCTACTCCGTGCCCCAATTTTTCGGACTTACGAATTGGATAAGGCTTCCAAATATCGAACAGGCGAAAAAGCACCGTTCCCAGGCAGAGGTTGATCCAGGTAACCGGCAAAAACAGGAATGTAAGCAGCTGGCCTGCCACTTCGTCTATAACCACCACCTGGGGGTCATGGTGACCATATAGTTTGCTGACCTCATTTGCGGCCGCGACGCCGGCCGAGGTGACCAGGCAGATCACGCTCAGATGGAGCGCAGGAGTGATCTGATTAAACGCGTTAAAAACAAGGTAATACACCGAGGAGGTGACAATAGAAGCATATGTACCCCTCGCACCGGGCAAGCAACCGATGTAAAAGAAAGTAGCCAGTAATATCGATAATCGTTTTTTCATTCTTCCGGAGATTCCACAGGGCCTTTTGGCGAATCGTTCTCCTCTTGAGGTTCCGGATTTGGAATAGCGTACTTATCTGAAATCCAGTTCCCCAGATCGACAAGCTTGCAGCGCTCGCTGCAAAAGGGACGGTACGGGTTGTTTTCGAAAGTGGTCTCTTTCCCGCATCGCGCGCATTTGATCTTCATAACGACAATATCTCAAAGGAATTCCTGATGGAGGATCCACAAGCCCAGTTGCAAACCCCGCGAGCCCGCAGCGCCTCTCCGCACAGCCCTGCAAGAAACGCCGGCTAGCGCACTATTTTACCTATAAGATCATGTTCCAGGGCTCTGGTAATCCGAATTGTCCGAAATTCACCTTCCTGAAGCTGTCCAACCTCCGATTCGTTTATCAAACACACCCCGTCGATTTCCGGCGCCTGGGATTCCAGGCGTCCTTGAAGCAGCAATTCGCTGTGAGTCGACTGGCCCTCGATTAGAACCGGAAACTCCCGCCCACAAAGGCTGCGGTTTGCGGACTTCGAGATCCGCGATTGCTGTTGCATCAGAATCGCGCGCCGGTGCTGTGCCAGCCTGGACGGGACCTTGTGTTCAAGTTTGGAGGCCTCGGTACCTTCTTCATCGGAATATGTGAAAACCCCCAGGCGATCAAACTTTATTTCTTCGCAGAAGTCCTTCAGCTCGAGGAAATCCTCTTCCGTCTCTCCTGGAAAGCCGACCAGCATGGTGGTTCTTAGGGTCACTCCGGGAATTGTTTTGCGAATCCGGGCAATAGCTTTTTCAAGCGTAGAGCGGCTGCCGCCGCGTTTCATGCTCTTGAGAATGCGCGCGCTGACATGTTGCAGGGGCAGATCAATATATTTGCAGATCTTCTCGCTCGAGGCGATGACCTTAATCAACTTATCGCTGATCAGGTTTGGGCATGCGTAGAGGAACCGGATCCATCGAATGCCCTCAACCATGTCCAAGGCTGAAAGCAAACCCGCCAAGCCATCCTGAACATCCAAGTCCGAGCCGTAGCTGGTTGTGTCTTGAGAAACCAACGTAATCTCTTTGACCCCTTTAGAAACGAGCCGGCGCGTTTCGCGAACCACGGATTCGAGCGTTCGGCTGCGAAAGGGCCCGCGGATCCTGGGAATGACGCAAAAGGCGCACGTGTGGTCGCATCCTTCGGCAATCTTGATGTAAGCCGAGTATCTTGGGCCGGTCGGGATCCGCGGAGTGGTGTGATCATAAAGATAAAGTGTACCATCGCCACGCTTAGAGGATGCCAGTGATACAACGGGACGCCCTTGGACTGCCATGCCGATCTGTTCTATCTGGTTGACTCCCACCAGGGCGTCCACCTCTTTCAATTGGGCCTTGATTTCCTGAGGATAGCGTTCGGCTAAGCAACCGGCGACAATCAG
>Ga0208980_10000780_pt1 | contig 18575 bp, 16 predicted proteins | sample WetSurMetagenome_3_FD_187993 | JGI IMG/M metagenome (GOLD analysis project Ga0208980, IMG submission 187993) | Wetland microbial communities from Twitchell Island in the Sacramento Delta, sample from surface sediment Aug2011 Site A1 Bulk (version 2) | ecosystem: Environmental > Aquatic > Marine... | reverse complement strand
CCCACATTTGTGCCTGCATGAAACTTGGTTCCGCGCTGGCGCACGATGATCGAACCGGCCGAAACCGCCTGACCGCCGAAGGCCTTGACGCCGAGCATCTTGGGTTGGGAATCGCGGCCGTTACGGGTGGAGCCGCCACCTTTCTTCTGTGCCATGTTGAATTGCCTCTTTGTGTTGCGGCGGCGACCTAGGCGGTCACAGCGCCAATCTGCAACTCAGTGAAGGTCTGACGATGACCCTGCGACTTGCGATAGTGTTTGCGACGGCGCATCTTGAATATGTGCACCTTGTCGTGCTTGCCCTGGGCGACAACAGTGGCTTTCACGCTCGCGCCGGCAACCAGGGGCGAGCCGACCTTCAGGTCTGCGCCGCTACCAACAGCCAGCACCTGATCGAGCACGATTTCCTGGCCGACGTCCGCAGCAATCTGTTCGACCTTGATTTTTTCGCCGGCAGCAACTTTGTATTGCTTGCCACCAGATTTTATGACCGCGTACATATGAGCCCTTTCGAGAGACTGCCCGCCGAGGCGGGGCAATACCGGACAGCCGGGCAATGCAACGCCGCTGACTGTCACCCGATCATGGCTGTCTAGGCCAATAAACGGAACTTGAAATTCTAGCACAAGGCCTTCGCGATCGCGCACTCCATGCGCCATGGCGGACGACTGCAGCGGGCTCCTTCCTATAATCCTCCAGCGCGTTCGCGTTTTCCTCAATTCCGTGATGCCCCCCGCGACCACCCCCAGCCGCCCAGAACCCGATCCCGCGGTTGACTTGATGGCGGCTGAAATGACGCAGGTGGATGCGGTCATCGCCGAGCGGCTTCGATCGGACGTGGCCCTGATCAATCAGATCGCGCACTACATCGTCAGCGCGGGGGGCAAGCGGATACGGCCTCGGCTGGTGTTGTTGTTCGCCGGCGCGCTGGGCTTTCAGGGCCCGGAGCGGTTCACGATGGCAGCCACCGTCGAGTTCATCCACACCGCTACCCTGCTGCACGACGACGTCGTCGACGAATCGTCACTGCGGCGCGGGCGCCAGACCGCCAATGCGGTATTCGGCAACGCCGCCAGTGTGCTGGTGGGTGATTTCCTCTATTCGCGCGCCTTCCAAATGATGGTTTCGGTGAACAACCTGCGCGTGCTTGATGTGCTGGCCGATGCAACAAATGTCATCGCCGAAGGCGAAGTGCTGCAACTGATGAACATGCACGACGCCGACCTTGCCGTCGACGAGTACCTGCGTGTCATTCGATTCAAGACGGCCAAGCTCTTCGAGGCCAGCGCCCGTCTGGGCGCGCTACTGGCTGGTGCAGACGCGCTGACTGAGGAAACCTGCGCAAACTACGGGCGGTCCCTCGGTACGGCATTCCAACTGGTCGATGATCTGCTGGACTACGACGGCGAGACGCATGAATTGGGCAAGAACGTCGGCGACGACCTGCGAGAGGGCAAACCAACACTGCCGTTGCTGCTGGCAATGGCTCGCGGCCAGCCCGCCGAGCGAGACTTGGTTCGCCATGCAATCGAGCATGGCGAGGTGGCCCGCCTCGCGGAGATCGTCAGCGTGGTCCGCCGCACCGGCGCGCTGGATGCGGCGCGCAGCGTGGCCCGTGATGAAGCGGCCAAGGCGCACGGGTGCCTTCGCTTGTTGCCGCCTTCGGCGCACCATGATGCTCTGTTAGAATTATGTGTTCGGTCGGTCGACCGCTCGTCATGAGCGCGTCGATCATGGGCATGGGTGTCTGAGGACCCTGTCCAGCAACCAACGGGGTGTAGCTTAGCCTGGTAGAGCGCTACGTTCGGGACGTAGAGGCCGGAGGTTCGAATCCTCTCACCCCGACCAGAATTGACTGCGTAGCGCAGACTGGCAACTTGGACTGTGCGCGGTGAGCGCCGGTGTGAACTGTTGCCGAGATGGGCAAGCGCGCTGATTTACAGTGCCTGAGGGATCAGCGATGATTCCGTCGCCTTTTTGCATTATGAGTTGACGCCCTCCCACGTGGACACGCTGGCTGAAGCCCCCCACTCCTCGCTGTCCGGTGTAGCCCGGGTGCTTGTGCACGCCGGCAAGCTCAATGCGAAGGCTGCCGAGGCGCTGGTCAAGTCCGCCGCGGAGCGCAAGGCGAGCTTTGTATCGACGCTGATCACTGCAGGGTCAGTGTCTGCAGCGGATCTCGCGCACACGCTGTCCAGTGCGCTGGCGCTGCCGATTCTCGATCTCGCTGCCGTCGACGCCGATCGACTGCCGCGCAATGTGATTGACAGCAAACTGGTCAACCAATACCAAGTCGTGGTGCTTGGCAAGCGCGGCAACCGCCTGTTCATCGGCGGTGCCGACCCCACCGATCAAGAGGCCGTCGAGCGCATCAAGTTCGCGACCCAGCTGTCGCCCGAATGGGTGGTTGTCGAATACGACAAATTGGCCAAGCTGGTCGCCGCGAATGGCGCGAACATCAGCGACACGATCGAGTCTCTGGCAGCCGGCGACTTTGATTTCGATGTCACCGACGAGAGCGCAGCCGAGCAGGAGTCCAATGAAGTCGCTTCCGACGTCGAAGACGCTCCGGTCGTGCGCTTCCTGCAGAAGATGCTCATCGACGCCATCAATGCGCGCGCGTCCGACCTGCATTTCGAGCCCTACGAATACCACTACAGGGTGCGGTTCCGCGTCGATGGCGAACTGAGGGAGATCACGCAGCCGCCGATCGCGATCAAGGACAAACTGGCGTCACGCATCAAGGTGATCAGCCGCCTGGACATCGCCGAGAAACGCGTGCCCCAGGATGGCCGCATGAAGCTCAAGTTCGGCAACCGCGCGATCGACTTCCGCGTCAGTACGCTGCCCACGCTGTTCGGCGAGAAGATCGTGATTCGTATCCTCGATCCGTCGTCGGCCAAGTTGGGTATCGACGCGCTCGGTTACGAGAAGATCGAGAAAGAGCGTCTGATGAACGCCATCCAGCGACCATACGGCATGGTCCTGGTCACGGGCCCGACGGGCTCTGGCAAGACCGTGTCGCTCTACACCTGCCTGAACATCCTGAATCAGCCGGGTGTCAACATTTCCACCGTCGAAGATCCAGCCGAAATCAACCTGCCGGGCGTCAACCAGGTCAACGTCAACGAGAAGGCAGGAACCACATTCGCGGTGGCCCTGAAGGCTTTCTTGCGTCAGGATCCCGACATCATCATGGTTGGCGAGATCCGCGATCTGGAAACTGCCGACATCGCGATCAAGGCGGCCCAGACCGGCCACCTCGTGATGTCGACACTCCACACCAACGACGCCCCCGGCACGCTGACCCGCCTGCTCAACATGGGCGTCGCACCTTTCAACATCGCGTCGAGCGTGCTGTTGGTCACCGCGCAGCGATTGGCGCGGCGGCTGTGCGATGCCTGCAAGACCACCGTCGAATACCCGCGCGAGGCGCTCAAGCGGGCCGGCTTCGGTGACGCCGATCTCGACGGCACCTGGAAGCCCTACAAGGCCGTTGGATGTTCGGCGTGCAGCAACGGCTACAAGGGCCGCGTCGGCCTGTACCAGGTGATGCCGATCACCGAGGAGATGCAACGCATCATCCTGGCCGAAGGATCCGCGCTCGACATCCAGCAGGAGGCCGTCAAGAACGGTGTGCGCGACCTGCGCCAAGCTGGCCTGGCCAAGGTGCGCGCCGGCGTGACCACGCTGGAAGAAGTCATTACCGTGACCAACGAGTGATGGGCGTCGGCACCCCGCCCGTCACAACACAGAGTAGTCAGGCCTCGGAGGCGTTATGGCGACTGCAGTAGCCGCAAGGGACATCAAGGAATTCGTCTTCGAATGGGAAGGCAAGGACAAGAACGGCAAGGTCGTTCGCGGTGAAGTCCGCTCCGGTGGCGAAGCGGCGGTCAGCGCGAGCCTGCGCCGGCAGGGCATCCTGGTCACCAGGGTCCGGAAGCGCCGCATGCGCGGCGGTTCATCGATCAAGCAGAAGGACGTCGCGATATTCACGCGCCAGTTGGCGACGATGATGAAGGCCGGCGTGCCGCTGCTGCAGGCGTTCGACATCGTCGCCCGCGGCAGCACCAACCCGCGCATGACCAAACTGCTGACTGACATCCGCACCGATGTCGAAACCGGCACCAGCTTGTCGGTGGCCTTTCGCAAGCACCCGATGCAGTTCAACGCGCTGTACTGCAATCTGGTCGAGGCTGGCGAGGCCGCGGGTATCCTGGAAGCGATCCTTGAGCGACTTGCGGTTTACGAGGAAAAGACGCTGGCACTGAAGAGCAAGATCAAGTCCGCTTTGATGTACCCGACCGCGGTGATGGTGGTCGCCTTTGTCGTCCTCGCAGTCATCATGATCTTCGTGATCCCTGCCTTCAAGGAGGTGTTCACGTCGTTCGGCGCCGACTTGCCCGCGCCGACGCTCGCAGTGATGTGGATATCCGACCAGTTCGTCAGGTACTGGTGGTTGTTGTTCGGCGTGATGATCGGCGGCGGCTACTTCTTCATGCAGTCGTGGCGGCGCTCCGAGAAGATGCAGATGGCGATGGACCGCCTATTGCTGCGTGCGCCGGTGTTCGGCGAGTTGATTCGCAAGGCCGTGCTCGCTCGCTGGACGCGGACGCTGTCGACGATGTTCGGCGCGGGCGTCCCGCTGGTCGAGGCTCTCGACTCGGTCGCCGGCGCCGCGGGCAACGCGGTATATGCCCAGGCCACCGAGCAGATCCAGAAGGAAGTGTCCACCGGAACGGCATTGACGATGGCCATGCAGAACACCGGGGTCTTCCCGACGATGGTGCTGCAGATGGCTTCGATCGGTGAAGAGTCGGGTTCGCTCGATCACATGCTTGGCAAGGCGGCGGAGTTCTACGAGGACGAGGTCGATGAGATGGTCAAGGGCCTGTCGAGCCTGATGGAGCCGTTCATCATCGTCATCCTGGGCGTGCTGATCGGTGGCATCGTGGTTTCGATGTACCTGCCGATCTTCAAGCTCGGAGCGGTGGTCTGACGCCGCGCCGATGAGCGACCTGCTGCCGCTCGACCTGCTGCTGTCCCCCCTCGCACTGGCCCTGATCGGTCTGTGCGTGGGCAGTTTCCTCAATGTCGTGATCCACCGTCTGCCACTGATGCTCGAGCGCCAGTGGTGGGCCGACGTGGCGCATCAGCTGGCCGACGCCGATTCCTGGCGGCGGGTATTCGGTGGCCGAGAAGAACGCTCGGCGCCGTCGACGGATCAGCAGCGCACGGCCGCGGCGCTGGGCCAGGCCGTGACCGGACTGGCTCCGCTGACGATCGCCCACCCGCGTTCGCGCTGTCCGGCCTGCGGCCACACGCTGGCGTGGCACGAGAACATTCCCTTGCTCGGCTGGTTGCGGCTCAAGGGGCGATGCTCGGCGTGCGGTACCCGCATCTCGCTGCGGTACCCGGTCGTGGAATTGGCAACGGCCGTGATGTTCGCGGTCATTGCCTGGCGCTTTGCGGGCCAGCCGGTTGCCGTGCTGCTATGGAGCGCGGTGACCGCCGCGCTGCTGGCGTTGGCCCTCATCGACTGGGACACCACGGTGTTGCCCGACGCGCTGACGTTGCCGCTGCTATGGGCCGGCCTGATCGCGGCCGCACTTGGCTGGACGATCCCGCTGTCGACCGCCCTCTGGGGTGCCGTAGCCGGTTACCTGTCGCTTTGGTCGGTGTACTGGCTGTTCAAACTCACCACCGGCAAGGAAGGCATGGGTTTTGGTGATTTCAAGTTGCTCGCCGCGCTAGGCGCCTGGTTGGGCTGGCAGATGATCGTGCCGATGCTGCTGATGGCCTCGGTGATCGGTGCCGCAGTCGGGATCGCGATGAAGCTGGCTGCGACGCTGCGCGAAGGACGCTACGTGCCGTTCGGTCCGTTCCTCGCCGGTGCTGGCCTGGTCGTGATGCTGGCTGGCACCCCGACAGTCCTGGATTGGATCGGTTGGGCCTGAATCCGCGCACGCGATGTCGCGCCCTCCTCAGCGCCCGTTGCGTATCGGCCTGACCGGCGGCATCGGCAGTGGCAAGAGCACGGTTGCCGCGACGCTCCGGCAGCTTGGGGCGACACTCATCGATACCGATGCCATTGCCCGTCGCCTCACCGGCCCTGACGGCGCTGCCATGCCAGCCCTGCGGCGGATCTTCGGCGACACGATTGCCTCGGCCGACGGAGCCTTGAACCGCGAAGCCATGCGGTCGCTGGCGTTCTCCGACCCGGCGGCGAGGCAGCGCCTCGAAGGCGCGCTTCATCCGCTGATCGGCGACGAAGCCGCATGCGAGGCAGCCATCGCGAACACGGCGGTCGTGGTCTTTGACGTGCCCCTGCTCGCCGAATCGCGGCACTGGCGTGAGCGCGTCGACCGCGTGCTGGTCGTCGACTGCAGCGAGGCCACACAGATCGATCGCGTGATGCAACGCCCGGGTTGGTCGCTCGACACAGCCCGGCGCGTGATCGCCAGCCAGGCCGGGCGCGCAGCACGCCGATCGATCGCCGATGCCGTGATCTTCAATGACGGCCTGGCCCTGGACGCGCTCGAGGCCGAGGTGCGTGCGCTGTGGAGGCTCTGGCAAGCGGCGACGTCCCCCCCTGTGGAACAATGACCGCCGCGGCGCCGGCCGATGCGCTGCGAAAGCCCGCCTTGGTTCGCTACGAGTACCCGTTCACCGAAAGCATCCGCACCATGCTGCGGCTCGAACACCTGTTCGATCGCCTCGGCCAGCTGATGCCACGCGATGAGCCGCTCGACCATCACTTCGCGCTGGCGACGATCTTCGAAGTGATCGACGTCGCCTCCCGAGCGGATCTGAAGAGCGATCTGCTCAAGGATCTCGATCGCCACAGAGGCCAGCTGCAGGCCTACCGTGGCAACCCGGCGATCTCGGAGACGGCGCTCGATGCCGTGCTGGCCAAGGTCGACCGAGCGTTCAGTGGCCTGAACGCGCTGCCCGGCAAGGCCGGCAGCGCCCTCACCAGCAACGAGTTCCTGATGGGCATCCGCAGCCGCATCAACATCCCAGGCGGCACCTGCGAATTCGACTTGCCCGCCTACTACGCTTGGCAACAGCGCGATCCGGCACGCCGCCGGGCCGACCTGATGCAATGGATTTCGACGCTGACCCCACTGGCCGAGGCCCTCAACGTGCTGCTCGGCCTGCTGCGTGACGCGGGTGTGCCGCAGCGTGTGGTGGCGCGGGGCGGCCAGTTTCAGCAGAACCTGCCGCAAGGCAAGACCTACCACCTGCTGCGCGTGCGGCTGGACGACGCGCTCGACCTGATCCCCGAGATCTCGGGACATCGCCTGATGGTCTCGATCCGCCTGATGCGCGCCGACGCCGAAGGTCGCACCAAGCCGGTGACCGAGGACCAATCGTTCGAATTGACGCTTTGCTCTTGAACACACGCAAGTCCGACGCCGTGCCGTCCGCGCGCCAGGTGCCCTGCCCGGCCTGCGGGTCACCGAGCCTGTTCACGGCCGCGAACCGTTGGCGACCGTTTTGCAGTGCCCGTTGCGCCGGCGTCGATCTCGGCGCGTGGGCCAGCGAGGCCTATCGCGTCGCGGCAGCCCCGCCGCCAGAGGGCGACGAGGGGAATGCGGAGGCCCCCCCGCAGTAGCCGCGACGGCCAGCGGCCATCGCGATGGCCCCCTTGTTCGACCGGCAACAACGCCTCGACCAGTGGCCAGGTGGTAGTCGGGTTGACCCCGATCCGTTCAACGCCCGCATCCGTCATGCGGCAGGTAGCATCCGTGCGGCGCGCACGATCGTCGCGCGAACCCCCGACCCTGCCACCCGTGCCGATGGACCGCCTCGACTTTTGTTGCCGACTCGCCGCCGAAGCAGGCCGCCTGGCCCACGGCGCATTCGGTTCACCATTGGTGTCGCTCAAAGGCCGGCACGACGAAGTCACGGCGATGGACCGCGAGGTCGAGCGCTTCATCCGAGCGGCGATCGCCAAGGCCTATCCTAACGATGCAGTGCTCGGCGAGGAAGACGGCGCCAGCGACGGCCTGGCGACTGCCGAGCGGGTCTGGATCATCGACCCGATCGACGGCACGGCAAACTATGCGCGCTCGATCGCCCATTACTGCGTGTCGATCGGCTATGCCGAGCATGGCGTGCCGACCGTCGGCGCACTTCACGATCCCAGCCACCAGCGGCTCTATTTCGCCGAGCGCAATCGCGGTGCGTGGCTGACCGAAGGCGGCAGCTCCGCGCAGCGGCTGGCGGTCAGCCCCGTGGCTTCGCTCGATGCAGCCACCGTCGAGTGCGGCTGGTCGCTGCGCCGCCCGCAGGCCGACTATCTGGCGATGGTCAAACGTGTGCTCGATGCCGGCTGCGCTTTTCGCCGTGCGGGCTCGGGTGCACTGGGCCTGGCCGACGTTGCCGCAGGGCGCACCGAAGGCTACTGCGAGTTGCACATCAACTCATGGGACTGCGCCGCCGGCCTGCTGCTCGTGGCCGAGGCCGGGGGCCGCGTCAATCCGTTCTTCGCCGGCGACGGGCTGACCGATGGCAACCCGATCCTGGCCACCAACCGCGCGCTCGGCGATGCGCTCGCCGACGTGGTCGGCATTGCCCTGCAACACCCCTGAAGGAGACAACCATGACCCGACTGCTGACCAAGATCCTGTCGCTGCTGGCGTTGCTGGCCAGCGCCGCGCCCGCCGCTGCTCAGGGCGAGCTGGTGCTCTATTGCACGGTGCAGGAAGAGTGGTGCCGTCCGATGGTGGCCGCCTTCGAAAAAGCCACCGGCATCAAGGTGCTGATGACGCGCAAGAGCTCGGGCGAGTTCTATGCCCAGCTCAAGGCCGAAGCCGCCAACCCGAAGGGCGACGTGTGGTGGGGCGGCACCGGCGACCCGCACCTGCAGGCCGCCGAAGAGGGCCTGACGCTCGAATACAAGTCGCCCAAGCTGGCAGAACTGCAGGACTGGGCGGTACGCCAGGCCGAGGCCTCGAAGTACCGCACCGTGGGGGTGTACGCCGGCGCGCTGGGCTACAGCTACAACGCCCCGGAACTCGCGAAGCGCAAGTTGGCCGAGCCCAAGTGCTGGTCTGATCTGATCAAGCCGGAGTTCAAGGACGACGTGCAGGTGGCCAACCCGAATTCGTCGGGCACGTCCTACACGATGCTGGCCACCTTGGTGCAGCTGATGGGCGAGGCCAAGGCCTTCGACTACCTGAAGGCCCTGCACAAGAACGTCAACCAGTACACCAAGAGCGGTGCCGCGCCCGCGCGCGCTGCAGCCACCGGCGAAAGCCTGATCGGCATTACCTTCCAGCACGATGCCGTGGTTCAGGCCGTCGGCGGTGCGCCGGTGAAGATCGTGTCGCCCTGCGAAGGCACCGGCTACGAGATCGGCAGCATGAGCATCATCAAGGGTGCGAAGAACCTCGAGAACGCCAAGAAGTGGTACGACTGGGCGCTCTCGGTGGAGGCGCAGACGGTTGGTTCTGCCGCCAAGATCAGCTACCAGGTGCCGTCGAACAAGAACGCGCCCGTGCCGCCACAGGCGCCCAAGCTGTCGGAGGTCAAGTTGATCAACTACGACTTCGTCAAGTACGGCTCATCGGCCGAGCGCAAGCGCCTGTTGACGAAGTGGGACGAGGAAGTCTCGAAGCTGCCCAAGTGAACCGTACGGCGCGATGACGACACTGGCCCTGCCCGCCGCAGGCGTCGGGCCGCGCCGTGACCTCTGGCTGGTCGCGCTGGCGGCATCGGCATTGCTCGCGGCGTTAGGCCTGCCCTGGTTCATGGGCCGCAGTGGATCGGCCCTCACGCTGGCGCTCGGCGGCGCCGCCACCGCGCATGCGCCGCTGCTGATCGCTGCACTGGCCGCCTTGTGGTTTTCGTGGCGCTCGAACTTCGTTGCGCTGGCCGTCAGCGCCGCATTGGCCCTCGTCTGGGCCCTGGGCACCGGCTTCGCGGCCGGCGCCGCGGGCGGATCGTTCGGCCTCGGTGCCACGCTCGCGCTGGCCGCCAGCGGGCTGCTGTTCGCCCGAGCGGGCGCACGCTGCGGGTGGTTCGGCGGCGACACGACCGTGGCCACGATCGTGATCGTGATCGCGGGTCTGTTGCTGCTGTTCATCTTCTATCCGGTGGGCCTGGCGCTGGTGGCCGCGCTGCGCGACAGCGCTGGCGCGTTTGCGCCCGGCCTTGCATACGCCCGACTGACGGCATCCGACATCTGGAGCCTGGCCTGCTTCGGCGGCGGCACAGGCTGCGGCGTGGCCGTCAACTCGCTGATGCTGGCGACGATCGTCGGCTTCCTGTCGACCGGCTTTGCACTGGTGCTGGCGCTTGCCGTCCAGCGCGGCCAGCAGCGCGGCCTGGGCGCTGTGGCCAAGTTGATGTCGGTGCTGCCGATCGTCACGCCGCCTTTCGTCATCGCACTCGCGCTGGTGGTGCTGTTCGGCCGCACCGGGCTGGTGACCACGTTCCTTTCCGAAACCTTCGGCCTGCCGCGCACGCGCTGGATCTATGGCCTGCCGGGCGTGACGATCGCGCAGGTGCTGTCGTTCACGCCGATCGCCTTCATGATCCTGTCAGGCGCGATCGCTGCGATCAGCCCGACGCTCGAGGAAGCCGCACAGACGCTGCGCGCCTCGCGCGCTCGTGTCTTCCGCACCGTGACCTGGCCGCTGTTGCGGCCAGCGCTGGCCAACGCCTTCCTGCTCGGCTTCGTCGAAAGCCTGGCCGACTTTGCCAACCCTGTCGTGTTGGCCGGCAATTTCGAGGTGCTGTCGACCAAGATCTTCTTCGCCATTGCCGGTGCGCAGCACGACCCCGGCCGCGCCGCGTCGCTGGCCGTCGTGCTGTTGATCTTCACGCTGGTTGCGTTCTGGCTGCAGCAGCGCTGGCTTGGCCGCGCCAGTTACGTCAGCGTCGGCGGCAAGGGCGATTCGGGCATCGCGGCGGCCCTGCCCGACGGCCTGCGCTGGGCCTGCACCGGCACGGCCGTCGCGTGGATCGGCTTCACGCTGGCCTGCTATGCCGTGATCGCCGTCGGCGGCTTCGTCAAGGACATCGGCCGCGGCGAAATGAGCTTGGCGCTGACCCACATCAGCGCCGGCTTTGGCATCGACTGGAGCGCCGGCTGGCCGCGGTTCACCGGTTCCGCCTGGGACAGCTTCTTCACCACCATCGAAGTCGCCGCCGTCGCCGCGCCGCTGACCGCTGCGGTCGGCCTGTTGTCGGCCTACGTGATCACGCGCCACCGCTTCGTCGGACGTGCTGCCTTCGAGTTCCTGACCATGGTCAGCTTTGCGGTGCCGGGCACCGTGATCGGTGTGGCCTACATCGTGGCCTTCAATGTGGCGCCGCTGGAACTGACCGGCGGCATGGCAATCCTGGTGCTGTGCTTCGTCTTCCGCAACATGCCGGTCGGCGTGCGCGCGGGGATCGCGGCGCTGGCACAGATCGACAAGTCGCTCGACGAGGCCTCGTCGACCTTGCGTGCCTCGACCTGGCGCACGCTGACGCACATCGTGCTGCCGCTGTTGAAGCCGGCCATCGTCGCCACGCTGGTGTTCAGCTTCACGCACGCGATGACCGCGGTCAGCGCGGTGATCTTCCTGGCCACCGCCAAGCACAACCTGGCCACCGTGTACATCATCGGCCGCGTCGAAGCCGGCGAATACCCGCTGGCGATCGCTTACTCGACGGTGCTGATGCTGTTCATGTTGGCGGTGCTGCTGCTGGTGCAGCACTTCACCGGCGCGGCCCGGCTCGGGCGGCGCGAGCGGTCACAGCCCTTGATCGTGACGGGAGCGTGAATGAGCATCATGACTGGCGTACAAGCGGGCGGCGTCACCTTCGACCGCGTCAGCAAGCGCTACGGCGACATGGCCGCCGTCGACGACGTGTCCTTCACGATCGAACCCGGCACGCTGGTCACGCTGCTCGGCCCATCGGGCTGCGGCAAGACCACCACGCTGCGCATGGCCGCGGGCCTGGAAACGGCGAGCAGCGGGCGCATCCTGATCGGTGGCGAAGACGTGACGAAGCGTGCCGCGAGCGAGCGCAACGTCAGCCTGGTGTTCCAGTCGTACGCGCTCTTCCCGCACATGAGCGTGCTCGACAACGTCTGCTACGGCCCGATCTCGGCCAAGGTGGACAAAGCCCGCGCCCGCGCGCTGGCGCAGGACAAGTTGAACATGCTGGGCCTGGCCGGGCTCGAACAGCGCCTGCCGAGCGAGTTGTCTGGCGGCCAGCAGCAGCGCGTCGCCGTCGCGCGCGCGCTGGTGCTCGAACCCGCGGTGCTGTTGTTCGACGAGCCGCTCTCCAACCTCGATGCCAAGCTGCGCCGCCGGGTTCGGCAGGAGATCCGCGAGTTGCAGCAGTCGCTGCAACTGACGGTGCTCTACGTCACCCACGATCAATCCGAAGCACTGGCAGTGTCGGACCAGATCATCGTGATGGACCGCGGCCGCATCGCGCAGCAGGGTTCGCCGCAGACGCTGTATCGGCAACCGGCCAGCCATTTCCTGGCCGACTTCATTGGCGATGCGAACCTCGTCGAAGGCGAAATCTTGCGCGATGGCGACGCCACGCTGTTCAGCGCCGGCGGCGTGACGCTGCCGGTGCACAGCGACGGTGTCGTCGCCGGCGCGGCGACGCTGGCCCTGCGCCCGCACCGCCTGCGCCTGATCGAGCCTGATGGTGCGGCCTTGGCTGGCACCTGCAAGCGCGCCGACTACCTTGGCAGCCACATCGAGGTGCTGGTGCGCACGCCATGGGGCGAGTTGCTGGTCTTCGGCGACGCCGATGCCACCGCGCCGCCGCTTTCCGGCACGCCGATAGGCTTGGCTTTCGATCCGCATGACGCGATCGTGCTCGCGCGCTGATCGGGTACGCGCCTCCCGTTCCACGACCGCCGCGCCGACGACGACCCGTTACGGCGCCTTGCCGCTGCGGCGCGGCGTGCGGTAATGCCACCAAGGCAGAGCCTTGGTCAACGCGAGGACATCGCCGGCCATGGCGCTCGCGGCACAGCCCGGCAGCGTCAGCAGCGCTTCCTGCCATGCCGTGCCCGCCAGCAGTTCGCGCAGCCGCACCAAGGCAACGCGCTCGAGCGTTTCCTTGCGGCAGAGCAGGTAGTAGTCCTCCTCGATCAGCGGCACGAACGCGAGCCTGAACTGCGCCGCCGCCGCCTCGATCCCCACCGCCACGTCGGCGATCCCGCTGGCGACCGCAGCCGCGACCGCCACGTGCGTATCCTCGCAAGGCCCGTGAAAGCCGGCGATCCGCTCGGGCGGCACGCCAGCCTCGGAAAGCAGGTGTTCGGTGAGCAAGCGCGTGCCCGAGCCAGGCTGCCGGTTGACGAAGCGCATTCCGGGTCGCGCGAGGTCGGCGATGCCCAGCACGTGGCGGGGATTGCCGTGCGCCGCGATCAACCCTTGCATGCGTCGGTGGCAGGCGATCAGCTTGTGGCGACCGGGCTTGAGCAACCCCTTCAATGCGCGGGCGAACGTCGGCGACGTGCCTGCCCTGAGTGCCGGCACATGAAAGCCGGCGACGTCGCAGCGGCCGTCGGCCAAGGCCTGCAGCGCGTCTCTGCTGCCGGCGAAGCGAAGCTCGATGTGCAGGCCCTGGGCCTCGGCGCGATCACGCAGCAGCGGCAGCGCGAGGTCATGGCTGGCGTACACGGTGAGCGCCTCGTGCGTGCTGTCGAAGGCCAACGACAGCACACGCTCGAGCTCGCTGCGCAGCGCCTCGATGTGCGGCGTGAGCCGCGTGCGCGCGCGTGTCTCGGCCCACAACAACCGCTCGGCCAGCGGCGTCAGGCGGGCCGGCTGGCCCTGCGTCCAGACCACCAGGTCGGCGCCGAGCACCTGCTCCCAATGCTTGAGCGCGCCCCAGGTGTGACGGTACGAGCCACCGAGCGAGCGCGCGGCGGCGCTGATCGAACCGGTATCGCGCAGCGTGCGCAACAGGTCGATCAACGGGTTGGTGATGACTGCGCCACGCTGGTCGGCCGGCGTGGCTTCAAAGCTGTATTCGAGATGGATGCCGCGGCGCGGTGCGCTCATGGGCGCGACCATACAACGAAGCGCTCGCACCGTCGCGGGCAGGCCATGCCGCCCCGCGGCAGGACCGCGGTACGCTAGCGCACGTCGACACGTGGCCTACGGGCATCACCGTCATGATCCAACTGCACTATTTCCCCGGCAATGCCAGCATGACGCCGCACCTGCTGCTCGAAGAATTGGGCACGCCCTTCGAGTTGAAGCTGGTTGATCGCAGCGCCAATGCACACAAGTCGTCCGAGTACCTGAAGCTCAACCCGAACGGGCTCATCCCGGTGCTGGTCGATGGCGATCTGGTGCTGTATGAGACCGCGGCCATCGTGCTGCACTTGGTCGACACGCACGCCGCAGCCGGCCTCGCGCCGGGGATCGGCACGGCCGAGCGGGCACACTTCTACAAGTGGCTCGTCTGGTTGGCTGCCTCTTTGCAGTCGCAGATGCCGATGTACTTCTACAGCGACCGTTACGTCGCCGCGGGCAATGCCGCGGGCGCGGCACAGGTGAAGGCCGCGGCCGAAACCCGAATTGCCGGGCTCGTCGACCAGATCGATGCCCAACTCGCGTCTCACCATGGGCCGTGGCTGCTCGGCGAAAGCTTTTCAGCGCTCGACCCCTACGCGTTCATGTTGTGCCGCTGGACACGCGGCATGCAACGCCCGGCGCGCACGCTGGCGCACGTGGGTCCGTTCCTGCAACGCATGCTGGCGCGGCCGACGGTGCAGCGGGTGATAGAGCGCGAAGGGCTACCCGCGCCCTGGGTCTAGGTCGTTGCGGCGCATCGAGCGCCGCTACTTGCGGGCCTGTGCGCTGTCGGCGTCAAGGGTCTCCTGCCAATGCCGTGTCAGCGGCGTCATGGGTTTGGCAAGCGCGCGCTCGTTGAGCAGCGCGCGACCGAGCGCCTTGCGGCTGCCGCGGGCGCAGGCGGCGAACAGGGTCTGGTCGATCAGATCGCGCTGGGCATGGCTGCCTCCCAGGCGCTGCGCCTGGGCGCGCGCGGCGTAGAGCAGGTCGGCGCTGTCGTCGGGCTCGCCACGGGCAAAGGCGACCAGCCCGCGTGCCAGCGGCAGCCCGATTTCGCGCGCCACCGCGTGGTTGTCGCGACGCGCGTCGGCCGCAGCCATCGCACGCTCGGCGCAGCGCGCCAGCCAGCGTTCGGCCGCGTGCAGATCGCCGGCCCCCAGCATCGGCAGCAGCGCGTGGATGTCGTTGAACGCGTAGTGGCCGGCGGCATCTACGCCCTGCAGTGGCCAGCCCGCGTGCAGCGCGGCGCAGCGCGCGGCCACATCCGCGCCCAGCAGGTGCAGCCGCCACAGCGCCGACGCCGCGTCGATCCGCTGCAGGCCGATCTGCAGCTGATCGGCACTCAGGTGGCCGTCGACGACGCGCAGCGTGCCGGCGACATCAAGCCCCTCCAGGCGGAACAGCGCGGTATGCCACCAAAGGTGGCCGGCAAAGCCATTGCCCTCGGCCCACGCACCCTGATGCTGACGCAACCACGCCGCACCGTCGTCAAAGCGGCCCTGCATCTCCATCACATGTGCGACGCAATGCACCGCCCACGGTGCGCGAGCGTCGAGCGCCAGCGCGCGGCGTCCGACCTCTTCGGCTTGCCCGAGGCAGTGGTTCTCTTCCAGGCCAAAGGCCCACAGCGCCAGCACGTGCGGGAACAGCAGGTCATGCTCGTCCCACGCAGGCAATGCGCGCGCCGGCCGGGCCCGCAGCGCAGCCGCGTCGCCGCGGTAGAAGTCCCACAGCTGGGCCCACTGCAGCGCCAGCGCGTCGCAGGGGTGATCGATCAACAGGGCGTCCCAACTGCGGCAGGCAGCGCTCCAGCGGCCTTCGAGCACCAGTTGGGTGGCTTCGAGGTGCGTGCGTTCACGGGCCGGCGTTTGCGCACGGGTCAGTGTTCGCGCAGCGTCCAGGTGCGTGGCAGCTTCCGGCAGCAGCGAGGCCTCGGTGAGGCTGGCCAGATAGCCGGCCTTCATCGTGTGCGGCAATGCCCAGCCCGGATCGGCGGCGATCGCCGCGTCGAGGTCGGCCAGCGGCGTGTCGTAGAACGACACCATCCGCCACAGCGCGACGTCGACCGCAGCGCGCGCCACCGCTGACCGGCTGCCGACCGGGAGACCGCGGGCATCGTGCTGCGTCATGGCCGCGACTTTAGCGCGCACGCCTGATTGCGCTCAGGCGCTCAACGGCCAGGGCCGCTGCGGCCCGCGCAGGTGCTCCCACGCACGAGCCAGCCGCAGCACGCCGAGGTCGTCGTGACGGTGGCCGATCAACTGCAGACCGATCGGCAGACCGGTCTGGCTGTAGCCCGCATTGACCGACGCCGCGGGCTGCTCGCTCATGTTGAACGGCAGCGTGAAGGCGATGTGCTCGAACGGGCGCTCGGGGTCATCGAGCGGGCTCGCCAACTCCGCCGGGAACGACACCACCGGACTGACGGGCGCGAGCACGAAGTCAAAGCGCTTGGTGGCTGCGACAGCGGCATCGCGCAACGCACCCATCTGGCTGTAGCCACCGAACACCTGTGCACCGCTGAGCGCCGCGCCGCCCGCGGCCCAGTGGCGGATGTAGGGCAACACACGGGCCTGGCGCTCGACCGGCAGCGCCGAGATCTCCAGCCAGGCGCGCATGCGCCAGAAGGCGTCCATGCCATCGGCCATGACCCGGCTCGTGAACGGTGCCACCGGTTCGACGATCGCGCCGGCGGCCGCGAAGGCATTGGCCGCCCCCTCGATCAACGCACGCACCTCGGGATCGAGCGGCGAGCCCCAGCCAGCATCGAGCCACAGGCCCAGTCGCAAACCACGGATGTCGAGTTCGAGCTCGCGCCAGCCGATGGCGTGATATGGCAGGCTCATCGTGTCGCGGGTATCAGGCAGGGTCAGCACCGTCATTGCCAGCGCGGCATCTTCGACCGTGCGAGTCATCGGCCCGGCCACGCGGCCGGGGTACGGTGGATCGATCGGTATGCGGCCCAGGCTCGGCTTCAGACCGAAGACACCGCACCAGCCGGCCGGCAGACGGATCGATCCTCCGATGTCGGTGCCGATGTGCAGCGGGCCATACCCGGCGGCGCAGGCAGCAGCCGCGCCGGCGCTGCTGCCGCCGGGGTTCTTCGACAGGTCCCACGGGTTGCGCGCGAGTTTGTGAAAACTCGACAGACCGGACGACAACATGCCGTAGTCGGGCATCGTGGTCTTGCAGACGATGACCGCGCCGGCTTCGCGCAGCCGCGCGGCAGGCGGCGCATCGGTGGCCGCCGGCGTCAGCACGGTGGCAGCAGTGCCCAGCGGCACCGGCGTGCCCTGCGTGGCGATGTTTTCCTTGAGCGTCACCGGCACGCCCTCGAGCGCGCGCGCCTCGTCGCGCTGCCAGCGCGCTTCGCTGACGCGCGCGGCCTGCAGCGCGGTGTCGGCGTCCAGCGCCCAGGTCGCGGCGATCTGCGGCTCGCAACGCTCGATGTGCGCCAGCAGGGCGTGCATCACCTCGACCGGCGAGGCCGCGCGCGTGGCATAGAGCGCGAGCAGCTCGGCGGCGCTGCGGTCGTGCAGTGTGGCCATCGCTAGGCAGCCCGACGCGACGCGATGAAGCGATCGAGGCTCTTCGCCGCCTGGGCGCGCACCTTGGCGCGCAACATCGGCGTCCAGCCCAGCAACAGGCCAGGCGCACCGAAGGCCTGGCGCGACCAGCGCCAGAAGTCAAAACGGTCGCGATGACGGGCAATCAGGCCCGCGGCGTCGAACTCGAACTCGGCGTCGATCACGTTGTGCACGGTGCGGCCGGTGGCCGAGAAGCGGTAGGTCGGCTCCCAATGCGCGCTGCGCTCGGTGATCCGGCTGACCTCGAGTTTCCATACGTCGCGGCCCTTGGCCTTGACGGCGTCGCACAGCATGGCCCACATGCCGCCGATCTGCGTCCGGCCGCGCAGCGAGAAGGCCTCGTCGTCGAAGCAGGCGTCCTCGGCGTAGCAGGCGGTCATCGCGTCGGCATCGAGCACTGCAAACGCCGAGTACAGGCGCTCGATGGTCTGACGGCTCACTGCCAACTCACGGCAGCCATGTCATTGGCGAAGATCGGCGAACTCGACCACAGCCCCTTCAGGCCCTTCCTCGCCACCGCGACCTGGGACGGATTGAAGATGAAGGCATTGACCGCGTCAGCCGCGATCAGGCGCTGGAGGTCGCCGAACAGTTTGGCCCGCTCCTTCGGACTGACAGCTGCGGCGTGTCTGGCCGAGAGATCGCGGAAGGACTTGCTGTCGTAGCCCCAGTAGTACCCCGCGTTGGCGTACTGCATGTAGTCGAGCGGCTCGACGTGGTTGATCACCGTGAGGTCGAAATTGCCCTTGAAGGCGCCGCCGAGCCACTGCGCCCATTCGACATTCTCGATCTTTGCGATCACGCCGACCTTGGCCAGCTGCGCGGCCAGCACCTCGCCGCCCTTGCGGGCGTACTGTGGCGGCGGCAACGTCAACGTCACGTTCAGCGGCGTGGCCACGCCGGCTTCCTTCAGCAGCGCCTTGGCCTTCTCGGGG
>Ga0208980_10000779_pt1 | contig 18591 bp, 15 predicted proteins | sample WetSurMetagenome_3_FD_187993 | JGI IMG/M metagenome (GOLD analysis project Ga0208980, IMG submission 187993) | Wetland microbial communities from Twitchell Island in the Sacramento Delta, sample from surface sediment Aug2011 Site A1 Bulk (version 2) | ecosystem: Environmental > Aquatic > Marine... | reverse complement strand
TTTAATTCCAATTTAATAATTTTTTCAGGTTTGATTTTTGCTTAATTGCTTTTACAAGACACAATATCTAATTTTTCAATATAAGAAATAGATTCCATTAAGCAGAATAATGTTGAGCAAAAAAGAAAAACATAACGGGGAAACCATCCCAAACGATCATACTGAAAATTTAATTTTCAAAGCATCAGAAGAATTTAAAGAGGACGCACATTTTTCTTCTTACAATCAGTATAAAAATGTTTATGAATTTTCAATCGCCGACAAGGAACGTTTCTGGAGCGGTGAAGCAAGAGAACTTTACTGGTTCAATTTATGGAAAGAAGTAAAGCAAGAAAAAGCGTTTAATTCAAAATGGTTCGTCGATGGGGAAACCAACCTTAGCTACAACTGCCTCGACAGGCATCTGCTCACGGAGAAAAGAAACAAAGCTGCCATCATCTGGGAAAGTGAATCTGGCGAAAGTAAAATATTAACCTATCAGCTTCTGTTTACACAGGTTTGCAAGTTTGCTAATGTTCTAAAGAAAATCGGTGTTCAAAAGGGAGATTATGTTATTATTTATATGGGTGTAATTCCGGAAGCTGTGGTTGCAATGCTTGCATGCAGCAGAATTGGTGCTATTCATTCTGTGGCGTACAGTGATTTCAGCAGTAATGCATTGACTGAAAGAATAAAAAAGCTGTCCTGCAAATATTTAATCACACAGGATTATGTTCTTAAAAAAGGCAATCAGGTAAATCTTAAAAGTAAAGTTGATAGTGCATTACAAAACTCGACATCTGTTGAAAAAGTAATATTATTTAAAAGATCAAATGGGGAAACAAAATCGGTTTCTGAAAAAGAAATTATATGGCAGAGTGAAATTGAAAAAGTTACAGAGAATTGTGAGGCAGTTCCGCTTTCATCTCAGCACCCGCTTTTCAGTATGTTCACAAATGGTCAAAATGGAGATATGGAAAACATACTCCACTTGACAGGCGGATATATGGTTCAGTCCTATCTTACAGCCAAATGGATTTTTGATCTGAAAGGAAATGATATAATATGGTGCGTGTCCGATGTCAGCAAAATATCTGGACACAGTTACAGTATTTATGGTCCCCTGCTCAACGGGGTAACTACATTTCTTTATGAAGGAGTTCCAATTTATCCAGAGCCAGACAGATACTGGCAATTAATTTCAAAGTACAGAATTAATATTCTTTACATAAATCCAACAACTATTCGTGCTTTGCTGAAATTAGGCAATGATTGGGTATTCAAGCATGACATTTCAAGCCTGAGACTGATTGGAATAAAAGGGGAAACGATTAAAAACGATACCTGGCTGTGGCTATATGAAAATGTTGGGAAACAAAAATGTCCGATTGTAGATACGTGGCTCCAAACAGAAACAGGTTCAATAATAATTTCCCCATTGCCGGGAGCTTCTGAATTTAAGCCGGGTTTTTCCGGAAGTCCTTTCCCCGGAATTGAGATTGATATTATTGATCTAAATGGTAATCCTGTGAATGAGGGTGAGGGTGGTTATTTGATTATAAAGGATAGCTGGCCATCAATGTTCATCACAGGGAAAACTGAAAATGAAGAAACAAACTTTGATTGCTGGAAACAATCTAATGGGAACTACTTTACCGGGGATGCTGCGTTAAGAGAGAAAGGAAATTTTATAAAAATTCTTGGAAGGGTAGATGATGTTATTAAAACAGCAGGCAACAGAGTAGGCGGATCAGAAATAGAAAGGATATTATTAACTCATCCAGTTATTAAGGAAGTAGTAGTTGTAAAAAGATCTGATGAAATTATAGAAAACGCAATTATTGTTTTTGTAACTCTTAATAATGCAGAAGGCACGCCGCTTCTAAAGGAAGAATTAAGAAATTATATTTCCGAAAAGATAGGACCAATGGCGAAACCTGATGAGATGATAGTTCTGTCCGAAATGCCCAAATTAGCAAGCGGGGAGATAGATCTTAATTTGTTAAGAGAAAAAGCAAAAGAAGGTTTAAAGGAATTGACGGGAGAAGAAGCAGAGCGTCAAAGAATATTTGAAAAACTTCGTGAGGATTATCAATCCTCCGGAAGTCGAGATCTCGGTTAACAATTGATCCTATGAAGAAATGTGTGAGTGAATACAACACTCTCCTATTCGTGTCTTATTAACTTCCCAGAAAAAATACTTGCTATTTGTTTATTAATTAATCTTTTACAATCTTGCACGAGGCTAAGTTCTATTTATAAACATTCATAAATAATAAGGAGACTATTTTGAAAAATCTAGTTGGCATTTCTATATTTTTTCTTTTACTTTTTCTTTCTGTAGCTAATATTTCTGCTCAGCAATGGTCGGATGAGCAAAAAGCAGTATGGGCAGGCGTTGAAACATACTGGCAGGCCGGTATGTCTGATGATCCATCCGGTTTTCTTGCATACTTTGATGATTCATATTTCGGCTGGAATTACCAAAACGAATCACCAAGCCCCAAAAGCCATGTTGTTAAAGCAATGAACTACTGGTATAAAAAAGGAAAAACAAAATATTACAATTTAACCCCAGCTAGTATCTGGGTGAACGGTAACTTTGCCTATGTTCATTACTATTACACCCAGGTAATGGAAAACTCCGAAGGTAAACCAACAACCGAAAAGGGCCGATGGACAGACATTCTTATGAAGAAAGGCGACAAGTGGATGCTCGTTGGTGATCACGGCGGTGAAATCAAAAGCGGGGATTAGTTTTCTAATAAATCCTTTGGGGCGAGGTTATCTCGCCCACTTATAATCCAGAAGTATTTTCACACAAACCCATAATCATTTCTATTTTTTTCGTTGATATCTTTTATTATATAGACAGCGAAATATTCATCAAACAAAAACTAAGGAGATAATAGATGCAAAAACGACTCACAACATTTCTTTTTCTTTTGACATCGACAGTTTTGTTTTCACAAACGACTCACGATGTAACAGTGCAAAATTTTTCTTTTAGTCCACAAAGCCTGACAATTACTGTTGGAGATATTGTCAGATGGACAAATATTTCTGGAACTCATAATGTCAAGGCAGACGACAACAGTTTTACAAGCGGACCAGCAGCCCCGGCACCCTGGGAATATACACATACTTTTACCGCAGTTGGCAGTAATCCATATTATTGCGAACCGCACCAAGGAATGGGAATGACAGGAACCATCATAGTTCAGGAGCCGGTTGGTGTTTCGGACGATGAATTAATTGCTGAGAAGTTTGAGCTAAATCAGAATTATCCAAATCCATTTAATCCAAGTACAAGAATTAGCTATGCTATACCAGGGGCATCTTTTGTTAATCTGAAAGTGTATGATATAATCGGAAACGAAATAGCAGTTTTGGTAAATGAAGAAAAACAAGCGGGAACTTATCAGATTGATTTTGATGCAACAGAACTCACCGGAGGAGTATACTTTTATCAACTACTCACAGGATCCTTTGTTGAAACGAAGAAAATGATATTGATGAAATAATTTTTTTATTCAGCTTATGGGTTAAATATTACAGATAACCAGTGGGCAAATGAAGAATTCATTTGCCCTTTTTTGTGAAGAATTAAGCTGATTTTGAAAACCAACCCTCAAATTTTGATATTCCCAATCTTGTTTTTTAATAATAATTGCTTATCTTAATTTTAAATTCTTAACAAGAATTGCCAACTCACTTCAAGGTCTGGTTTATAGCCCCAGCTATGCTATCACCATAACTCACTCTTCCTTCTCTCTTTGGGTGAGGGTCTATTTTAGAGTAAGATTAATCCTATTCAGCTGACTATGGATAAAAAATTATTCTTTTTTGTATTTGTTTAGAAATATATCTCAATACTTAAACAGAAAAGAATATCAAATAATCTTCAACCACATAAAGAAGGAGGCAAGATGAAACAATCTTATTTCATCATTCTGATAACTGCGATGTTGTTTGAAATTATACAAAACTCAACAGCATTCGCACAAACCGATCCATTCCGGATAAACGAGACCGGACCTGTAACTGTCAAATCACAGGATATTTTTCTACTTTGGATCGAGGATATAGGAAGTGGAAACTATAAAAGCTATCAAAAGATCTACCGATATAAAACAGATGGCATACTAATTCCACAAGACTCACTGGATATCGATACGATGATTACCAAAACTTCGCGTCGTGAGGATAATAGGTCGGGCAGGAATGCTTATGTTGATGTATCAGGCGGTAAGTTCAATAGGGATCCATATGATGATGTAATTTCAGTCTGGAGAACAACACAGTCAAATCAGAGGATTGAAATGATGATCAGCCATTTCGACACAACAGGATTCTTTACAGGGACAACAGCAATTACATTAGATGCAGGTGAAGAAATCCGAACTAACGAACAGATCTATGTAAAAACAGGAAATTTTGATAGTGATAGTACAGATGAATTTCTTGTCGCATTCCGAGATGCCTCTGATTCTGTGATTTTCTACTTATATAAAGTTGATTCAACACTTCAGGTAACTGCAACAGATAGATTTTCTAATGTTAAAGTGGGTGGTTCAAGCTTAACTCATTTTGTGAAGTATTTTATTGAAACCGCCGATTTAAATTCTGATGGAGTTGATGAATTAATATCCTGCACCTGGGAAACCGGCGTTACTTCCACTTATGTACCTGTGATAATTCGAGTTTATGCTTTCGAAAACAACAACTTTGTACCAAAAGGAACAACAGAAATCCAGGTTCCATTTGTAAGTCAAGGCACATCTTTACAGGCGTTTGTTATGGCTTCTGCTAGCGGACAGTTTGATAGCGATGAAAGTGAAGAGCTAATTTTCAGTGCTGTTTTAAAGGCAAATGATATACAAAGATCCCAGCACTATATTATTAATGTATCAGAAAACCTGACTTCAGTGACTATTGGACCAAGACAGCAATATACTCTTACAGGAATACATAGCAACCTCAACTCGAACACAGAATTTTGTGTTGCTGCAGGCGATTTAAATGATACCTATAATAAACGAGACGAAGTGGTTTTTGTTGCAGGAGGTAGTGTTCGGGTTTTCATTGTTGATGATGATTATACAACCACAGCCTTACCTTTATTCGGTGTGGTAAACGGAGGGCCTAATGATTATCTTCAAAGCAGTAATTATCTAAAAATCACTGATGTAAATATGGATAGAAGAGAAGATATTATACTTGTAAAAAATGTAGTTTCCCATCCAACCGAAGGGGATGGATTTCTTACTTATGCGATAACTTATATAGATTCGGCACTAAGTACTCGAAGAGTACTTGCTCGCTTATTCCATGATGAAAACCAGAATGACGCGTATCACCAGTATGCAATTGCCGTTGGAAACTTTGACGGCTTTGATTTTACAGTAGGAACCCCAACACTCAATCATGATTATGGAATAGTTCAACCAATTGTTCTTCTAAATGCACCACCAGTCCATTTTGATGTATTTAACGGAACTAACTATGATATTAATGCTTGTTATAATGGTGGTGACTGCGACTTCTGGGCACAATACAAGAAACAAACAACTTCATCAATTGAGGTATCAACTGAAGTACATAATGACTGGGATGTTTCAGCAGGAGCTAAAGTAGAGGGGGAAATTGAAGCTGCACCAATGGGAGTTGGCGTTTCAACAAGCTACAAACTCTGGGCAACAGGTACTTACGGTAAACAATTTAGCAACGATTCAACTAATCGGCAAACAATTTCAGTAAGTGTGGAGGTAGAAGCAAGAGAAGATGACAGAATATATTCTACAATTGCCGACTATGATATTTGGGAGTATCCTGTATTCCATGGAAATGAGATGTTTTCAAGAAGATCCTATTTCGCTCTCGTTCCGAAAAACGTTCAGGCCACATGGTACAGCAGCAAAAGTTATTTCGCGCAGCAATATGTCCCTGATCACGAAGTAGGCAACATATTATCATATTACCCTTACGATACTCTATCTAACAATCCAAATTTATCCGAAGTCATTCGGGCAAGTTACGTATCAGACAGATTTTCATTAGATGGTTCTTCATCGTATGATTGGAATGTGTCAATTACAGATTTCCAGCAAAGCGGGGCAAGTACGGAAAGAGAAATGGGAATTGATGCTGGTGCAGAACTAGGTGGATTTTCGGCAACATTTAAATTTCAAAACAAAAAGATGTCAACACACAAAACATCAATTGAAGATATAATTGAACTGAAAGTACACCTTGGCAATGTAAATATGGGGATTGGAGATGTCAAATATGCAGTTACTCCATATGCATATTGGGGAAGCAATGATGCGCTAGTTGTTGATTATGCTGTTCATCCAGAACTTGCACCACCGGGATTTCCACCGACATGGTGGCAGGATAATTATGGAGATAATCCAGATCCTGCTTTCATACTTCCATGGCGGTTAGATCCGGAAAAAGGTTTTCCACTGGGCGATCCTGATAAAAGATTGCAAACAAAAGATATAACCTTTTTACCAAGAAAACCTGCTGTTGGAGATTCTGTAACTATCGCAGTTCGGGTGAGGAATTTTAGTTTGATGGCGACACCAACTCCTGTTTCAGTTAAATTTTATTTAGAGGATCCGGATTCCGGCGGCACACCAATCATCGGTATAAATGGCACAAACACGGTGAGCACAAATGGAATTCTAAATGTTCAGGGAAACACCACTGTATTCTTCAGATGGGTTGTTCCTCCTGGCCTGCCATCATTTCCAAGGATTTATGCAGAGCTGGATCAGGAAAATACTATTACAGAAATTCACGAAGACAACAACAAAGGATATAATATTATGGGTGCATCTTCCATCACCGACTTTGAAGATGAAATTTATTTTGCTCCAGATAGATTTGTACTTTATCAATCTTATCCGAATCCATTTAATCCGACAACAACAATAAAATATTCAATTCCAAATAGTGATGTCATCAGTCTGAAAGTTTATGATATTCTTGGAAGAGAAGTTGCAACACTGGTCAATGAATATAAAACTGCCGGAACCTACACCATCGAGTTCAATGCAAGCCAGTTTGCAAGCGGAGTATATTTCTATCAGTTGAATGCGGAAAACTTTATGGAAACAAAAAAGATGATACTAATGAAATAGTTTCTTAGTGGGATAAAATTTAAAAGGCGGGATTATCCCGCCTTTTATGTTAGCATTAAGTTAATTAAACCAAAACCTAGCACCGATTCCACCACCAAGATCAAAATCTGTTTCCGGAGCTAAATCAAGAATGGGCACCAATTCTACAAAGATATCAATTGGCGCATCAGCAAACATATAATCTAATCCAAGTGGAACTCTCACACCAATGAGTGGATCATCGGCAAGAACAACTCTACCGCCTATACCAACGTAAAAAGGTAATTTGCCGGAAGAAACAGAAATCAGACGGAACATGTGCCAAACATAATCAGCCTGAAGTAGTAAATGTCCATCACCTTTGAAAGACCAGGCAGCAGCAAAATCAAATGCATTCTCACCGCTAGTCCATAGTTTTGCACTTACACCGGTTGGTTCGCCCAAAATAATTCCCAACCCAAAATTTTTATCCTGTGCGTTCATGCTTAGCTGGAATAAAATAATTGATGCAAAGAATAAACTTGCTAATTTCTTCATGCTCATCTCCTTAAAATTTATTAATGTGTTTAAGAATATAAATAAGTCAGATTATTATTTCTACAATAATTTTTTTCATTACTGATTTCTCGAAAAAAAGGGAAAAAAGCTACTTCTGCGTAAAGTATTCTCAACCAAATTCATTAATTTTGATTTCATTTATTGAGGATTCTGCTTTGCAGATAAAATTTTTCATTGGGCGTGAATTTTGGTTTTAATAAAACATATTTATTCTATACTTTGTAGAGGAAATAAAGAGAATTGATTAACTCATATTGATGCAAAATAACCATAAGGAGAAACACAACATGCTTAAAAGCAATTCATTTGAAGGAACAAGATCAGAGGAGGCTACAGTAATCAGCAGAGGCGTTAAGATTGAAGGAAAACTGAGCTGCAGCGGAAGTATCAGATTAGATGGTGAGGTTCAGGGAGATATTTCCTCCCAAAGCACCGTGATAGTTGGTGAAAATGGAAAAGTGAACGGGCAAATTAATGCAGAAAGCATTACAATTGGCGGAAAAGTTACCGGGACCATAAGAGCGAAAGAAAAGGTTATGCTGGAATCTAAAGGAAATTTAAAAGGGGATATCATTACAAAAACACTTTCAGTGGATGCCGGAGCTGTTTTTAACGGTAATACAAAAATGGGAGATTCCGGGAATATTGGTTCACCAATAGAGACGTCAAAACCGCAAGATACAATAGTGAAATAGTTATCATTGAGGTAAGTCCAGTAACGAAATATTTTGAATGAATACCGTAATGAATTAAAGGGCGATACAAATTCGCCCTTTTTTATTGCAATCACGATTCCAAAAACTTAGACTCTAACTCATCTATACAGCCTTGATGCTTTTCAAAATTAATAAATCGGATAAGCACCGACATTACTCCCGCAAAAATTATGTAAGCAAGAATTACGAATTTCCAATCAAGAAATCCTTTCAACCGACCCATCAAAGCGGTCCCTGCAACAAGCCCCAGATTTGAAATTGCCATATAAAGTACTGATATTCTCTTCCAGCATAATTGCATTATTTTTTGGAACAGGCAAATTTCAAATTGGATTCAACCTCAAATGGAATTTATAGTGTGGACTGCACAAACCTAAATGCAACCATAACAGGTCTTGGCCAGGAAGTGGGTGATGATGGTGCAAATCCCATCGAAATGGTAGCTGTTGTAACTTCGGCTAATATCGTTATAAGTGTAGTCAACTAAATAAAAATATTATTCCACACACTTAGTTCGTCAAAGACAAACTCAAAATAGCTTTCATTCCTATTTTTTAAAAATTGCTTGATGGTTTGAGAAGATTTATTTACCAACCTTCAGTTTATTTTAATTGTAGTTGAGGTAAAAAAATATTTTCAGTCTCTAACAGAATTTTTTCTTCATTAAAATGTGGTCATTTGATTCTTATTAAAAACAAAAGAGCCGCTTCATTTTACACTTACCAACAATTCCCAAATCGCAAGAATAGTTGCTTGTGTTAATTAAATACATAAGTTTGATAATCAAACTATATTTTACTCCGAAAGAGCTAGAGTATATCCAACAATTATTTAACGAACACTGCAATATCAACCCTCTTCCGGAGCAAAGGATTTAATCATCATTTATATAACGGGAGGCTACATGAACTACTTCAAAAAGAATTTTTCGTTTTTAGTTTTTGTTCTACCCTTGCTTTTTCTTGCTTTTGTAACAGGATGTGAGGACAATCCCACCGAGTCAGCAGAGCCCACAGATAATCTGCTTCCGGGAGTTTCTTATATGGGTCATGGTTATAATGTCTTTGGTGACTATGCAAAAACAGAATATGTAAAAAGTGCACTCTTTAAATATGATAGTTACCAAACGGTTGAGGTTATTGGTAAGTCATATAATATTCCATCAGATATAGAATACACAATTGTTAATGAATCGGATTTTAAACGAACATATGGTTTAAATTCTTATGAGTATCGGGAAAGTATGAGTATTAACGCGAGTCTTAGCGGGTCATATTCTTTTTTCAGCATGTCCGTTACAAATAATTATAACGAAGAACATTACAAAAGTAATTACAGAGCCTTCTGTACAATTCAGAATGTAATTAAGAAATGGAAATTAACCTTGCCTTATACGGATTTCATAGCGTTAAAAAGCATGCTGACCAATGAAGCTGTAAGCGATCTTGCTAATCTTGCCCCGGAGGTACTCTTCAGCAAATATGGTACGCATTTTATTGCCGAACTTATTATCGGGGCAAGGGCGGATTATAATACGTGCGTTTCTAAGTCTGAAGAGACGTCTTCTATTAAAAATAATTTTCATGCATGTGCTGAAGCAAGTTTTAAGAAAAAATCAGGTTCGGGTGATTTCAGTATAGTAACGGAACAGCAGTTGCAAACCTTTCAGTCTAATTCCTATGAAAATTTAAAAGTGGCAGGCGGTAAGAGCGAATATGGATCTTATATCTTCCAGACAGGTAATTATGAAAAATGGATTGAATCGATAGACAATTGTGAAAACTTAACCATATCCAATTTTACAGAAAACAGCTTAATACCTATTTGGGAACTCTGTGCAGACAATACGAGGAAAACTGAGCTAAGTAATGCATTTGAAATATATGCGAGTCAATTTGAGTTACCTGGATTAATTGATGAAGCCATTGACGGGTTATATTTTGAGGTATCTGACAATGCAGTCGTAACACCAGATCAAGGATGGACATTGGTTAATGTAGATTTGAATAGAGATGCTGGCGGGAAATACATTTACTTATGCTATAGAAATGGCCTTGATGATCAGGAAGCAATCTCGGCGATCACATTTATAGTGGATAACCAGGCTGTTCCGGCCGGATATATAAAAATTAATCAGGATTTGAATCAGGGTGCGGGTGGCTCATTTGTATATCTATGTTACAAGAAAGAAATTACAAGCAATCCTATTCGAAGGGTTAATATTCTAATTGGACAAAATGCTGTACCTCCTCCTGATTTTTATTTCGGTGAAAATTATTATTGGCAGCAAAAACAAGACCTTAATCAGGGAGCAGGAGGTAATTATATCTGGGTGGTTTATTCTTATGATCTTCCCAACCCATGGCAATAGAGGGGTAATTTAAATCTATAATCATAAGGGCGAGCTGACAACTCGCCCGTGCTATTAAAAACACATCTATTTTTTAATCGTTAATTTCTTTGAAACCAGATTATCTAATTTCTTTTTCTGTTCTATAACTTCCTTTATAAACTCTTGCTCTGTAATAATACCTTTTCGAATGAGCAGATTGACGAGTGCCAGAAGTTCAGTTGTATTATCAGCTTCCTTTTTTAGCGATGACATTTTTTGTTACTCCCGAGAACGATTTATTTTTAAATAACTATTTGGATTCTTGTAATAACTTAATCAAAAAATGTAATCAGGTTTATAATTACTCTAATTCCCGCTCATTCAACTGCAAAAAAAACTTTCATTGCTTATCTTAAATACAAAAAGGGTATAATTATTAATCAATCATATACTCTCACTGCGAAGCACCCCAGCTTCTTTTTTAGCACTTCATTTGTTTATGAAATGATAATTCCCGGCAACTTTTTATTTATATCAATGAATGAAAAAAGAAAAAAAATCAACTCCGCTTTCTATCGATGTAATTTAAGAGAGTATAAAGGGATTAAAAGAAATGCAGAGAACTTAATCTCTGAATATTAAAGCGACAAAGTTGACCGACAAATAAAATCCTGACTTATTAAAGCTTCATTAGTAAGTAAAAATGACAAGAATAATCTAATATTTACAGCGACAAAAATGGTTTCTAGCAATAAAACCTTTTAGAAAATATTTTCACTGGCACGCAGGTTGGATATGCCGGACAACTAATAACTATAGTGAGAGAACAATGACAATTTTCTTCATATTACTTGGAACACTTCTTTGCAGTATCGTCATCACTACTGTACAAATTAGAACTGCACAAAGAAAAGAGATGGACGAAATAAATCAACTTTTCGATGAACCAACATTCGACTAAAAACTAATCACAGATGCTATTGCTGTACGAAAAATCCTGCTGCAATAAAGGGGAAATTGCAGCGGGGTTTTTTATTTTAAAGTCCTTCAGTTACTTCAAAAATTTCGTCTGCCAGAATTCCATGAGCTTCTTTATGAACTTTAATGGCTGATTCTTTATCCGGAGCTTCAACAAGGCAGAATACTCTGCCATCCTTTTCATTGAACCAGTATTTTAAATAATTGACTCCAAATTTTTTTTGAACCTGGAGATCTTTTTTATGTGCTTCTGCAATTGCGTCAGAAGTTAATCCATGAACTTTGTGATGAATATCCAAAAATAACGGCATACAGCCTCCTTTAAAAAATATATTGCCTTAGTTTTATTATATATTGATGAAATTAATTACACGTATTCTAAATTCATTTTACAAATCATTATTTAATTTTCAAAACAAGCATAGTCATATCGTCTCTGAGTGGTTCCTTTCCCCTCCAAATATCTGCCGCACTAACTAAACGAGTTACGATTTCCTTAGCTGAATATTTAGAGTATTCTTTTAATTGTTCCTCTAAGAATCTCGTTTCGTACATTTCCTCTTTTAAATTATAAAGTTCGGTTACTCCGTCGGTCATCAGAACAATTATATCACCGGAAGAGATTGAGTATTGAGTTTCCTCATAATCAGCTATAAAAAAAGCTCCCAGAGGAATCCCCTTTAGAATAATGTGTTCAATTTCTCCGGTGTCTGCCTTGTAGAGCAAAGCCGGTGGAATTCCGGCGCCGGAGATTTCTAATTTGTTACTTGAAATTCTTCCAAATGCGAGAGTCATATAAAGTTTAGGAAGCTTCATTTGTTTGATAGCAGTTGAAGCGTGTCTCATAAATCCGGACACTGTTTTTCTTGTTGCATATTCGTTAAAGAGCATTTTTATTGCCATTACCATTGTGCTTGCACGTGCACCATGCCCGGTTGCATCGCCAATAGCAAAAGTTAATGAGTCATCGTATGATTTTGTGTAGTCGCAGTAATCACCACCGACTTCATAAGCAGTGCTCATATGAAATGCAATATCAACAATATCACAAGAAGGATTTTTTCCCGGGAGCATTGAGAGCTGTAATTCTTTGACCGATTCAAGCTCATCGCTTTTCCGTTTATGTTCTGTTTCCAGCAGCTGACGGCTTAGCCGAAGTTGTTTTGATTTTATAAAAGCATCGCGTATGCTGAATTCGATCCAGTAACTTGCACTCATTAGGAAAAGATTGATTACTATTAAAAATGAAACCGATTGTGTAATTACAATATCGGGCATATTAATGTCATGAACCAATAAAATATAAATACCGATAAATATCCATGTAAATACAGCTGTATAAATAAATTTTATCCTTGAAAGAGTGTGAACAAAAATTATAAAAGCTGTAATTGCTACTGATGAATTGTATAATCCGCCTTCGTAATAAGTGAGTGCAGTTTTCATAATTGTAACTGAAACCGTAGCTAAACCGACAATGACAATCAACTGAAAATGTTTTCTTAATGATTTAAACCCCAGGAGGACAACAGAAGCAAGCATAATGCTAGCCCCAATTATTCTCCATGGTAAAAGTATCTGAGGATCAGCAGGGAAGAATTTTTTGTCCAGGTAAAAACCAACCAGGATAAATATTATAGCACCAAGCAGTAAACCTGCTTGTACTGTTTTCGCTGATTTGTCGCCATACTCCTCTAAAAATTCTTTTTCTATCTGCTTGTTGGAAAAATTTAAAGCCAACCGGTTGAAAGAATCTTCTCTGCTATTTTTAGAAATTGAGAGCAATACTTTGTTTTCACAATAGTTGTTAAATATTAAACGCGGCAAAATTAGATACAGAAGCACTTAACTCAAAGCTAAAATAAACCCTTCATCATTTTTGGATAATCCTGATAAATGTATTTTAAGCTGAATCGAAGTGACAATCGTCAATTAGTTTTTGATTAATGGAATTTTGTTTTGAAAAAACGGCTAATGACAAGGGAAAACCAACTTGATGAACGGTCTTATAAAATATGTTTTGTATCACACTTTAGTGAAATATAGTCTCCAACAATTTATCAGTAACGCTGATTTAATAAAAAGACAGAATTAAACTCACCATTCCTATTTTCCACGCGCATTATTTGTCAAATTAAAAATTAACTAAAGTGTTTGGATAAACTTTTCAAACAATCCCGATAAAGTTTCTTGCATAAACAATTTGCTGTCTGTTTGATTTGAGGTCTTTATTTAGTTTCAACAGTTCGCTGTAATAGAATTTAGCCTTCTTCATATCACCACTAAGTTCCGCAGATTTTCCCGCATTAAATAATGTATTAAACCGGTTAGGATTATTTTTCAATGAAAACTCATATTGTATGAGTGCATCCTTTGGTCGGTTTAAATCCAGATAAAGATCTCCGAGCATTTCTCTCGCAGGAAGCAAAGCTCCCGGTGTTACCGGATTTTTACTTGTTGCATCCTCAAGATCAGCTGCAGCTGTCATCAGCTCTAAAGATTCATTTATCTCATTCTGTGCATAAAGTTTCCATGCTTTAACAACTTTCTTTTGTATTTCTATCTGATCAATCCAGTATTTATTTGATTCGGCATCCCGGAAAGTCTTTTGAAGCTCTTCTAATTTTTTCAGAGACTGTTCTGCGATTTCAATGTTCTTGCTTCTTCCGGCTCCTATTCCTTTTGCATAATAGAGCAAAGCTTCGTACTGTGGAAAATTTTTCCACGGAAAATTCGGATGTGTAAGAGAAAGATTTGCCGCTTCATTCCATTTCTGATATTCAAGAGCGATTCGCCCTGGAATTGCTGCAAGCGAATAGGCAATTTGAGGCAAGGGCTGATAAGGACCGCGAAGTGTATCGAGCAAATAAGAAATTTCCTTTGCTTTTTCATATTGCGACTGTTGTAAATATGCATACACAGCGTAATCGAGTGCATGGAAATAGTGATTTGAAATTTTTCCGTCAACTGGCATCTTCCACGCAGCAGCAGCGGATCGCAAATTCAAGTCAATTGATTCCTGCCAATAACCGAGCCGTGTAAAAATATGAGTAGGCATATGTAATGCGTGAGGAACTTCTGGTGCAAGCTTATAATATTCCCGCGCAACTCTTATTGCAATCGGTGCAAGCGGAGGATAGTCGTATGCATGAATTGCATAATGAAATCCAGCCGGGTGATCTGGTATTATTTTAAGCACACTTTCTGCAAGAGCACCGGCTTCCTTTTGTATCTTATACGATTTATCAGTCGGAGAAACTGTTGCCAGCATCGATAGAACAGAAAACATTTTTGCTTCAATATCGTCCGGCAATTCATCCGTGGCCGTTTTCCAGCCAACTCTGAATGCTTCTAATCTTTCCGGTTCAGATTTGTTTAGCCCATCCTCAAAAAATGAAGCAACTGCAGCACCGTATAGTTTTTCCTTTTCTGTCTCCGCAAGCTTTAAAGCATTTTGCGAAAGAGCAAAACCATCATTCAAAGTTTTCTCATCAGGAATATCCGGCCAGAGCGGATGAATGTATGTCATTGCTTTTCCCCAGTATCCCCAGAAACAATCTTTATCCAGTTCAATAACTTTGTTGAATGTATATTCAGCATCGTCGTAAGTCATATGGTGAATGAGTGCAATACCGAAGGCTATCAATGTATCCAGCTTTGGACTGCAACCATCTGAGAACTGAACCGTTCCGCACATTATGTCAGGAGTTAAATATGTTTTTTGCGCCTCAGAAACTTTTTGATCAGAACACGTGATAAAGAAGAAAGTTAAAATGAATATCAAACCAACCAACTGATTGCGAAAGTCTTGTTGTAATTTTGGAGCAGTTATTTCCCGGTTCATATAATTTTCCTCCTAAAAATTAATGGGCTAAAAAATTATTCAAGCACCCGGGCTATGGGAGAGTATATCAAAACTAAATATTAGTTTGACAATTGGCAAGTGAGATTATTAATGTCCTAAACTTCTGAAAAAGGAGAATAATTTTTAGTTTTAAAAGCAGTTAGTATTGGTAATAATAATTGGGGATCAATTAAGCTTTTTTACTTCAGCTTCCCACTTCCGCATAGTCCCCAGTAACCCGATAACGGCTAGTCCTGCAAAAGAAAGCGGAGCTAAAAGAGGCTTATCTTTTTCATTCTCTTCGTGTTGGCGTTCTTCAGCGGTTAAGTTAATTTCTTCTTCTTCGATATGGAAGTACAAGCCAGCGCCAGCAACTATGAATGAAGCAAAGAGTAAAATCTGAAACCACCGGAGTAATTTTTCCTTCCACGTGATTACCAAAATTATCCCAAGCACAATACCAATCATGCTAAAAACAAGAGGAATGAAAACCATGATTTCCACTTCAAATGTAGACCAATGCTCCATTGTTGTATCTAAAAGCAGGAAGGCAAAACCGATGGTTGTTATAAGTACTAGTAATCTGTTAAGTGAATATTTTTTAATCATAAAACCCCCTTAAAAGTTGTAGTACAAAAATAATAGTTATTAATGTGAGAAAGAATTTAATTCTGAAACCAGTCGTTCGATCAGCAAGGATTTGATCTAAAATCCTAACACGCCCATAGCAATTTCTTTAAAAAATAAAACAATGTTAGCCAGAGAAATTACTATCAAACCTTAATAAAGAATTCATCAATGTTGGCTGAATATATCTTCGAGAATTATGTAAAACTTTATTTGCAAGTAAAAGTGACACTAATTATTCAATAATTTAAGACGACAAGAATGATTTCGAGCATTAAAATTATTTAGGATATATTTTCATTGGCACACAGGTTGGGTACAGAGGTAAGCTAATAACTATAGCGAGAGAACACCGACAATCTATTTAATATTCCTCGGTATATTGATCTTTAGTATCATCATTACTTCAGGCAAATAAGATTTACACAAAGAAAAGAGGTGGATTAGTTAAATGAACTTTTCGATGAAACAACCTACGAATAAAATTTAGCCCCAGATTCTATTGCAGTAAGAAAAACTCAGCTGCATTTAGGGGGAAATTGCAGTTGGGAATTTTAATTTATTGAGTAGTACTCATACTTGTATCACGGTACAATTTCCATTTGGCGTTTAGAAGAGGAATTAGAATTGTTTTTCAATCCTTGAAGCAGATTAAAAAATTTTTAGTTCTACACTAATAATTCTGTGAATGCAAACGCAACTTAATTCAAATACAAAAAAGCATCAAACATCCAATAGAAAGGAATTTTAGTTACTGCTTTAAACTTTTTTCCCAATCGCAAATATTCGCTCGTTGCTTATTTCAAAATCGTAAGGGTTACGCTTGTCAAAGAATTCCAGAAGAAATCCTGCCTGGCTAAAGTAGTTGACGATTTCCTCCTGAGTAAAGAGAGTAAAATATGATTTGGTTTTAATACCAAGCAGATCCTTGATATATCTTTCGGTTGTTCCGGCTTTAACTGCAACGAGCAGATAGCCTTCAGGTTTGAGCACTCTACGGAACTCGGTGAATATTTGGGGGATATAAATTTTTGGCGTGTTGATAATTGAATAATAAGAGATTATTCCGTCAAAAGTATTATCATCAAACTGCATATTGCTGATATCAGAACATTCAAACTTCATATCAGCATTGTATTTTTTTGCAAGCTCTATACATTTCTCTGAGAGGTCCATACCAACAACTTTAAATCCTTTTTCATATAAATATCTTCCGATGTGTGCTGAAGGTCCGCAGCCCGCATCACAAATCAGCGAATTTTTGTTGAATCTTGCTGCGAAAGAATCGAGAAGTTTCCGGTCATATTCTTTTTCATTCATCTCGTTGTGGAAAAGATCGTGATATTTTTGAGCAGCGAGGTTGTATGCCTGGCGAGTTAGTGAGTTTATCGAATCAAGAGTATCCATTTTCTCTGAGTTTTTTGACTCTTATTATTGTTCAGTCTAAATATCCAAATCAAAATTATTTCAAAATGAAAGAAGCGACAATTACTTATATTTCTTTATGGTTGACTTTCCAGGTGAACTTTAAGGTTTTTAAGCGTCTTCTCAATCATACGTTGCCAGTTTGGTTTAATTATAAAAAAGTTCAGTAATGGTCCTATTAGAAACCAAGGCGGGCTATACTCAATGATATATGTAACATTTGTTTTACTTGCTTTATTTTCAAACTGCCACTGCATCTTATGCGGAAGGCCAGTACGCACTATGCCCTGCCATCCGACATTTTCTTTGAAATAGTGAATCTCTGTTTCGAGATTAAATTTCAAACATCCAACAAAAGCTTTATAAGCATATCTAGTATCGTTCCCCCTATGTGTCTCAGTTGTTGGCTTAAGGTCAACTACCCCTTCCCTCCATTCTGCCCAATGTTTCCAATCGGAAGCATAAGCAAAAACATCCTTAACGGGTTTATTGATTTCTATACTTGCTTCGACTTTAGTCATTTTCATTATTAATTTCCTGTTTTATATAACAGAATTAATATTGATTATCATTGTCTCTAATTGGAGAAATGAATATTGGGGGACAGTTAAGAAACAAATCACCCTTAACTTAACTTTTATTTGTGTAATACTCAATTGAAAATCAGCAAGTGTTTGAAATTATATTAAACATTGCCTCGAAATGATTCAATTTTAATTGGTCATTAGGAAAATATTTTTGTACATCAGATTATTAAATGGCAGATAAATAATTTGAGAAATAAATTTAGTTGAAGTTTTAATCGACAGTTTTTCCAACTCTCATATGCAGAGGCCAGTAAATTTTTCTTTTAATTTTTGCATTTTCCCAGGCTTTGGTTAAATCATCCCATATTTCATTTAAAGGATGACGACCAGTTTTTTGAAGATAAATTTTTGTTCCGGACCAGCTGCTTAAAAATCCTGCAACCTGATTAAGATCCCATTCGGTTATCATTTTAAACTC
>Ga0208980_10000778_pt1 | contig 18597 bp, 17 predicted proteins | sample WetSurMetagenome_3_FD_187993 | JGI IMG/M metagenome (GOLD analysis project Ga0208980, IMG submission 187993) | Wetland microbial communities from Twitchell Island in the Sacramento Delta, sample from surface sediment Aug2011 Site A1 Bulk (version 2) | ecosystem: Environmental > Aquatic > Marine... | reverse complement strand
CCAACACCACAGGTAGTACCCAGCACACTGGCACAGACTTTATGTAATGATGGTACAACAAGTGTAACATTAGGCAGTCCGAGTACTTTCAGCAATGGGCTGATAACTTTTAATTATACTGTAGTAGCCACCGGAGGAGTAACAGGATTCACCACACCTGTAACGGGACTTCCCAGGAATCATGTAATAGCAGATGTTTTGCATAACCCAACCGGTGCACCACAGACAGTTTCTTACACGATAGTCCCGATAAATCCTTTTGGTTGTGTATCCGGTCCGGCCAGGACAGTAGTAGTTACAGTTAATCCGGTCCTTACGGGCGGATTAATAGACAACAATCAGATAATATGTTCCGGAGGAGATGTGGCAGCATTTACAAGCGCTTCACCTGCAAGCGGGGGCTCTGGATCATTTACATATACATGGCAATATACAACCTATATGGCTGCAGTACCCGGAGATGCAAACTGGACAAATATTGCAGGGAGTAACAGCGTGGTATTTGATTATGGTACGCTTACAACAACTACTAAATTTGTCAGAAGAGCAATTGATGCCTCCTGCGCATCATCGGTTTATTCAAATGTAGTTACTGTGACTGTCAGGCCTAGTGTGGTTGTTGACTTTTCTGCCATTGATCCTGTCAAGACAAATACAGGTGTTCCGTTAATAATAAATGGTAATCCTGCAGGAGGGTCAGGAATCTGGACACAGCATCTCTGGACAGGAGATACCGGGCCTCTCAACAATACTGCTATTCAGAATCCGATCTTTAATTCTACTGTAGCTGGAGTATATTCGCTTACCTACAGAGTTACCGACAACCAGGGATGTTTCGGAGAGGATAATCTTAAAGTTGAAGTTTCTGTTTTAACAGGAATAGATGAAGCAGGTGAAACTGGTCCTGAATATTCTGTATATCCAAACCCTGCTGATGATTTTGTGATTTTAAAGATTAAAAACTTCCAGAATAATGACATAAGTTATCAGCTTTATAACATAAATGGAACCCTGGTTAAAAGGGAAGAAGTGTTAACTGATGAAACGCTGATTTCAATATCAAATCTTTCTTCAGGGACTTATTATATGAAAGTAACTGAAAAGAATAAGGAAATAAAAATTTTAAAAATTATCAAGAAATAAAAATCATTAGAAGAAGGCGATAGATTATAAGTTGTAGAGGAAAAAGATGCATTATATTCTTTAATGACTCTTACAATATTTCTCTGCTAAAGATGAACAGAAAACCTCCGAAAACAGTAATTGGAGTTTTATGATTTATGAATGTGGAACGCTTAACAATTTTAAGCTGAAAAAATTCTTCTGTTGAATATGACAAATTTTATTATTTTTGCAGTCCGAACTTATGGCACACCTTCGCTAAAGCTTCGGTGTACATGGTCGGTTAACCGAGTGGCTAGGTAGCGGTCTGCAAAACCGTTTACGGCGGTTCGAATCCGCCACCGACCTCAATTTAAAATCTGATTGCGTTGATTATCAATGTTGTCAGATTTTTTTATTGTCTTTCTTCCCCACCATTTCCCCACCAGTTCAGAAACTCGTCATTTTTTGAAGTCTTTATATTGGAAAATCCTTTATTCTTAAGATACAATCTTTTGTCTAGTCTAGTACCATTAATATGACTCCAATAAATCAAAGTAGGAACAATCACAATAGCCTGTTTTACAAGTGCAATCTCTAACGGGGAGGAGTTTTAGTTGTATGGCCTCTTCTAATAACATTTGTTTCCCAACAACCTTTTGACAGTTCTCACATAAGGAACCTCTGTTCAAATAAGATTCTTCTATAGTTACACTCATATCTAACTCAAAACTTAGTTCCTTCCTCTGTGACGTTAAATGTTCCTTTAAACTCAATAATTTCATTTTGTGAGCCTCGCACAGAATATTAAAATTATCCTTACCTTCCTCATGTAGAATTAATGCCATATAAATATATAACCTTGATGTTAGTCCAAAATTCTTATTCTGAACAGATGAATGTAACTTATCCCTAAGTACAGACCAAAAAAAATCATTATATGCTCCATTTGGTAACTTTTTAAACCAATTATCTTTTATTTGAATTAACTCTTTTGTGGTTTTATCAAAGTTATTAACATCAGTCGTTTGAAAATATGGATTAAACCATTCATAATAACGTTTCAAAGTTTCATTTTTCAATAACGTTTTCTGTCTTCCTTCTGAATTAACAAGTATCTGCTCCCCTGTTTCATAATCGCTTATTAAGTAATATTTTTGTTTACAGAGTTTGCAAGTCCCTGAGCGTTTAGGAACTAAATGTAATTTTTGGTTACAACATGGACAATTAGGACAATGTTCTTGTTCTTGTACTTGAGTCGGGACTGATTCTGTTTTTCTAACTGTTGGTTGTTCTTTTGAAGGATGCAGTATATTTTCAATCTCTGATACAGGTTTGGATTTGAAAAAATCAAAGATCCCCATTTCGAAAATTATTAGTTGTCAAAGACTAAATATACTATATTTCAGACAAATAGACTATCAATCAATTTCACAATTTAATATTAAATAAAAAACTGCGAATTACTCCGGGGGCCGTCTCGCAGAGGTTGGAATGTTTTCTGGCCCTTCCGATTTTTCAAATTATAAAGTCACGGGCCAAAATAAAATGGAATCTGTCTAAATTACCTCAATTTTATAACATTATCTGAAGTTCGACTGCAAATTTGGAAAATTCCTTTTTTATAACATATTGTAAATCATGTATTTATTTGTATTTGATAATTAAATTGTTAACAACCAGTCATTTATATAATTTTCTTATATCGAACTCACATTAATTTAAATCATCTAAGATTCCACTATGGGGGGGTAGGTCTGGATGGCCTAAGGCTCGGGTGAGTGAGTGGGGAGACCTTTTATCCTCACTAAGAAGTTTTGGGTATTTAAAAGTTCGATTATTGAAAGTATATTATAATCTGCGAATAAATTATATTCATCATTAGCCTTTTTAACTTAAAAAGTTCAACTAATTCATTGATTTTAAATATGAAGCCAGGTAAAAATCTCCTGGCTTCAAAATGGAATTTATTATGTTTAGTTTTTATTATCTGGCTACTCATCCTCTTCCACGTGCTCGCTTGGACAGCAACGATATTCCTGCGATTTTTCCAGCAATTCAATCTGTTTTTTCAACAATTCATTTTCAAGCCTTTTACGTTCTAGATTCAGTTCGATTTCCTTCGATAAAGTTGGTTCGCAAGTTGCACATTCATCAAGGCAACCTTTCACAATAATACCCGGTGTAGGTAGAATTTCAACTCTTTCCCAAGATAACGTTTTCGCATAGGTCTCGGAAAGTTCATGTGTCTTTTTGTCTAAAATTCCAGCATTTTCAAGATCTAATTGCACTGCCTCTAAGGCCAAATTTCGGGTTTCAATATTGTATGTCGGGCCAGTTCGTTCTACCACAGCCTGAACAAAATTATAGGATCCGGTTGAATAAAGAATCGTCGGATAAGGACCAGCGGCTGCTGATGTGGCTTGTTGACGTTCAGCAACGCTGGTTCGTGCGACCTTCTCCTTTTCAAGACGATCCTTATTTGCAGCCGAAATTAACTCTGGTTTAATCATTAGCCCGCCTTTTACATCAACTGGTATACGCTGATAAGCCCCAGTAGGTACTTTAGGATCATGAACCCTTCTTTCGATTGCTACTAATTTAAAACGGACATTTTGTATTTTGTTGATTTTATGGAATAAATAAGTAACCGCCCTGCATTTATTGGGGTTACTGAATTCACGTGAAGCCGATTCATACTGCTCTTCGGTCTGACCTTCTGCATGTTGTCGCTGATTTACTTCACCAATAGACGTTGAGCTTTTTGCACGAACACTGGCTGCTACATACCTGGAAGCAGCTTCTGCATGTTGCGATAGGCTATGATTGAATTTCGAAATGGATTCTGAATCGTATGAGCCTCCTCCGCCTCCGCCTCCAACTTCGATTAATCCAAATAATGAAAAGCTTGCTCCGCCTCCGCCCTCGGCCCATGATTCCTCGGTAGAGTTTATGCTGGAACCGCTTTCATTTAATGTCAAATTACTCATGGATTCGGCCATCCCAGTAGCATAGTATGATTCCTCAGAAGTGGTTTGGTGTCGATACGAAAGCTTTGATTCACTATCGTAAGAAAATTGAGTATGTCTGTCACTTGTAAATAACTTAACCCGTTCACCTGGTAAAAGTGTTATTGAATAAATCGGATCACCAATGACAAGTTCACCTGAACAACGCTCAAGTTCAAAATACAATATGACATCTACAGGAACACGCTGCTTAGTTTTTTCAATAGTAGCAACGAATGGCAACTTGTAACGAAATTTCAGAGCGTCACAAATAGGCTTCTGAAGCATCTCAGGGCAACAATCAATTGCTGACATTTTAACAGGATCCTTTTTTTCTTTCATGATAACCTCCGCTTTTAAGATTGGACATAAGTATTACTCATATAAAAATGTGATCAAATTATTATAACTGTCTAACCCTATGAGAAATATTTGGACTTAATGTTTAGCCGCTATTTGGTATCACAAGTTGGATGGAAACAATAAAAACTTGACGGCTTCTATCTAATTCAGTATAATCATTTACAAAGTTGAGAATACTTTACAGATTCATGATTAAAGGATAATCCCCACCTGTAACACTTTTTAGCTCTTTAGTCCTGTCTCCCAACGCAGCCATGTTAATGCATGTCGACCAGAATTCATACGTCAAAGAACACTGTATATTAGAATAAGTCTCACTCTAAAATAAGAGTTCTGTTATTGTTTGATCCTCTTAAAAAGGATTTTTAGTTTGAACAATATTGAAATTCACTTATACAAAGTTACGATGGTATATTTCAAAAGTCAATAAATACTTCATATTTATTTGATAAATCCATTCCTGATTAGTATGACCATTTTTTAAAATGAAAGGATTCATTAATGTAATGTTCCATACTTCGTGCGAAACTCATGTTTTTGATATGTATATTAAGAAAACAGACAATTAATTACAATTTTTTAACTTTTGTTAATTTATAACCTTATAAAGATTGTAATGACTCCAAAATTGGCAAAATCTGTATACTTTAGTAATCACATAACCGAATTGATAGCAATTGCTACTTTCTAATCAGACAGAGATATGAAAAGACTAATAGAACTTGATATAAAACATGCTATTGTTTTATATATAATTATTGATGTAATATGTATGGGGATGGGAATGGGCGTGCCATTTGTTTGCATATTGCTGGGATTCCCTCTAGGCTGGTATATAACTCAAAGAGTTTCAGTCACCACGGAACAGCTTTATCAGAAGTACTTTAAAATATTTAAGTTTTCTCTCCTCGCAGCTATTTTTACAATTATGGTAATGATCATTGTCTGGGGAAGCGCAATTCTGATAAATATCCACTCATCCTCCGACATTCAGAATTTTGGACATCCTAATATTCTTTACGACCCTGAAACCAGTTTTATCGGATGGCTGATCCTCATGATAATTATATCACCGTTTTTACAGCTGTTAACAACAATTTTTGGTGCTTTTATAACTTTAATCAGAAACGAAAAAAAATTGCTGCAGACGGGAATATAGTTTTAATGTACAGGCAATTGATTGAGTTTTTGGAGCCTCAATCTGCATTTGATGTAAACCGGGAAATCCTGTCAAACCGTTCACCAGATATCAAATCAAACCATATATGGTTAAAAATAGCCTTCAGGAATTAAATTATATCCACTTTTTCATTTCGTTTGTCAAAACATATAATTCCTAAATATTAATCGTATGGCTGTATTATCATTCATATAATCAGCAAAATACAATAACCCTGAATTATAAGGCCATATTGTCCCCATTTTATTAGTCAATATTGATCTGATTTTGACAAATAACACCAGGGCGTAAATCAGTGGAACATATACGTAAATTATCTTCATTATTTCATAGACTAACCGCTCCTAAAAATGCCGTATTATCCCACTGGATGGGCATCACCTGCTTGTTTTGAGTATATTTATGTATTACATTTGATATGAAGTATAAAACAAAAAGACATGAAAGCAATTTATCAGATTTCATCAAAAGAAACCGGTAAGGTTTTCATAAGACGCAGGAAGATTGCCAAAGCATTGCGCTGGTGGTTACGTGAAAACGGAATCCCTTATGAGTACAGCTATAATTTTGGATTTGTTCATTAAGATACCTCACTATTATATTAAATTTCATAGGTCTTATAAATAACAACATTATTAACCCCACATCTTTTTTCAAACACAAACAAAAATGAAAATATTCCCTCAACATGACAGTTCCATATGACCATTATTAACAAAATTATTGACCCATGAAAAGAACGAAGTATTCAAAGACAAAAAATGCGATAAAATTTATTCGCGTAGATGATTATACCTGGATTGAAAAAAAGTTCGATGAACCTGATGAAGTTACACGTCAAAAGTTTCTTACAAAATTGTCCAGGTTTTATGAAAGGCCAACCCTGCGTCCAATTTATTAAGTCAAGGAACAGGCACTCCTAATTTAAAAGTTCCAAGCAAACTTTCAGGCTAAATGTAAGGCAATACACCAGACTTATTGTTGATGCAAATTTCATTCTGTGGTTATTCTTTAGGTAGTATTACAATACCTTTAGCATTGCCATCATCGTGAAATTGAAAATTGAATGGGACCACATACCAAACATCACAAGGGTGCCAGTACCAACCTTTGGATGAAGGGGTACATTGCATCCCCGGTTTAAATTTTGGTAATTTTTTTATAACTCTAATACATTCATTATCAAGGTCAGTACGAACTCTTCTTAAAAAATCAATTTTATCAACATTCCCTTCACCATTTACTATAAATCTTACCAACACTCTCCCCTGAATACTATCATTGATAGCGGTTTGAGGATAAATTGTATTCTCCTTAACAAAATCTCTAAGAGCTTTATCGCCGCCCGGAAATTCGGGCATAATATTATATTCTATCCTGATGTTATCAGGGATATCAAAGAAAATGGTATCATTTTCTTTTGAAAGTCGTTTACTGGCATCTGTTTTATCTTTTTGATTTTCTTTCTCTGCTGATTTCGATTGTGCCCAAATTCTGAAGCTGAATAAGGGAACGAACAATATGGCGATGAGAAAAAGTTTGATCAATCGTTTCATGTTGAAATCTGCGACTTTAAATTATAATTTAATCTCAAATGATAACTCACATTCTCAGAGGAAATAGCATTTGAGATCAATGCGCATTTAAATGCAATAAAAGGACAAATAATATGCCAAAACTGGTAGCTATCAGTACCTTTCATAATATTAATTCTCTCCGGCTTCAGATATGTTGTCGTATATTAAAAATAATATCCATAGATCTTTATATTCCTGAATATTCAGATATCATTTAAACATAAAATTGATTCTGTCCTTGCAATTTCGTAAATTTAAATTCTGACCTTTTTCCAAGTCAATCATGAAAAGGATGCCTTTTATTATCACTTTCCTCTGCATTTATTTAGAATGCTGGGGCATCAACAATGAAAGCTTCTTATTAAATGAATTAATTGGCTGTTCAAATTCAGATTCAGTTCCTGATAAGAGAGCCTTTGGAACATTAAAGATCAATCCGGTTCAGATTCTGGCCTGTGAGATACCGGTGTCTCTTGAGATTTACAGGCTCAAGAATCTAAGTCTGCAGATCCAGTTAGGCTATATCTTTTCTGCAAAAGATACACCTATGGCGAATTTTTTTGAGTCATGGGGGGTGGAGGGCACTGCCAGCGATGGTTATCTGATATCCTACAGAAGGAGTCCATATAATAATGATGGCGGAATAAACCTTAAGATTGAATTCAGAAAATATAAACACTCTTTGGGCAGTGACAGGATACTTTCATACCGTTCGGCTTATCTTGCCCCACAGCTGATGTACAAATACACTTATTACAATTATCAGACATTTACCAAAAAAGATGGTACCGGATCTGGTGATTTTACATATTACCAGACCGAATCCAAAGATTCAAACATTTTTGGTTTTGGAATAATGTTCGGACGCCAATCCTGCAGAGGTAAGTTTGTAACAGACTGGTATGGAGGTTTTGGATTCAGGATCACGTCCATTAGTGCCAAAATACACGAAATAACTTATTATTGGAACCGGCCAGGATATCCTAAGTATCCAAATACCAGCGAATCAGATGTCTCATTATTCCCTTTTGTAAACTTCGGACTGAGAATGGGATTTGAGTTATAACATAATAAATGCTCCATTCGTAGTTATAAATATTCGTTAAATTTATATTCCCTGAAGCATTAATTAAATTAAAAGTGCATCTATTAAAAATAATAAGTAGTTTGTTCCTTATTTATTTGACATTCAATATTTAAACATCTAATTTTAGGTAGTAATAAAATCATATTGCAATGATAAATCGAAGAACTTTCTTAAGAACGACCCTTGAAACTGCAGCAGGTAGCTTTATTGCGCCATCAGTAGTTTTATCAGATACAGACTCCTCTCGTCCTTTACAGGAGAGATATCCCGATCCGGCAGTGGTAGTTCTGGACAAACGTTTTGAAAAATACTTTCAGTTTAATGCCGCTGTTGAGAAGCTGTGGACTGGCGCCCGTTGGGCTGAAGGTCCTGTATGGTTTGGCGATGGGAAATTCTTGCTTTTCAGTGATATCCCGAATAATCGCATTCTCAGATGGACAGAAGAAACCAAAAAAGTTACTGTTTTTCGGAGTCCTTCAAACTTTTCGAACGGAAATACGAGAGATCGTCAGGGCAGATTAATTACCTGTGAACATGATACACGACGTGTGACCCGCACAGAATACGATGGAACAATTACTGTTCTCGCTGACCGTTATCAGGATAAACGTCTGAACGCGCCAAACGATGTTGTTGTCCACTCAAACGGGAGTATCTGGTTTACCGATCCCGGATATGGTATTCTATCTGATTATGAGGGCCATATAGATAAATTTGAATTACCCGCCAATGTCTATAGATATAATCCGGTAAATGGCGAAGTAACTGTCGTAGCAGACGATTTTGCCAGACCAAATGGCCTTTGTTTTTCTCCTGATGAAAAGTTACTTTATATCGTAGATACTGGTCAGCCAAAAGATAAGCCACAGCCAATAAAAGTGTTTGAGGTGATTGATGGGAAAAAACTATCAAATGGCAGACAATTTTGTGATATGGGTAAGGGAGGGTCAGATGGAATCCGTTGCGACATTGATGGAAATATATGGGCTGCAGCCTCTGGCGGAGAGGGTTACGATGGAGTGCATATTTATGCGCCGGATGGTAACCTTATCGGCAAAATATCTTTGCCGGAGATCTGTGCAAATCTTTGTTTCGGCGGAGCAAAACACAACAGGCTATTCATGACTGCAAGTCAGTCTCTTTACTCCCTGTATGTGAATACAAAAGGTGCGCAAATTCCATAAAATCAAAATGAATAGCCGTTTATGATTTGACACATCCTCTTCACCCTGATTCCATCCTTTCCAGACTCAGCTTCAACTCTCTTTTATCGAACCCCTTTGGCAAGAAGGAATCATCTTTTTAATGACTGAATTAATATATATCAATGTTTATATTGATATATATCAATTGGCATTAAATATAATTTATTATTTCTTGACTTGTGTTCCGCTATTTCATAAATTTATACTTGTCTGAAAAAAGGACGTTATAAGAATTAGACTTTATAAGTAACCATTTAAACAAAAGTCTATGAATTATAAATTTTCTTTGCTGAAAGTGCCTTCTATAGAGTTCATTAGATATAATGATATCTTTTATTATAAAGTACGGTCTGGCATCTAAAAACAAAAGCTATGTGCAAAAACCAATTCACATCGATTAATTGCATCGTTCCACCCTACATGCTTAACAAGTTGATGGAATCGAGCAATAAGAAAGTTGCTGATCTAGCCGTCAACTCTAATTTCAGAAGCTTCCGTTTCCGCAATGACAGAAGCTTTTTCCAGAAATCCAGCCTTCGTGATAAAACCCTTCTCGGAGTGTTTGGAAAGACGGCTGTAATATCTGCAGCAATGCAGATGGAAGTTTATGACTGCAGGCATAAAACTGATTTTGCCAGCGCTGTTAAGCTATGGGATTCAAAGACTAACAAAAAAGTTACATCCGTAGCTGCAAAGAACGTAATTAAAGGCGGCAGTGCATCCTGGGATTTCTATTTCAAGTTATTTGGAAGGAACTCCATTGACAACAAAGGGCTGCTCATAAAACAATATGTGCATTATGACAAGGGACTTGATAATGCTTACTGGGATGGCCGGCGTATGATTTATGGTGATGGCGACGGAATAATCTTCGGCAGTTTCACAAGTGATATTGACATCATCGGACATGAGCTTACCCATGGAGTTACCGAACATGAATCTAACCTTGATTATGAAAACCAGGCAGGAGCACTGAATGAATCTTTTTCCGATATTTTTGGTATCATGATCAAGCAAAGATTCTACAATCAGAATGTAAGGAAATCTAATTGGCTTATTGGCGAGAAGGTAATGAAAGGTGCAAAATATGCGATCCGCAGCATGAAAGCACCTGGGACAGCATATATAAATCATCCTGAATTAGGTAATGATCCTCAACCTCCCACAATGGATAAATATGTTGACTTGCCAAATACACAGGAGGGCGATTGGGGTGGCGTACATATTAACTCGGGAATTCCCAATTTTGCATTTTATATTGCAGCATACAACATGGGTGGCTATGCCTGGGAAAAAGCGGGCCGCATATGGTATGCAGTATTAACTGACAGCAGTTTAGCTCAGAATGCAAAATTTATTGATGTCAAAAACCTCACTATTATCCAGGCTGAGAAAATATTCGGTATCAACAGCTCAGAAGTACAAGCTGTGAAACAAGGATGGACCGAAGCTAAAGTTTAAAAAGAACATATGAAAATAAAACTTATCCGGACCGGCGGATTTATTCCGATTACGAAAGCAGCAGAAGCTGAAGTGGATCTTTCAGAAGATGATTTTGCCAGGCTCATTGAAACTATCCAATCAAGTCCCGATGCTCCGCGGATCAAAGATGGCAACTACTGGGAACTAAGAGCCGGAAGCGTTGCTAAACCTGTTGATCTGGAAAAAGTACCTGATAAGTACAAAGCGCTGTTTGTAAAGCTGAAAGAGGATCTGAAAATAGTTAAATAGAAACAGATTGATCCATATAACCTTATACTCAAGAACTTTCCTGGCAGAATTATCATACGATTGCTGCTTCAGGGTGATCTATGCTGCACATCCATATCCTGGGAGAAGGATTTGCAGTGCCGGAAATCAACCGGAAGATCAATTCGATCAATCGGGGTATAATTGACTGTTGTATGATTTAAAAGCTAAATATTTGAACAGACATTCTAAATCAGAAAATTATGAATGGACTTGAATTTTTAGACCTTGTAATCGGGTTAATCTTTATTTACCTGATTTTTAGTATCGCCTCTTCGACTCTATGGGAATTGTTTGTCAATTTTACAAACCTGCGGGGTAAAATGCTGTGCAAATGGATTTTTGGCAATTTCAGTAAATTCAATTATACCGATAATCACCAAAAATCGCATAATGAAATCCTTGAACATCCGATTATTAAAAGCCTGTCAAAGGATAGTAAAAGTAATCCTGTATATATCTCTTCAAAGCTATTTTCTGATGTGCTGATCGATTTACTTTTAAAAAAGGAGCTGGAAAGCGATTCTTCAGGAAAAAGAGTAGATATTAAAATGGTTGAGAAATGCCTTAAGGATATAATTATTATGGTCCCGGAATTAAAAAGTATTTTCTTACAATATCTTGGAGAAAAATCAAGAAGTATTCAGAAACTTAAGGAGGAAATCGGAAGTTGGTATGATGAGGCTCAGGAGGCGCTGATAGGATCATATAAAAGGAATTTACAAAAATGGATCTTTGCAATTTCTATTGTTCTTGTTGGTAGTACCAATACAGATACCATAAAACTTGCGTCTTATCTTTATAATAATGATGAAGCAAGAGAGACCCTTGCTACTAAGGCCTCATTGTTTGTTCACGATTCAACAATTGTCGGACTGATATCCAGAATTGATACTCTTACAATTGATTCTGCAATGAACAGGAGTCAGACTGAAATAGTAGATCAACTTAAAAAAGATGTAAAAATCCTTAACAATCTTAACACGGAATTAAAAGAGAATGCAATACCCATTGGCTGGAATAATGAAGACTTACGTACATACAATTTCCTGGATTATATAAAGAAATTAGTTGGTCTTCTCTTAACGGCGCTGGCAGTTTCAATGGGATCTCCATTCTGGTTTGATATCCTCAGTAAACTGGCTAACCTGAGATCTTCAGGCAAAAAACCAAAATCTTCACTTGATGAAGTTGATCCGGAATCTTTGGTGAAAAAAAATGAAGCCAAAGTCTCTTAAAAAGTATCATATCTCTGGTTAACATAATATTATTTGTCATGGCAATTTTCTTTAAAAACTATCTGCCCCCATTGAAGGAAGCATTTTCAAGAGGAAATCTTACCTTTTATCTTGGTGCGGGTGTTTCAAAACCTAATGGGTTACCGAGCTGGCAAGAACTTGTTCAGGCACTTTATTTCAGTACACTCCAGGATGAATCCTACATTTACGAATTAAAGCCTTATCCCAATTATCTGTTTGCACTTGCCGAATGGGTTTTAAAACAGAAGAATGAACCACTTGACCTCATAATAAGAAAAATAAAACAGTGGTATGAGGGAAAAGATTTCATGAGCATGCTCAGTAACACTCTGTATGCAGGATTTGGTCGAGAAACTTCCAACATAAACGTTGCAGAACTTCCCGAAATGATTCTTTATAAAAATAAAACTTTAAGCGCTATTGTTGACTGCTGTATTAAATCGAAGCCTGGTTCGACAGGTCTGCGCTCTGTTGTAACATACAATTATGATAACCTCCTTGAACTGGGATTGGAAAAATATCCTCAATTCAAAGACAATTTCCTTCCAATATACAAAGGCGATCAGGTATTAATCCCAAATAAGATACCAATATACCATGTGCATGGTTATGTACCCTATCAGAATAGCAATGTTGAATATAAAGACATCCTCTTCTCGGAGGACCAGTATAACAGGGCATTTCAGGACCCGTTTTACTGGGGTAATGTCGTTCAGGTGAATCAGTTTACAAGTGTTACCGGTTTAATGATCGGTTTGTCTCTTTCGGATCGCAACACAAGACGTATCCTTGATTCTATACGCGATCAGCCTGTTTTCAGGAAGAATTACATCCTGATGCGTAAGCCAAGCTTTAAAAACATTGAAAATAATCCTTGTGATATCCAGGAGATCAGAGAAAAAGCAAAGGAATATCTCAGCAGATTTCATGAATCAATGTTAAAGATGCCGGACAAAGAGGCCCTGCAGATTCAACATATCCTGGATAAAATCTATCTTTATGAAACTCAGGAATTCGAAAAGGGATTTGAAAATCTGGGATTGAACCTGATAACATTTAATGAATTTGACGAAATACCTGAAATACTTCACGAAATCTCGTCAACATAAATACGTTTTAACTGGTCAGAAAAACCTCAGAGCCAACCTTTTGAGAATGGAAATATGTAAGTCCATTTATTTCTTTCATGCCTACAACCCTGAATCCATTCTCCTCAAGCAAAGCTGAAACACTCCTCGCAGATATGAATCTATTAGTCTTTAAATCCATATAACTGTATATCATGTTTAAGAAGGGAATTTGGGAAACAATACCGTTTTCCAGGTTAACGATACTAATATTATTTTGAGAAGATGATGATTTGTTTCTTAATTCATATCCGTTAACTTTAGTATTATCAATAAAACACCCGATAAAATTGCTATTCGGTGGAATAATATTGAATATAGAACGCAGGAAACTCTTTACTTCCTTTACCTCATTAAGAATCTTCAAACTCATAACTGTTCTGACATTCTTCATTTCCTCAGCATCGTAATAATAATGGTGCAGTGAAGAAAGAACAACCAGATTCGGATCATTGGCAAGGCCTAGTTCTTTGATATAATCTGAAAAGGTTTCGCATCCTTCGGTTGACAGAATTTTATAAACAGAGGTTCCATCCTCTAAATCATCTGATTCTTTATTCAGATTTGTAAAGGCTTTAATCTGCTGGTTATTAACCACATTCGATTTGGCTTCCGGCATCATGTTTCTCATTTTTTATAAACGCATATAGTCAAAAAGAGAGAACATGCTTTCTCATTATCAGTACTTCCAGATAATAAGTGAATAAAAATCTATTTTGAAAATTATTACACTTTAAATTGGTAATGATGAAACTTATAGCAATTTACATATAAGAAAGGCTCAAGTCAAGTAAATTGATAGAAATCTTATACTGTAAAAGGATTTTTCTTATGGAAGAACAGGGAATATAAATAATTGTGTTAAGGTAAAATAGAAATATTCGATTTAAGATATTTTTCAAGGATATAAAATACCTTTTCAGGATAAATAGGTTTAAGCAGATACTCATTACAACCCGCTATAAATGCTTCTTGTTTTGTTAGTTCTGAAGAATATGCTGTGATCATTATTACCGGAGTGATTTTTCTCTCCTTCCGGAATATTTTTATACAATCAATTCCGTTTATCAGTGGAATAAGAAAATCCATAAAAACCAGATCAATGTTTCTAGTCTCGCCAAGCAGATAATCAACAAATTCTTTGCCGGTATTAAATATTCTGACATCAGCTCCTGTATTTTTCAGTATTGCCTCATAGTAATTGATCGATGGCATGTCATCATCAATAATAACTATATTTTTGCCTGTAAGATCTAAATTACTGATATTTAAGTTCATGTATTTACGATATTAGATTTGTATAAATACCTTTTTTCGCGCAACCACCAACGCAATGCTTTGGCAATCTTCCTTCGCCTCAGCAAAACGGTACCTGTTTCATTCGATGTGATCTGATATAGTGTTTTCATCATTTTACTCTTTCACGTGAATCTTTAGATATGTCATTATCCGGCATAATTGTTTTAGTTAAGCAACTAAGCTTAAGTTAGTCTTAGCCATGAAATATGTCAGTCCTTTAATCACTGTCATATCGCACACTTTGAAACCATTTGATTCAAGAAGTTGTAGTATTTCATTTTTATCAAATTGAATATCTGTAACAGAATCCGAATAACTGTTGATTCGTCTGCAGTTACTCTGAGGCAAACTGTACCTAAGCAGAGTACTCTTGTCAGAAAAACATCCAATAAACCTGGTTTCGGGGGATATCACCCGACTGACTGTTATTAAAAAACTATCTAAATGTCTCATCCGGTTTAGTTTCTTCAGATTTATCAGGATATTCACCCCACTCAGGTCGTGGTAATCATAATAATAGTGATGCCGCGAAGAGAGTGCCAATATATTGGGTTCATTCGCCAGTCCCAGCCCCCTGAGGTAATTGAGGAAGTTCTCACCACCCCCCGCAATCAGATTATCAATATATGTATCATAAAATGCCATTTCCGGTGACAGATTGGATCCATAAACACTTTCCCTGATTTTTCTGTCAGGAATGATGTCTGATCTAGGTAATAAAAGAATATCTTCCATTACTTGGTGAGTATATATCATTGGTTAAAAGTAGATTTTAATTTGTTTTTTGTCAAGCAGTTAAAACCTGCCGGGGAATAAAACCGGATAAAATAAGTTACCATTGGTCACCAATAATAGTATGAATATTTACAATAGCATACGATTAACAGCAATAAAGTTGCGATTCGTCAAAAACAGGCAGAATTTTATGAACCTGATGTAATAAATCTGATTAACCCGATAGCATTAATACTATTATAATATTGAATATCTGATATATAAATTACAAGGTTCTTAATTGATCCTTTAAGATTTCGTAGAATTGAATTTTGACGGAATGTCTGTTTGTTTTGATAAAAAACAGCCGCAATACTAAATATCATTAAAAAATAACGATCAGAAAACATAATTCCGGGCAGCAAAGAGAGGAAATATCTTGATTTCCTACTATTTAATAATCACCACAAAATATTTTTTGCTTTTAGTGATACTTTAGTTTAAATTTGGTGTAAACAGTTGAAAAACACATTAAATAATAACAGGTCTTACATTATTTGATGTGATACTGATCTGAAAAGACAAATTGTGGGGAGCTGAAACAACTTGACAAAATGAATAAACAGAGTTGATCAAGATAAATTATTAACTTAAAAGTAAAAGATATGAAAAGAATTCTACAAATGACTTTTGCTAAAAGTGACAAAAACAGAGGCAGGTTCTTATTACTGTTTCTCTTCTGTATCCTGACTATAACCGTATCAGGTCAAAAAATTCAGACCATGCTTATCGAAAATTATTCAGGCGGGATCTTTGTGAATTCATCCCTTGCAACAAGTACTTATGATGGCAGTGGTTATTTGACTAATACTTTGAATCAGGAATGGGATGCAATTTCATCCAGCTTTAAAGATAAAAGCCGCATTGTTTACAGCAATAATTCTGACGGAACTCCAAGTATGGCGACTAACCAAACCTGGAACGGAAGTATCTGGAATAATGTCTCCAGAACAACATATACATATTATTCGGACAAAACCCAAAAGGTAGTGACCACTCAAACATGGAACGGAAGTACTTTTATTGATGCTTCAAGAACAACTTATACATATAATGCATCAAAGCAAATACTGACATCAATTTCGGAAATCTTTAGTGGTATCTGGATGAATGCAACCCAACAAACGAATACATATCTAAGCGGTTATTTAAGTTATAATCTGACTCAGACATGGGATTTTATAGGAAGCACCTGGAAAAACGACACACAGACAAATTACACCAATGATACCGGTGGACATCCAACCCTGGAGGTCACTCAAACCTGGAACGGAAGCACATGGGTCAATTCTTCAAGAACGACTGACACATACAATGGCTCGGGTAAACTGCTGACGGAAATTATAGAGAACTATACAGCAGGGAACTTCGTGAACTATTCTAAGGAGATAAATACTTATGATGGGAGTGGTTACATGACTCTATCTGTATCCCAGCTTTGGGACCCAGGTTCAAGCTCGTTTAAAGACGATTCCCGGTCAAGTATTCTAAATAATCCCAATGGAACTGTATCGCAGTTAACATTAGAAGACTGGAACGGAAGTGCGTGGGTTTATACCCAAAGAATTACCTTCACTTACTCTGGACCTACAAGTATCTCTGAAACAATTAATGAGGTAGATTTTAATATATACCCAAATCCAGCCTATAATACTATCACAATTAAATCAACAGCCAGCATTTCAGGATCGTCTTATTCCATTACCGACCAGACTGGCAGGATGGTGTTAAAAGGTATGTTATCGGACGAAACTACCACAATCGATATTACATCATTAACCAATGGCATATATTTCCTCAAAATCGGAGAAAAAAGCCAGCACACATTTAAAGTAATAAAACAGGATTCAAAATAAATCAAAAGGCGTTTTCAACTTCGATATTAATTCTCTAATTTTAAAGCTTTTACTGAAGGTTGTGTGTTATGTTTATCCTTGTCAGAATATGCTGGAAAACAGGATCAAAATGAATCAGTGAGTTTAAAAACTGAAAGTTTATAACTAAAACCAATCCTTTACAAAAACCTTGTGGTCATTCTGGAAATCTGTTACCCTGTAATATACTGAAGAATCATTTTCAATGCTATATTCCCAATAAGCAGAAATTCCGCCTGGACTATAATATTTCCGAGTCAGATAGATTCTGTCCCCGACCGAAAATTCACATGCCTTCCCATAAGCAGATATTTTACCATAGGTTTTTTCCATTGATGTCTTGACCCAGATAAGACTTATACCTGAGAAGGTCTCCGGACCTGTATGACGATAATCAATGAAATCACCAATATATCTCCTGGTAATAGAAAATTCGCCTTCTTCAAGAAAAGAGGAAGGTTGATTTGATATGCTGCATGAAATGATCAAACCCAATAATACAAGGAAAAAAAGTTTTTTCATTCTAATCACCTCACAGAATTTAGTCGGCAGGGTTTTATCACTTATACCAAAGTTAATTAATATAAGGCGAATTTGTAACTTTTATGATTTAAAAAATCATCACTTTTATCAGATGAGGACTGTATTAATTAAAACAGACCCCAGGGGAAAGAGGTGAAATAAATCATTTTCATATATTTGCCTCTTGCCTATACCTGAACATATTAAATGAACTCCTATCTTCTCTCGCTTCAGATGACTCAGAATCCCGGAATACTTGTGCTATTTCTGTTCCTTGCAATTCTATTGGGAATGGCAAAAGCCGGACTGAGTGGCTTTGGACTGGCAGTAGTACCTGTAATGGCCCTGATTTTCGGGGCAAAAGAGTCAACCGGGGTAATTCTTCCCATGCTTATTACTGCCGATATCATGGCTGTAATCTATTATCGCCAACATGCCGTCTGGAGATATATTTTCAGGATACTCCCCTGGG
>Ga0208980_10000777_pt1 | contig 18597 bp, 14 predicted proteins | sample WetSurMetagenome_3_FD_187993 | JGI IMG/M metagenome (GOLD analysis project Ga0208980, IMG submission 187993) | Wetland microbial communities from Twitchell Island in the Sacramento Delta, sample from surface sediment Aug2011 Site A1 Bulk (version 2) | ecosystem: Environmental > Aquatic > Marine... | reverse complement strand
ATATTTTTTGTCAGGTACCCCTACGGCATACACGTCAGCAATCTTTTCGTGGTGGTGAAGGAACTCTTCTATTTCACGCGGGTAGATGTTCTCACCACCCCGGATGAGCATATCTTTTAAGCGCCCTACGATTTTGAAGTAACCCTCTTCATCCATTGTCCCGAGATCCCCGGTGTGGTTCCAGCGGTTTGAGTCAAGCGTTGCATGGGTTGCAGACGGGTTATTGTAATAACATTTCATTACGCAGTAACCCCGGGCGCAGATCTCTCCAATCTCTCCTTTGGGGACGATTTTACCCGTCTTTGAATCGATGATCTTGAGCTCTGTATGCGGGAAAGCCCTCCCGACGGTCGAGACCCGTCGCTCAACCGGGTCTCTGGTTGTTGTCATCGTAACACCCGGCGAAGTTTCTGTCTGACCATAAACGATTACAATCTCGTTCATGTGCATTTTTGTGTTGACCTGTTTCATCACTTCAATCGGGCATGGTGATCCAGCCATGATCCCGGTACGCAAAGACTTCAGGTTGTATTTATCGAAATTCGGGTGTGTCAGTTCAGCGATAAACATGGTGGGTACACCGTGCAGCGCCGTGCAGCGCTCTTTTTCAACGGTTTTTAATACCTCTTCGGCATCGAAGGTAGGAGCGGGCAGTACCATCGCTGAGCCGTGGGTGACGCAGGCAAGATTGGAGAGTACCATGCCGAAACAGTGGTAGAAAGGAACGGGGATACAGAGGCGGTCGTTCTGGGTAAAACCCATTCCTTCACCAATAATATAACCATTGTTGAGAACACCATGGTGGGTGAGCACGACTCCTTTCGGGAACCCGGTTGTCCCACTCGTATACTGGATATTGATTGCATCATCAAACGAAAGCACATCCCCCCGTTCGATAAGCTCGTCGTTTGTTACATCATCTGCTTTTTTTACCAGTTCATCCCAGGTAAACATTCCATTGTAGGGAATATTTCCCATAAAAACAGCATTTTTCAGAAAGGGGAACTTTTCTGAAGATATCCTGCCAGGCTTGGCTTCATAGGCTTCGGGACATGCCTCGTAGAACATCCCGACGTAATCCGAGGTCTTGAACCTTCCCTGGATGATGAGTGTCTGGATTTCAGATTGTTTCAGTGCGTATTCCAGCTCATACGTCCGATAGGAGGGATTGATGTTTACCATTATTGCGCCGATCTTTGCGGTTGCGAACTGGACGACAACCCATTCAGCATGGTTCATCGCCCAGATACCAACCCGGTCACCTTTCTCTACACCAAGTCCCATTAAACCGCGGGCGACCTGGTTCACTCTTTCTAAAAACTCACGGTACGTCCAGCGGATATTCTGGTGGACCGAGACGAGTGCCTCGTTTTCCGGGTATTTCGCTGCAATATTATTCAGCATCTTTCCTATCGGCATTCCCAGCAGGGGAAATGTCGACGTCCCACTCGCATAACTTCCCTCGACCATCCCTAAAATATGGGGTGAGAACAGGATATATGATTAATGATGTGATGTTTTGCCGGATTTATTTTTAACAAATATAAAAATTAAAAAAATGATCTGCAGCACATCCCTCATTCTCATTTTTCAAATATATCATGGATCTCATGAGTATGGAATTTATGAATTTTCGTGCTTTATTTGCAGGCATTTTTCATTTTTGCCGATAAAATAGGAAAACTATTAAATTAATTTAGCGCGATTTTGTACAGTCAGCGTAGAACAAAGATAGGTTCTGTGTTCGACTGAGGGGTTGTGGCCTAGCCCGGAATGGCGACGGGCTCCAGCGGTCTTTGCGTTCTTTGTGCTCGCAGATGATGAACAATGGGTCTCCTGAATTAATCTTACTGACACCATGTCAGGGAAAGCATCGGTCTTCCCATCCGGGAACCGATGTTTGATGATGATCCGTTGGAGCACTGATGCATGTCGGAGAGACCCGTCGATCGTGAGTTCAAATCTCACCAACCCCACATTTTCTTACTGGTTCTCCTTTCCAGAGTCCTTCCTCTATGGCAGTATGATTCCTTTGACAAAATGACGTTTCATGATGATACTTCAGGGACATACCTCTTGCATACTATCATTTTATAGTAACCCGCATGCAATCCCCTTTTCATGCATGCAGAACTGCACCTGGTAGATGCTTTTACCGGAACCCCGTTCCGCGGGAACACCGCGGCGGTCTGCATCCTTGAAAAAGCGGCAGACACAGGGTGGATGCAGCAGGTAGCAACCGAAATGAACCATCCGGAGACTGCGTTTCTCCTCGCCATTCCCAATGGATGGAACATAAGGTGGTTTACCCCGTTTCAGGAAGTAGATCTTTGCGGCCATGCGACGCTTGCCTCCGCCTTTGTGTTGTGGGAGAGTGGTAAGGTGAAACCCGGTCTGCCGATCTCTTTTGATACCCTGTCCGGAACTTTGGTGGCACGAAAAGAAGATGATAGGATCACGCTTGATTTTCCCGCTGAACCCGTTACGGCAGCCGGGCCGGTGCCAGGACTTTCAACAGCACTGGGAGTGGAGCCGGTATTTACCGGGCGGAACCGGTTTGATATCCTTGCCGAACTTCCTTCTGCGGATGATGTATGCAGTCTCGATCCTGATATGAGTGCTCTTGCGGCTCTTCAGACACGGGGGGTTATTGTCACCGCTGTTTCCGATCTTCCCCAATATGATTTTGTGTCCAGGTTCTTTGCCCCGTCTATTGGGGTAGCAGAAGACCCGGTAACCGGTTCTGCACATTGTTGTCTTGGCCCCTACTGGGGAGGAAAACTGAAAAAAACCAGTCTTGTCGGATTCCAGTGTTCAGCGCGGGGCGGGCTGGTGTATGTTACCCTGAACGGGGATCGGGTCATTCTCGGCGGCCATGCGGTACACATATTCTCCGGGAAGTTGCTGGTTTGACAAACGTACGATTAAGGGGAAGCCTTGGATTTTTACATCTCCAATGGCAGGAAAATCAACCATTTTAAACGTTCTTTTGGCCGTTACAAAATTTACAACGAAATGAGGTTGAAAGAGATTGCAACCCCTTTTTAGTATCAAGGATATAACTGCTTCAGGTTTGTATCTCAAATCACCGGAGACTGGACCAAGTCGCCAGTTAGTAACTTTATCATATATTGCGGGCACATAATAACTACAACGAAAGGAGAGTTCCATGTATCTTATTGGAGAAGCACTCATCGGCGATGGTGCAGAAGTTGCACACATCGACCTTTTAATGGGGGACAAGGAAGGTCCCATAGGAACCGCATTTGCGCACGCGGTATCGCAATTATCTGCCGGGCATACACCGCTGCTTGCTGTTATTCGCCCGAACCTGCTCACAAAACCAGTTACCCTCGTTATCCCGAAAGTCACGCTCAAGACCATGACGCAGGTAAATGAGATGTTTGGCCCGGTCCAGGCTGCTGTTGCAAAAGCAGTTGCAGACTGCGTTGAAGAAGGTGTTTTTTCAGCAGTTGATATTGAAAATGTCGTGATTCTTGCATCGGCATTTGTTCATCCCGATGCGGCGGATTATAATAAGATCTACCGGTACAACTATGGAGCCACCAAACTTGCGATCCACCGTGCACTGGAGAAATTCCCAGACTCAAAGACCCTTATATACGAAAAAGACCGTGCCGCCCACGCAATCATGGGATTCAAGGTAACCCGGCTCTGGGACCCGCCCTATCTTCAGGTGGCTCTTGACCTTGTCGACATGGGCAGGGTCGCAAAAGTGTTAAAGGAACTCCCTGAAAATGACCACCTCATCATTGAGGCCGGGACCCCGCTGATCAAAAAGTTCGGGCTTGATGTGATTTCCGAGCTGCGGAAGCTCCGTCCCAATGCCTTCATAATTGCAGACATGAAAATCCTGGACACCGGAAACCTCGAAGCACGGATGGCGGCGGATGCATCATCCGATGCGGTTGTCATATCAGGACTTGCACCATCATCGACCATGGAAAAGGCCATTGCCGAAGCACGCAAAGTCGGAATTTACTCTATCGTTGATATGCTCAATGTCCAGAACCCGGCAAAAGTCATAGAAAAACTGAAAGTCAAGCCGGACATCGTTGAACTCCATCGTGCCATCGATACTGAAGACACTGCACATGCATGGGGCGATATCGCTGCAATTAAGAAAGCTGCCGGTGGAAAGCTTCTCGTCGCAACTGCCGGTGGAATTCGGGTGAATGTTGTAAAAGATGCATTAAAAGCCGGAGCTGACATTCTTGTCGTCGGGCGTGCAATTACTGCAAGCAAGGATATCAAGCATGCAGCTGATGAGTTCCTCGATAATCTCGATAAAGAAGAGATCGATCAGTTCCGTGTCATGACTGATTTTTAATTATTGCACTATTTTTTTTAATCAAATTTAATTTTTAAGTAAAGGTTTTACCCTGCTGCTCCTTTTTAATGTCTCAACCTGTTGTCTGATTGTCACAGCGCTATCAGAAAATTTTATTGATTAAAAAAAGTATACCTCAAATTATGGCATTATTGCCCATGATAAAACGAACAAATGTGGATCTGGTAAAGGGCCAGATCCGGGCAAGGAAAAACCTGCAAAAAATTATTGCCGCGGGTGATGGAAGAGCAAAGAGAAATCTTGAAAAAGTACTCAACCGCAGGTTTGTGACTTCAAAGAAAAATCCTGAAAAAACAGGGAAATTTGGATTCTTTTAAAAAATGATTTAAAAATTTTCAGGAAAACCTGTTGAACAGTCCGATCATTCCTACAGACGATAACTCTTTTTTACACCAGATAATCAAAAAAATGCCAGATAGTATACCGGATATATCGTCATGGAACGTCTCGCGAAAAAAAGCTACATGTTATATACGAACTGCCTGATACAATCAATCACCTGATTGTGTGAAATTCATGGAACGCAGACATGTGCTTTTTATTGTATTTGCTGTTGTGATACTTGTTATAATCCCCATAATATTCCTTTTCCATGACGAGCTGGGGACACAATCATCCCGTGAAGTCGTGATTTATACTTCTGTCGACCAGGTATATTCAGAACCGCTTTTTTTTGAGTTTGAAAACAGGACTGGCATCCATGTACGTCCCGTGTATGATGTCGAAGCTGCAAAGACCACGGGGTTGGTAAACCGGCTTATCGCGGAAAAAGCACATCCGCGGGCTGATGTTTTCTGGAGCGGGGAGATTGTCCAGACCATGCTGCTGGAGCAGGAAGGTGTGCTGGAGCGGTATGATTCGCCGTCTGCAGTGGATATCCCTTCTCACTATAAAAGCCTGAATGGTTCATGGACCGGTTTTGGGGGACGGGGAAGGGTTCTGCTGGTAAATACCCAGCGTCTGGGCACAAATCCTGCACCCAAATCGATTTATGATTTTTTTGATGAACGGTATCCTGCTGACTCCCTTGGGATTGCCTACCCGATGTTTGGCACGGCCTCCACGCACGCTGCAGCCCTCTATGCCGTTCTTGGCAGGGACAAAGCACAGGCATTTTTCAACCGGCTCAATGACCGGGGGGTCCGTGTTGTTGACGGAAACTCTGTCGTCCGTGACCTGGTTGCAAATGGACAGCTGACCTTCGGGCTCATCGACACTGATGATGCATGCGGGGCGGTGGAACGGGGAGCGCCGGTAATCATTGTCATTCCAGACCAGGAATCCAATGGGCTCGGTACCCTGATCATCCCGAATACCGTTGCCATTATCGCGGGTGCTCCCCACAAACAGGAAGCACAACAATTCGTGGATTATCATCTCAACCGGGACATGGAATCTGAACTTGTCACATCCGGGTGGATCCAGATTCCGGTACGGGAGGGAGGACGAGTGAACCCGTGCATGAATTCAAGCGGTATCCGCACGATGAACACCACGTATTCGGAGATATTCCCGTATCTTGCACAAAGCCAGCAGGAACTCAGGGGGATTTTTATTCGCTGACTATGGTCAGGCTAACAGGGACCAGACTATGCATTCCACGATACATGGCAAGGTTCTTTCCGGGCGAATTGTCCGGTTCATGATACTCCTTCTTCTTTTGCTTCCCATCATCCTTCCCATTGGAGTTATTCTGGTGCTTTTTTGCACTTCGCTGGCAAGCGGGGATACTGGAATAACGACCCAGCTGGTCTGGTCGGGACGATCCGGCCTACTTCTCATTAAAAGTACGGTGTATGCTGCGGTATGTGCATTGACTGCATTACTGATCGGCATACTCTATGCCACGGCACTCCCACGGTTTTCGCGTCAGGTGTCACGGATCATGATTGTGCTTATTATCGCACTGCTTCCTATCCCCCCGTATATTCATGCACTGGCCTGGAACAATGTACTCTCTGCGTTCAACACGCTTATCAGCGGGACCAGCTACCAGCCATTTGCACTTGAGGGGTGGATCATGGCATGGTGGGTGCAGGTCGTGGCCTTTTTACCCTTTGCCTGCCTGATCGGCATCATAGCACTTCATGCCATAAGCCGTGACCTGATCGATGCGGCACGGGTTGTATCGCCGGATATTACAGTACTGTCAAAAATCATAATCCCGATCTCGTATCCTGTTCTTTCTGCAGGTTTTGGTTTTCTTTTCCTGCTTGGTATTACCGAGTACAGTATCCCGTCACTTTTCAGCGTGGATACCTATGCTCTTGACATCTTTGCAGCATTCAGCGCGACGAATGTTATAGCGATAGCCTGCGCCGCTGCCCTTCCCCTTATTGCAGTCGCAGTCTGTGTTCTAGTATTATGCCAGCCGGGTATCCGGGCACTGGGTGAATTTCCTGGCTGGACAGGAACAGGATCCAGCCAGCTCCAGGATTGGCCGGCATGGTTCAGGTTTCTCCAGTACTCTGCGGTTATCCTTATTGTCCTGCAGGTCGGTGTCTTCATTTTCGGAACTGCCGGCAGCATAGGGTCCCTGCAGGGTATCGGCACTTCGATCAGCACTTCCGGTAGGGAAATCGTATACTCTCTCGAGATTGGGATTCTTGCAGTCCTGATCGGTATCCCGCTGGCTGCGGGTATAGTCTCTCTCATGCCAAAAGGGAAATACGCAAAAAACGTTTTCTGGGTATTAGTCACCCTGTCACTGGCGATCCCCTCATCACTTATCGGGATGGGGCTGCTTACCTTGTTTGCCGCTGTAATGATTGGTCCAATTTGGGGTCTCCTTCTTCCGGTGTTTGCGGGAATCGTACGGTTCTTACCTGTCGCGATTATCATCATAAGCGCACAGGTCCACATGATTGACCCGGTCCTCCTGGATGCTGCCCGGTTCCTTGGCGATATAGGTTCAGCATCCTACAGGAGAGTGGTTGCCCCGATGATTGCCCCGGGAATATTCATTGCCGCAGTATTTTTGTTTGCCCTCACGCTAGGAGAACTGGGAGCAACCCTGCTGGTGGCAGCTCCCGGACACCAGACTCTGACGATGAAAATTTACAATTATCTCCATTACGGCTCATTCTCTGCAGTAGCTGGTCTCTGTGTCCTCATGGCCGGGATTACGACTATTGCAACACTACTGACGATGTTCGGTATCAGTTTATGGATAAAGAGGTTCAGGCTTTTTGGGAGCGACGCGCATGATTGAATGCACGGATGTAAAAAAACAGTACAACAAGACGCCGGTCCTTTCGGGGATTTCATTTCAGGTTTCCGATCACATAATTGCGGTCGTTCTTGGCCGTTCTGGCAGTGGAAAGACCACGCTGCTGCGGGTGATTGCCGGGCTCGATCAACCGGATTCCGGAACAATACGAATTGATGGACAGGTTGTTGATGAAGACGGGTTCCACGAACATCCTTCCCGGAGGGGGATCGGCATGATGTTCCAGACCCCTGCGCTCTGGCCTCACCTGACATTAGAGGAACATATCCGGTATGTCCTTGACAGTCTATCCAAAGACGAACAAAAGAAACAGGTTGATACTCTCCTGACAATGACCGATCTTGTCGCTCTGAAAGATCGCTATCCTTCCGAGATTTCCGGGGGACAGGCACGGAGGATAGCTCTTGCTCGCGCACTTGCAGGGAACCCGCGATGCCTGCTTCTGGATGAACCGCTCATCAATCTGGATTCGGATCTTAAAGACTCGTTGATCCCTTTGATCCGGGAGATGATCCACAACAGCAGGGCAGCGACAGTGTATGTTACCCACGATCGTGCTGAAGCCCTTCTTATCGGCGACAAGTTTTTTATGCTGGAAAACGGGACGATAACACCGGTCCTCAGGGAAGACCTCGAATGCATGACAGCTCGATCGCAGAGCAAGGATTCAAGGTGATGATCCGGTGAATATGAAACGGAACCTACCGGTTGTCCTCCAGGTTGGCGCTGGAATTCTCATCATTGTTGCAGTTATACTGGTTGCCGGTTTTTTGCTCAGCCATGTCCAGATGCTCAGTACACCGGCAGGATTCACCATCATCCGCCCTCCGGATGAGGTGTCGACAATCCTTGTTGACGGGGACATAGTCTGGACCGGGGGGAAAGGGGGAGTAATCCTGTTTGACAGGATCAACCGTTCCCGGCAGCTTCTTCCTCCTGGTGCGCCGGAGTTCGGGTACGTGCGGGGTATTGGAAAGGATCCTGGCGGATCTGTCTGGATTGCTCATGATGGTGGCATTGCACGGTTCTCACAGAACGCATGGACAGTCTTTGACGAACATACCGGGGCACCCTTTTCAAAAGCCCTTAGTGTCATTTCCCGGGCAGATGGTTCGATATGGGTTGGGACTGAAGGTAAAATCGTTCAATACACGAATGGGAGTTGGATTGAGATTGTACCGCCCCCCTCCATAACCCTTGCATCTGCGGACGCACTGTTATTTGATAGTTCCGGAGACCTGTGGATTGGATGTGGATCCTCAACGCATGGGGGATTGTTCTGGTATAATGGCCGGAACTGGACGGTATATGGGATGGATAACGGCCTCCCCCACCCGGTGGTCAGGGACGTGACGGAATCTGCTGACGGGGCCATCTGGGTAGCCACCGGATTTGCCAACCATGGTGGAGCTGCGAGGTATTATGGCGGCAACTGGACTGCATTTACTACTTCAGACGGATTGGCCGGCCCTTCGACGCGGTCTGTTTACGAGGACAAATCCGGGCGTATGTGGATTGGGTCTGAATATGACGGCGTGCTTCTCCGGAACAAAACGTCAGACAGGATTCTCACAAAAAAAGACGGACTTGCAGGAAACGAAGTGAAGGTTGTGAGGGAAGACCAGGATGGTTCATTCTGGATTGGGACGGAGGGCGGACTTTCCGTCATTAATGCTACTGTACTCTTATGACAGCGTGCTGCAAGGACAAATTCTATCTTTTCATTAAAAACCGATCGATTCAGGTCTGCATATAAAACGCAAGGTTAATCAGATTCCAATATAATTTTCTTGTATTCTTACGTCTGTCAAAAAAAGAGGGTATCTCGGATGGATTTTAGTGAAGCGGCAAGGAGATATACCGAACTGCAGGTGCAACGGCAGAATGGATCGCTGTCCGATCAACAGTACCGGACTCTTATTGATCAACTACGAGTGACTGACGAGAAAGGCATCTGGTGGCAACCAGATCCTGGCAGAACCGGATGGATTTTCTGGAATGGTACGCAATGGCAGCCGGGAACACCCCCCCTGCCGGTGCACACAGCTCCTTCTTTTCAACCCCAGCAATCTTCATCGACTCGTGGTTACCCTGGCGCTCACGCTGATGATAAAAAGATCATGGATACCGGTACCTTTAGGGAAATTGCCCGGACTACTCCATGGAACAAGCGCCCGCAGAAGTGGTGGGATCTCTTTGCTATCCTCGTTGGTGTAGTGTCTGCAATTATCTGGCTGTTGTATTCCGGTGCCCCAAAAACCAGCGAAGGTGTGGATTTCATCTCAATCATCCTCATGATAGGAATACCATTTGTCCTTGTTATATACCGTGCGAAAATTGATGCGTACCTGGTCGGGCTCCAGCCTTACCGGCACAGGTTTTCAAAGATTGTCCTCATTGGGATGGGTCTTGCCGCCCCGTACCTGACGGCCTTTATCCTCTTTAATGTTTTAGGTATCCGGAACTATCCTCTCATGTACTGGAACCTTATTTTAGGTACGGCTGTATCCTATGCTATCATGCGGGAACCAGTACTTGCGCCGGGATACCAGCCCACGAGGGGCCCGAATATGAAAATACCGATCATCCTTTTTCTGATTGGCTCACTCCTCATCCGGATTGTTGCTGCAGATCACTGTTTAAGCGATCCGCTGAACGCTCAGGACTGTGAACGGAGTTCAGGATTTGCCGAGGGTATCTCCGGTACTCCGGCAGCTGTGTTAAGCGCGGGTGCCAACGGGCAATCGATAGTGCAATCCCTGCAGGGTGGGGAAGGTGGAGAGGGTGGAAATGCAGAAGGAGGAGGCCAAAGTGATGGGGGGCTTGAGGACGGAGGTCAGAACCATGGTGGTTTTGATGACAATCCCAACACCGAATTTAGTGGCGGTCAAGGACCAGGAGGCTGTTAATGATCGAAATTATGACTGGAGATAAAAATGATTATCCAAATACAACTTTCTGTAGTGGAGAAGAACCAGAACACAGGCTCGGCCTGCCAAATTACTGGATCAATACGGCCAACCTGAACCTTGTCATCCAGGATCGCCTCTATGGCTATAAAGGGCTGGGCCCTGCTGTTGATTATACTCTGACCTATAACTCCATGGGCAGCCACCATGGTTTGTTCGGTATAAACTGGTCGTTCTCGCAAGAGTCCTTCATCGAAGCAACAGCAGAAGAGGTTCGTCTTATCAGGGGATCGGGGCAAATCCTGCGCTACCGCCACTCCTCTGGCAAAGGGGAATCAACTGCGCCATTGGAACTGAATTCTCTTTCGGGATCCATGGATCGCCTTCTTGACTACGGTGCTTACTGGTGTTATATACCCCGGCTGTCACGGATTATCTTCCGTTACGACAAGAGTGCCAGGAATCCCCGGGAATTCCTGTCCTCTATCTCAGACTACGACGGAAATATAGTGAAGTGGGAGTACAATCCCAATGGGGGGCTCTCCCGCATCGTTGATGCGGCTGGAAGGGCGACGATTTTTGGGTATGCCCGTGGGGACGGGTTCTGCACCACTCTCCGTATTCCTGATGGGAGGGAGGCCAAGTTTTCCTATGATGCACAGCACCGGCTCGTCCAGGTTTCGGATCTCCATGGAATTGTCACCGAATATACCTACGGTCCCGATAACGCCCTTACCCGAATGGTGGTCGGGGAAGACAGTAAGACAACTGTATTCTCCTACTGGAATGACAGGGGGGGAAAATCCATTGCTGCTGTACAGGATGCAGCCGGCAACACAACCCGGTACGAAATGGTCTCTGCATCTGAGGTAAGGGTTATTGATCCGGAAGGAAACACAACTTCTTACCGGAGCGCCAGAGGCCGCACGGAAAGGATCGTCGATCCCCTCGGTAATACGGTTGAATACACCTACAAGTCAGGATTCAGGGTCGGGATCAGGAACAAAAACGGTGTACAGATCCGGAAAGAATACGATGGACGGGGGAACGTTACACGGATCGAGGATCCGGAGGGGCACAACACCTTCTTTGAATATGACGCATACGATAATCCCATTCGTCGGAGGGATGCGCTCGGGGGTGTCCTGACCTACTCATACAACGATCAACAGCACCTTGTGCGGATGGTCACTCCCCTGGGAAGGACCTTTTTATGGAATTACGACCAGAAAGGCCAGCTTATCGCCATGACAGATCCTTCCGGGAACATTACCACCATGGAATACGACCGGTTCGGGAATCTCGCAGCAATGCGTGATCCGGGCGGGTACCAGTACCAGCTCCGGTATGACGCGACAGGACTCCGTATCCAGGAAGTGCTGCACCCTACGGGAAGCCTGTACCGGTACGAATATGATGGAAATGATCGAATCAAGGCGGTCCACCACCCGGATGGAACGGTGACCAGGTACCGTCACGGGTGCTGCGCCCCTCTATCTGTTACCGATGAGCAGGGGAATACGGTCTCCTTTACCAGGAATCCCCTCCTTTCCGTGCTCGAACGTACCGATGCTTTGGGAAACAGGACCCGATACCGATATGACCATAACAATACTCTCACCGGTATGACCGATCCCTTGGGAAACACCACCTCGTTTTTCTGCGATGCAGCAGGCAGGGTGGTGCGGGCAGTCGATCCTGCAGGCCAAACGGCACATTTCGTGTATGATGCGGAAGGAAACCTGATCTCGCTGTCTGATCCCGGCGGATCACGGACACTATTCCAGTACGATACCTCAAACCGGCGTGTACAGATCACCGACAACCTAAAGCACACGAAAAGGTTCGAGAGAGACCCCCTGGGGAGACTCGTCCGCGTGGCAAATGCCCGGGGGATGGTCATGGAATACCGGTACGATGCAGACGGGCATCTGGTCGAAAAGCTGCATGAGGGCCACCGTGTTGCTGCATATGGGTACACTCCGGCGGGTAGTCCCGCCCTTGTGGAGGATTCCTGTGGCAGCACACGTTTTGAATATGATAACCGAAGGCTCGTGACACGGATCTGGTACCCCGGAGGGGCCTCTATTGAATTATTCTATAATGAAGAGGGGAATGTGCGGGAGATGCGTTATCCGGGAAATCTTATTGTCTCCTACGTGTATGACCCGTGCGGACGGGTGTCCCGCATATCCTGGGGATCTCATTTCTATGCCCGCTCGTACGATGCCACCGGAAGCGTGATACGGGAGACCCGGTCCAATGGGGTGGAAAGCGTGTATGAATACGATGCCACCCGTGTGTTTACCCGGATATCTCACGCGGGTAGGACAGGGACAATTGCTGATCTCTTGTACCGTTGGGATGCAGCGGGAAACATCGTTGAGGAGAGTGGAATCCTGCCTCTACCTGACCACCCACCTGCAACTGCCGCAGGACCAGCCCAGGCGGCATCGTACAATTCGGAGAACCAGATGGTGTCGTGGGGCATGCAACGATTCCTCTACGATGATGACGGTAATCGTACCAGTGCAGGAGGTGATGGGCGGACGCTCTCTGCGGAATATGATACTGAGAACCGCGCCGCCAGGATCACCACAGCCCGGCAATCACTACAGCTTTCCTATAACGGTATAGGTGATCTGGTCGGTACGATGAGTGGTGGGCAGAAAATCAGGGACCTTTATACTCCGGAAGGTCACCTGGTGGTCCGGACTGAGGGGACCGGAACGATTCTGAATTCGTTCATCTATTGCGAGGGAAGACTCATTGCCATGGTGGAGCCAGGTGGAAATACCCGGTTCTACCATTTTGACAAGACCGGCAACACCCTCGCCCTTACTGAGGAAACCGGGAACACGGTCGCTGAGTATTCTTACGATGTTTTCGGTGCCGTTACCGGAAGAGAAGGCGATAGCGGTAAAAATCCGTTCACCTATGCCGGGGAATTCGGGGTGATGGATATGGGAGATGACCTGTTCTTTATGCGGCACCGGCTCTATGACGCAACTACGGGCACCTTCCTCCAGAAGGACCCAATTGGCTACTTGGGCGGAACCAACCTGTACAGTTACGTGGGAGGGAACCCGGTGACCCGGGTGGATCCCGAAGGAACACAGGCACCACAGATAGCTTTCTGCTGTCTTCTGGTCACGGTAGCCATTGGTTATTACGTGTCCTACTGTGCGGCGAAAAAATTCGGGGAGAAAAACGCCGTTGTCCAGACTCTTAAGGTCTCTCAACAGGGAAATGCGGATGCGAACACCAAGAATGCGAAAAACGTCAACAAAGAGGAGTTCTTCGGTAATCCGGATCACGGGATGAACCAGGTTATCACGACTGCAGGGGATCAGGCTCTGACCATTAACCCGGTCACGAATCCGACATGGTCGATGATCAAAGGGGTGAACAGTGCTGCGGAAGGAAAACCGGTGGATGCAGCCCTTAATACGCTGAGTGCATTCCCGGATGGGATCCAGGTTATCACCGGGCCGGGAAAAACATTGTCGGAAGTGCATAAAGTCGTTGAGATACCCGTGGGGAGTCTCTTCACGGCTGGGGGGCAGGTTAAAACGATGTGCACGGATCCACCGCCAGGAAGGTAGGTGCAACACGGGAGGTAAACTATGGAAAAAAAACAGATCAGTAAAAAATACCAGTATGATCCTCTGAACCGGCTGGTGTCGGTTACTGAAAAGGATGGCTGTACCCAGGTGTATACCTATGATCCTGGGGGTAACCGCACGATGACCACCATTTTGGAATCCAGAAGAGCTCCCCCTGCATCACTAAAAACCGGACCGGAAGCACCTATTCCCCCGTCTCCTGCGGCGCAGCAGCTGTGCGGGAATTGCAGCAATCCGGTAAAACCCGGTAAAAGATTCTGTAGCAACTGCGGGGCCCCGGTCAATACTCCGGCACAGCCCGCACCAGCAGCAGCGGTATCTCAACAGTCTCCGGTATGCACGACCTGTGGCAACCCAATTAAACCTGGTGCGAAGTTTTGCGGGAAATGCGGCAGAAAACTTACTTGATCTCTTTTTATTCCGGTCATTGTTTCTTTTGCCCGGACCCAAAAAAATCATGGTTTGATACTGCCATCTTTTTTGCTTGAATTATAATTGATTAGCGGCTATTTTTTCATCACCGGCCGTCAGCATAACTTCATCATATCAGAAAAACCCCTTCGTCAATCATCGTCCCCACGATTAACTGAAGGAACGAATAAACGAGATATCCCACGACGAAGGAATAAATGAAGAAAGCGATGATCTGGAGCCAGCTATGCTCCTGGAAGGGGATTGTACCTTCATTCATTTTTTTTGCCGTAAGCCAGGCATCTGCCACCCCAAATATCCATATGGTGATCCCTGGCACAACAAACAGGAGCACGCCGGCGATGGTTCCAAAAAATATCACCACTCCTTTTCTCAGCTGCCCATTGTACACCTGGCCGAGACCGGAGAACAAGAGTGATCCAAGAGCGGCAAGGCCCGCACTCTTATGTCGTACCAGTAAGGGCTGGCCGGGCAAAGATGTCCCAGTGGTAAGAGGCAGGGTTGGTTCCAGAGGAGGAGGGACATAGGTTTGAGAAGGGGCAGGGATATCCAGGGTAAATGGTGAGGTTTGTTTCGGAGGAGGAGGCATATAGGGCTGCGGAGGAACCGGGATCCGTGTTTTCGAAAGAGCACTACCGCAGCTCTCGCAGAACTGATCAGCATCTCCGACACTGCAGCCGCATTCTGGACAGAACGGAATTCTCTCACCCCCGGATGAACGAATATGAATCTTTTTTATGTGCGATATAATAATAAGGTTTTGAGGAGTGACCCGGTGCATCAGAAACGCTATCATGAGGATGCGTTTGGCAATTGGCGTGAAGGCAAGGTCTGAACAAGATTCATTTCAATATCGGAAAAAAAGGAGATCATAACCGCCCCTACTTTTTGAGGGCCTGTTCAATGATAAGTATCTCGTGGGCCCTGACGATCCTGATTTTTTAATTAATCTCGTCAAATTATAATTATTTCGGCAAATAGAGCGATTTATGAGGTCTTCCAGTGACGTCTCCATTTTGGAGTGTATATTGGGTGATAAAAATCACTTTTGATGCATAATTTTACCGTTCTCCCAATTTTTTTGGTGAACTATTATCAAAAAAAATTCGCTATAAAAAAAAAGAATTACTCAAACAGCCGGTAGTTGGGTGCTTCATCCGTGATCAGGATATTATGCGGGTGACTCTCGGTCATGCCGGCATTGGTGATCCGAATAAACTTTGCGTTCTTCTGCATCTCGCTGATAGTCCTTGTACCCGAATATCCCATTGCTGATTTAAGTCCTCCGACAAGCTGGTACATCACTTCAGCGACATGGCCTACATACGGTGTCACGCCTTCAACACCTTCTGGTACAAATTTAGTACTACCAATATCTTTTTTCTGGAAGTACCGGTCGCTAGACTGCCCGGTACTCATAACACCCAGCGATCCCATACCGCGGTACTGTTTATACCGCCGCCCTTTGATAGTGATCACTTTACCCGGAGCTTCATCAGTACCGGCAAACATGCTGCCCAGCATGACGGTGTCGGCGCCGGCAGCGATTGCCTTTGCCACATCGCCGCTGAACCGTACACCGCCATCCGCAATGACAGGAATATCTGCATTCCGGGCAATGTCTGCCACATGGGTGATTGCCGTGATCTGGGGGACTCCGGTACCCGCAACAATGCGGGTTGTGCAGATTGACCCCGGACCAATACCGACCTTTATTCCGTCAACACCAGCGCTGACCAGTGCCTCTGCCGCAGCGCTCGTTGCAATATTGCCGGCAATAATCTCTGCCTTCATACTGCCTTTGATATCTTTGACGGCCGCGACAACTTTCATATTATGACCATGAGCGCAATCTACCACGAGGGCATCGACATTATGCTGATCGAGAAGTTCAGCCCGGGCAAAATCAAACGGCCCTACCGCCGCAGCCACGCGGAGGTTTCCTTTGGTATCACGGGTTGCAAGCGGGTACTGACGTTTCTCTAAAATATCCTGCATGGTTATAATGCCGATAAGGTTACCCTTTTTATTTACGACGGGAAGGCGTTCAATCTTGTTGGTGTACATGAGTTCAAGCGCCTTTTCAGCAGTAATATCCTCATTTGCGACAATCGGCTTTTTTGTCATGATTGAAGTGATTTTTTCATCGCCACGCTTGGAGACAATAGCCCGGACATCACGCCGGCTCACAATACCGATAATCCTGCTCTTATTGACAACAGGAACCCCCCCAATACTGTACTGGTGCATCAGTCGCTCTGCTTCTGAGACCGTAGCGGTATCTTCAACAAAGAGCACGTCACGTTCAATCAGTTCTTCAGCCTGTTTGACAAAAATGACTTCCTGCAACTCATGCTCCGCAGTCATGTTCCGGTGAATAACGCCGATCCCGCCTTCACGGGCAAGAGCAATAGCCATCGGTGCTTCAGTAACCGTATCCATGGCAGCCGACACGAGTGGTATATTTACCCCAATTTTTTTAGAAAACTTCGATCGTGTATCAGCATCAGCTGGTTCAAGCCAGGACGCCTGGGGTTCAAGCAGCACATCATCAAAAGTTAAAGAAAGTGGCACATCCAGTTTTTCGACGTACATAAATCACCTGATCATGGCTAGTGCGGTTTTTATGAGGTCTTCCCGGATTGTTGCTTTCCGGTCGCCACCACAGACCATCCCCCGCACTCCGATGATATCCGGGTTGATCCTTTTGAGCGCATCTATATCTTCAAATCTCAGTGCCCCGGCAAGAGCTGTCCCGAGTCCAAGTTTTTCATTGGCATCTGTAAATTGACGGAGAACCTCTTCATTCATGAACACAAAGGTGCTCTTACGATCCTTAATGCCGGTATCAACCATCACAAAATCAGCCCCGCACTCTGCAGCAATGGGTGCCATTTCAAACGGCGAGATGGAATGCATTCGTTTGTAATCCGAATAGGCCGCAATCACAACATATTTTTTCGGGAATTCATCTTTTACTGCCTTCACGACCGCCTGTATCACATCACGCGCCTTGTTATCACCCTGAAAAGCAAGCCCGATCTTGATATAGTCAGCCCCGGCACAGGCAGCGCCGTAAGCAGCCAGTGCAGCCCCGCCCGGTTTGTAGTCAAAGTCTCCGATCGCTGCACTCAATGGTTTATCAGAAAGTGTTTTGATCTCCCGTATTACCCAGGGAAAGTTGGCGCCAAGAGATCCCTCTGAAGGTTTTTTGACGTCGATGATGTCAGCAGCAAGGGAATGCATTGCCTCGTCGATTGTGCTGGGGCTGACCAACAATTGCATAAAGTTTAATGATCTTTTATCCTAATAGTGATTGCGTTCGTCTATGGAACTAATTCTTGCTATGGATTTGCGGCAAAATCTGGTCGTTCACGGCAAATCCGGGCAACGGGATACCTATAAACCGCTGGATTGGGGGTGTTCACCGACGGCAGACCCTCTCGGTTTTGTTTCTGCTATCCGACCAAGGTTTCTCTACATAGCCGATCTCGATCGGATTGAAGGGACCGGGTCTCATGACGCAATTATCCGGCAGTGCGCACAGCAGGTCGGGTGCTGTTATGTTGACCGGGGGTGTCATTCTCCTTCGGATCTGCTGGAAAACAGGAATATCGTTAATATTATCGGGACCGAAACCGGTGGCAGTGACCTTTCAATATATGATGAAGGACTCCTGAGCATTGATATTAAAAACGGTAGGGTGATTCCCTGTAACAGGGATCCGGTGGAAGTACTGGAATCAGCACAGCATTGGGGTTTTGACGGGTGTATCCTGCTGAACGTCAGTGCTGTTGGAACCCTGGGTGGAATTGATCAAACCCTGCTAAAGAAAATGCGTAACACGTATGATCTGCCACTCTATTACGGTGGAGGTGTCGCAACTTCTGATGATCTTGACATTATCAGCCGTGCGGGATTTGACGGCGCGATAATCAGTACTGCCCTGCACAAAGGAATGATCCCGATCGAATGGATCCGGAGGGGAGAGTGTTGTTAATCACGCTTGAAGGTATTGACGGGAGCGGG
>Ga0208980_10000776_pt1 | contig 18605 bp, 16 predicted proteins | sample WetSurMetagenome_3_FD_187993 | JGI IMG/M metagenome (GOLD analysis project Ga0208980, IMG submission 187993) | Wetland microbial communities from Twitchell Island in the Sacramento Delta, sample from surface sediment Aug2011 Site A1 Bulk (version 2) | ecosystem: Environmental > Aquatic > Marine... | reverse complement strand
TGAAACAATATCCAATAAAAATAAATTAATTGGAAGATGTGTTTATTAAAAGAATATGATTCTCTACCTTACTTCCCTGATCCTGATCCTGTAATCTGCATCCGGACAGGTTTTTTCGTAAGTAATATCTTTGCCTACATAGGCCAGCCATTCATCAGGAGTAAAATTCCTTGTTACATAAGAACATCCGTCTGCAGCAAATGCATCAGCATAAGAGGGACGAGCAATAATTCGCGGGATATTCCCGGAATTCCCTGCCAGTATTGTTTCTCCGTCAGGACTGAATTCAAAAATGATCACCGGGCCATCATTATCATTAAACCTGACAGGAGGGCTTTTCAGATCATCAGTATCCCAAAGTTTAAGGGTTCCGTCGTTCGAAGCAGTCGCCAGCTGTCCGGATCCCGGATTAAAACGGATATTATTTACTTCAGAATTGTGTGCCTGGAATTCCGATACTTTTATTCTTGCTGCAATATCCCATAATTCAACCATACCATCCTCGTACCCTACTGCTATGAGTTCCTTTCCGGGTTTAAACTTAATACTTTCAATTCTTTTCCCGGACGATTCTATTCTGAATTTATCGGAAGCAATCTCCTGATTCCACACCAGCACTTTACCCTGGTCGCTGATTCCTGCAAAGTACCTGTTATTGGTTGTGAGGTCGATTGAGGTAATCTGCATCCTGTCAGTCTCCATATCTATTGAGGTCCGTGCAGAGAGATCCCATTTCAAGACTCTCCCGTCGAGTGCGGCCGAATACAAAAATTTCCCGTCAAATGAAAAGACCAGGGATCTTATCCCTCCTGAATGTCCGCTGAGCTCATAACTCTGGTCATTCCCGTCGACAGGTACCATTTTAATATTGCTGTTTGCTCTTCCGCATGCCAGCCAGTCGGCTTTAGGGCTGACGGCCAGCACATTATATGCCTCATTATCAGAAAGAATAATCCTGAAGTTCTTTTCACCATTATTCAGGTCCCACTTCATTACCATTCCCTTGGAATCTGAAGTAAAAAACTCATTTTTACCAGGCACAAAAGCAACACTCCTTACCGGATTATCAAAGCCTGTAAATGTTTTTATTCTGGGACTTCCCTTTAGTTTTGCTATATTATAAAGTCCCATGTATATATCCGCATCATTCCTGTTTCCCATGTTCCTGTTATTAAACTGGTAAGCCTGAAAAGCAAGGAGGGCCTGAAGATCAATCTGCTCAGGCACCTGCAGCGAACGGAGGGCCATTGATTTGGCGATGGAGATCATTCGCAGCCTTTGTGTCTCATTTTTCAGCCTGACAGCTGAATCTGCATTCATCTTTGCTGCAAGGCTGGCCTGAACTGCCGATTCAGATTGCCTGCGGGCTTCACTTATTTCCTGCTGCACAGAAAGAACCTGATTTTCGGCATTCAACCTGAGTACCCTTTCCATCTGTTCCTTCCTTGATGAAGCAAGGGCGCTTGAATCAGACCTGATTGATCTTTTTAAAACAACAGCGGCATATTCGTCAGCAGATTTTTTCTGCCTTTCAATTTCAGTCTTTTCTCTTTCGGCCATCTTCCTGCGATGATCTGAGGAAAATTTGGAAGCAAAGGCTGCTATCATTGCCAGCGCTGTCAGGATGGCTATTCCTCCGAGTATAGAAGAAACGATCTTAATCCTGTTTAATCTCCACCTGTGGTGTCTTAGTTTCTTTTCTTCCGATTCAAGGAAATTCTTTTCACTCGTCCGGAGATAAACCATTGCTCTTTCATATGCCGGATTATACTTCTGTGCCCACCAGAGAGTTGGCTTATTCTCATCGCGCCATTTTATAGCAAGCTGCAGATCGGGTTGTTTCAGCAAACCCGTCTTCCCCTGCTGATAAAGGGCTGAAGCTTCAGAAAGCCGGAGGTACATCTGAACTGATGAATATTCTTCATCAACCCATTTTCCAAGGCGGTCCCAGAGATGAATAAGGGTTTCATGCGACACATCAATAATTGAATCGTTCTCCAGCGGAACCGGATAAGACGGAGTCAGAATTGATACTGACGGATCTCGAAATACTTCGATTACTTTAAACAAATCTTCGCTGGTACAACAGACAGCAGCTAATATTGTTTTAACATTTGAAGGATAACGGATTCCCTTATTATCTGAACCTTTACCGGTAATTATTTTGAAAAGTCCTTCACAGATTCGTTTACCACCACTGTCAAGGCTTTCATAAATTTCGTCAGCATGCCGTGAAATGGCGTCATTCATAGTTCCGATTGAACGGTAATCGGTAATATCAAGTGGCCGGTCAGGTTCATCAAGCTCCTTCCAGTGCATCCATGTCCTCATTAGGGCATGCTGCAAGACCGGAAGCTGGTCGGTACGGCCATTAACCTCATCAATGAGAAGTTCAACCAGATCATTATCAATATCAGCGCCGGCATTTTTTACCGGACCCACTATCACTTCCCTGAAATTCTCCCTGTCCATCGTGGAAACCAGGAAATTACTGTTATTAACAAGATTGGTAAAATTCCTGTAATGTGAACATTCCGAGATAAGGTCTGATCTTAAAGCGATTACAAGATAAATATCAGGATTTCCACGGGTAATTGCATTTGTCAGTACGTTAATAAAACCTGAAGTATCAGGACCCGTTCCTATTCCTGTTTCAGGCGAGCCATACCTGAATAATTCCTCAAACTGATCGACAAAAATAAGGGTCTTTGCTTTATTCCCGGTTGACAGAATTCCGATCACATCCGTGATACCGCCAGGATTCTCTTTTAAAAGCTTTAAAATCTCACTGCCCGATTTTTTTCCATCCTCAGTCTTAATAAAACTCTTAATAAACGAATCCCTGAGATTGCCAAAAGGATCATTGCCAGGCTTCATCACAAGAATATTCCAGGTTTCATTTTCCTTTAGGGAAAGATGTTTCAGTTTCGGAATCAGCCCGCAAAGAATTAGGGATGATTTGCCGCTTCCGGATGCTCCGGTAACTGCAACAAACCTGTTCCTGATAAGTTTCCCGGCAATCTCTTCACTTTCCTTTTCGCGCCCGAAAAAATACTCACTTTCTTCCAGGCCAAATGGCCGTAATCCTGGGAAAGGGTTGAATTTTTCTTCTTTTAACTTTTCTGAAGCCATATATTATTATGAATTATTCTTCGCACTTATCAATATATCTGAATATTCCGAATGATCTTTCAGGGTACTGAAAGTAAAACTCCCTTACAGCGTTCAGGGGCAAAACGTAGCAGAAGTAATATTTATCCCTGATATCCTTAATTAGTTTGGCCGGATCAGTACTGTCTTCGAGATTTACAAAAACTACTGTACTGCTTTTGTCCTCTGGAAATGACCAGAGTATTGTGTCGGATGGCTGGGAATATATTCCGCTTTCATCATGCCTTACAGACGACATTTTCTCCGCCAGAAAGAGCAACTCATTTTCATTGAGCTCAGGGAAGCATGACGAAAGGAATTTTGCTTTTTCATAAACCAGTTCACTCTCAAGGCTTTTTCCATCGACGATTTTGTCGAGTTGCACCCTGGTAGTCTCGGGAATACGTTCTGCAGTTTTCGTGTAGAGTTCCTTGTCAGATCTTGATATCAGGCGTGCTGATTCTTCACGCAGTACTTCTTCAGGGCTGAAGAGCAAAGCAACAACCGATTCACCAAGATTCTTCCCCCCGATCGCCGGGATATTTCTTATTGTACACGCCTTTGTCCAGACGCTCAGGAGATTATAATCACAATTTATGATATCTTCAAGCAGACTCTTATAATCAGGGATTTCACTTGGAAAATAACGCTGAAGTTTATTTAATTTCTTCTTAAAATATACAGGATCCTGGGCCTCAACAGGTTTTATTTTGTCAGTGTTATCAAAAATGATACCGGTCATTTCGGGAATAGCTTTGGTTACATCATCTTTTTTCTTCTGACTATTTCCATCTTCCTTTGTGCTCCCGTTCTTATATGTAAGAATCAACAGTTTCAGCAGATAATCTTTCCACCGGGCATATTCCTTAATCATTTCCGTCGAAAGAATTATGTCGTTATTATTCTGAAGAGAAACCAATGCTGAAATTATCCATGTAAGCGTTCCGAAAGTTTCAACAATATTATTCTTCAGCTTTATTGATTCATCATTGTTTACAGTATATTTTGAGGCCAGAAGAATATCAAGTACCATTTCCCTGATCTGTCTTGAGCTCGACCACAACTGTTCAGACAGGAATGACATATCTGCAGTCTGATTTATCTGTGATAAAAGTCTAAGTATGGTTTTACGCGTATTAATATTCCCTGAAGATGTAAGGTAGTATTTGTTAATTTCCTTAGCTGCGACACTGCCAAAACCAAGAAGCGCGGAATAAGCGTCATCTTCAATCCCAGGGATGCCAAGGCATCCGCAAGCTTCCTGAATCATATCGGTCATTTTGAACTTCCCGATCAGGAAGAGAGCCATTCTTTTAAGTTCCGCCGATTTATCACCCAGCAGTCTGAAGACCTCTGTTGTCTGAGGGTATCTTGTACCGGCCAGCACATTCCTGGCGTTTTCGATCTTTATAATATCATCTTTCCCTGATGCTGCTTTGGCGTAATTCTTTTTTCTTAAGGCCTGATCTTCTATTATTTCTGTAATTTCTGAAGCACGCTGACGCAAGCTTTCATCATATTTTCCTGATCCTGCAATTTTCTTAAGTGCAAGTAATATATTTATATCCTTTGAAGACCGGGAATAATCTATTAGTTCCTCATAGAACCATTTGTTATTAATAGAGTCAAGTACCGATAAATCGCCAGTTACCAGATAATAAAGCTTTAATCTGAAAAGTGTCCTACCTGAGAATTTGTTTGTCAGATTTCCCCATTCAAATAAGTCCGGCACTTTTTTAGTTTTCTGAGCGGGGAGTATAAGCGGCCTGTTTCCCATAAACCTGGCAGAGTTAATTGATCTCCTAAATTAAGAATTTAAACTCAATAATCATTCACTGATCCGATTCTTAATCATCGAGTACAAATCTGATATATCAGTAAAAGAACCATCGATCTTTATTTCTGCCCTTGAATACCATTTTTCCCTTTCCTCAAGCTTTTGAGCTATAAAATCACTCAATGCCCTTTTATCAATATTATTCAATAAGGGGCGTTCATCGGTTGATTCAGACAAGCGGCTTTTTAACAGGGCAGGTGTCATTCTGAGATAGACAGTAAGACCGTTGGCAAGCATGAAGTCCATGTTGTCCTTATAACATGGTGTTCCTCCGCCTGTGGAAATGACTGTCCTTGATTCAGAAACTGTTTTGCGTAAAGCTACTTCTTCTATCTGACGGAAATAAAGTTCTCCCCTTTGAGAAAAAATATCCGGAATCTTCATGCCAGCAATATTTTCAACCTGTTCGTCAAGATCCATAAATGACCAGGTGAGATGTGAAGCGAGCTTTTTGCCTGTGGTCGATTTCCCGCTTCCCATGAATCCTATCAGGAATATTTTGCTGGCCTTTTGCATTAAAGCTCAAGCTCCATCTGTGCCGGATCAATGTGTAAACCAGGATGTTGCTGCAATTCTTCCTCTTTCTGCTCACGTCCCGGATCTGATTCCTTCTTAACAACAGGTTCAATCTCATGAATGTTGTCGACCATAAAACTTGTAAGCCGTTTACCTTTTGCTTTGTAGCTCTTTACGCCAATGAATTCAGCAACTTCTATAATCTCATTGTCACGCGATTTATGCTTACCTCCAAATTCGATTTCGAATCTGGGATATTCGACTTCGGTGATACTGATCATCTTTGATTCCGGGTCTTCATTGATAAAGCAAAGAGGTTTCTCGGATTCTTCAATACTAAATCTCTTTACATAGTAGAATTTCTGTTCGGCATCCCAGTACACAACCGAATAGACTTTGCCCGGGTGATATTTTTCAATTATCAGAATATTATCTTCAAAATGGTTTGAAAGATCAAATCCAGTGAGTCTGAAGTATCCGTTTTTAGTTATTACAAGAATTTTATCATCTGCGCTGAATTCTCCAAGGTACATACCGCGGCCATCTACATTCAACCTGAATACGGCATCATCAAACCATATCTTTCTGCCACCAAGAGTAGATAACCCTTTTTCCTTGAGTACTATCTTATGAACAGGATTTTTGGTAAGGATATTCCCCATTGACGATTTACCCTTTATGCCCAGCTGTCCGAAATCAAATTCAAAAACCAGCTTCTTTAGTCTTGCCCTTGGCTTGTGGTGTATCTTTATTACCTCTGCTTCACCGTTCGGATTTGCGCTGAAATATATAATCTTTGATCCCGGAATACCCTTAGTAAGATTATACTCCTTATCCCGTGTCAGCCCTGTTATTGAACATCTTTTAGCGAGCAGGGGACCATCTTTGCCGTCCTGGTAAACAATATTGTAAATTGTTCTCTCGTCATTTTTCAGAAAAACCTGCGCATAGATTATATCGTTTCCAACAAAAACTTTTTCGGCAACTTTTGTGATCAGGTAACCACCGTCTTTCCTTATTACAATAATATCGTCAATGTCAGAACAATCACATACAAATTCGTCCTTCTTCAGCCCGGTCCCCAAAAAACCTTCCTTGTAATTGCAATAAAGCTTTGCATTGTTGGCCACAACTTTTGTTGCAAGTATTGTATCAAAACTTCTGATTTCGGTTTTTCTTTCCCTTCCCTTTCCGTACTTTTTCTTAATCTGTCTGAAATAATTTATTGAGAAGGGGATTATGTTATTAAGGTGATTTCTGATCTCCTCAAGCTCACTTTCAATTCCCTTGATATGTTCCTCAGCCTTTTTGGAATCATATTTTGAAATTCTCTTGATTTTTATTTCTGTAAGCATGACAATATCTTCCCTTGTCACCTCTCTCAACAACTTCTTTTTAAAAGGTTTAAGTCCGTCATCGATTGCTTTTATTACTGACTCCCAGGTCTCACATTCCTCGATATCCCTGTAGATCCTTTCTTCAATAAATATTTTTTCCAGTGACGATAAATGCAAATCTTCCTTTAACTCATTCTGCCTGATTTCCAGTTCTGAAGTAAGAAGCTTTACGGTATTATCGGTCGAAAAACGGAGGATATCGCTGACCCCCATGAACGATGGTTTACTACCGGTAATCACGCATGTATTCGGGGAGATGGAATATTCACAATCAGTCAGGGCATAAAGGGCATCAATAGTTTTGTCGGGTGAAATGCCAGGCAAAAGGTGAATAACAATCTCAACATTGGCAGAGGTGTTATCATCAATTTTCCTGATCTTGATCTTTCCCTTTTCATTGGCTTTAATAATGGATTCGATAAGGCTGCTTGTAGTTTTGCCAAAGGGTATCTCTGTAATAATCAGTGCTTTTTTATCAACCTTCTCGATTTTTGCCCGGACCTTTACAACTCCACCCCTTTGTCCGTCGTTGTATTTTGAAATATCTATCATGCCTCCCGTGGGGAAGTCCGGATAAAGGACAAATTCTTTCCCCTGCAAATAGTCGATTGATGCGTCAATTATTTCGTTGAAATTATGAGGCAGTAGTTTGGAAGCAAGACCGACAGCTATCCCTTCCCCTCCCATTGCAAGAAGAAGAGGGAATTTTACAGGAAGGGTTACAGGTTCTTTGTTCCTCCCGTCATATGACAGTTTCCATTCTGTTGTTTTAGCATTAAATACAACCTCCAGGGCAAATTTTGAAAGCCTGGCTTCGATATATCTCGGAGCTGCAGCACCATCGCCGGTAAGAATATTGCCCCAGTTTCCCTGAGTGTCGATGAGAAGATCTTTCTGGCCAAGCTGAACCAGGGCATCTCCTATAGAAGCATCCCCGTGAGGATGGAACTGCATGGTATGGCCGATTATATTGGCAACCTTATTGTAGCGGCCATCATCAATCCTTTTCATGGAATGCAGAATACGCCGCTGAACAGGTTTCAGGCCATCATTAAGATGAGGAACAGCACGTTCGAGTATTACATAGGAAGCATAATCAAGAAACCAGTCCTGGTACATTCCGGATAAAGCCGTCACCGAATGCAAAGCAATGGGACCATGAGATGTCTCATCCTTTCCTTCAGGCTGGTTTATTTCAAGATCCTGATCGTCCATTACTTAAAAAGTTCCTTTTATTTCTTTTATATTTCCTGCTCTACCAGATCCTCTTCAAACCTGAGGTTATCAATAATGAAATCCTGCCTGTCGGGGGTGTTTTTCCCCATATAAAATTCAAGGTACCCGTTTACAGCATCGTTTTTTTTCATTCTTACAGGTTCAAGCCTCATATCCTTACCGATAAAGTACTTAAATTCATCAGGAGAAATTTCACCAAGACCTTTAAACCTGGTAATTTCCGGATTGGGCCCGAGAACCTTAATAGCCTTTGCTTTCTCTTCAGGAGAATAACAATACCTGGTATCTTTTTTATTCCTTACCCTGAAAAGCGGGGTCTGAAGTATATAAACATGTCCTTTTCTGACAAGATCAGGAAAAAACTGGAGGAAAAAAGTTAAAAGAAGAAGCCTGATATGCATGCCATCTACGTCGGCATCTGTGGCAATCACCACATTATTATATCTCAGATCCTCAATGCCATCCTCAACATTCAAAGCTGACTGAAGCAGGTTGAACTCTTCATTTTCGTAAACGATCTTCTTTGTCAGTCCGAATGAATTAAGGGGTTTCCCTCTGAGGCTAAATACAGCCTGGGTTTCAACATCCCTCGATTTTGTGATGGATCCGCTTGCTGAATCACCCTCAGTTATAAATATTGTTGATTCAAGTTTCCGGGTATCATTAGTATTGAAATGAATCCTGCAATCACGAAGTTTTTTGTTGTGCAGGCTTACTTTTTTAGCCCTCTCCCTTGCCAGCTTTTGAATTGAAGATATTGCCTTTCTCTCTTTTTCAGAATCCTGGATCTTCTGAAGAAGGATCCTGGCTGTTTCAGTATTTTTATGGAGATAATCGTCGAGTTGTTTCTTGATGAATTCAGTGATAAAGTTCCTTACCGAAGGACCTTCGGGCCCCATATCCTTTGATCCGAGCTTGGTTTTTGTCTGTGACTCGAATATGGGTTCTTCCACTTTAATGCTTACGGCACCTATAATTGATGTCTTAATATCGGCAGGATCATAATCTTTTTTATAAAAATTATGTATTGTCTTTACAAAGCCTTCTTTAAAAGCTATCAGATGAGTTCCGCCCTGGGTTGTGTTCTGTCCATTCACAAAGCTGTAGTAATCTTCGCCATATTGTAATCCGTGTGTGAATGCAATTTCAATATCATCCCCTTTAAGATGGACTATGGGATATATCCCCTCTTTGCTCATGTTCTCATTCAGAAGGTCGACAAGACCATTCCTTGAAAAGAATTTGTTCCCATTGAAATTTATTACCAGTCCGGAGTTCAGGTAAACGTAATTTTTCAGCAGGGAATCAACGTATTCCGAGATGTAAAAATAATTGCCGAACATAGCCTCATCAGGCTGGAATATTACCTCTACGCCATTCTCTTCGGTCGTAGGTTTCAAAGGATGATCCTTAACCGTGACTCCATGTTCGAATTCACTTACCTTAATCTGCCCGTCACGTATCGATCTTATAATAAATCTGCTCGATAATGCATTTACCGCCTTAACCCCGACACCGTTAAGCCCAACTGATTTCTTAAAAGCTTTTGAATCATATTTTGCTCCGGTATTCATCCTCGACACTGCTTCGGTAACCTTACCTAAAGGAATTCCGCGGCCATAATCACGAACCTTCACCTCATTCCCGTTGATCTCGACATCTATTTTCTTACCGAAACCCATCATGTACTCATCAACGGCATTATCCATCACTTCCTTCAGAAGCACATATATTCCATCATCCTGTGAGGAGCCGTCACCCAGTTTTCCGATATACATACCGGGTCGTAGCCTTATATGCTCCCGCCATTCGAGTGTCTTTATATGTTCTTCAGAATATCCGACAACTGTCATTTTGTAAAATTTTTGCGCAAATATAGTCATTTAGGAATGGTCTCTCCAGTCAATTTTTCAACAATGACCACGATTTTTAACCGCCGGAAAGTGGCAAAATGTGAAGAGCTAAAATATTTGACTGATTAATTGGCAATTATGAGGATCCAAAAATTGTTGATAAATGATACTCATCAGGCAATGCCCATTTGATTCATCAGAGCGGCAGCATTCATTTTACGGGTTATGCCATCCCGGAGCAGGTACAAAGCTTATTTTATCACCAACAAATCCCTTATTTGTGTTTCATATATTCTTCCGGACCATTTTATAGCAATAAAGCCGAAACCCTGAAAACCGATTTTTTCCGGTAATAGTCTGAATTTTTTAATTCAAAATACCATGTCCATTCATCTTTAAGTTTCCCTTCAGGAAGATCAACCAGTACTGATTTAATCTCAGTGGTATTACCTGAACTTTCTTTAATCACTTCAGTATGGTCAGTTAACAGAACTGATTTATGGCTTCTCAGAAATGTAATATGGTTCTGTTGAATTTCCTTTCTTAACTGTAAAAAAGCTTCTTCCTTAACCTTTGATCTTTTCCTGAGAAATTCAATGGGTAAAACTTCAAGTTGCGTAAGGATATTAAGTGATATTACCAGTCCTGGCTCAAAACCTGGTTGGTATTTATTTATTTTAATTTTTTCAAATGAGCGCAGCTTATTCAGAAATGTTTTGTGTGATGCCCTTGTCCACACCTCCTCGATAAAACCACCGGTTACATCTTCTTCCCGCAGCATAACTTTTTTCAAATTGGCAACCTGACTCCTAACTTCAGGAGGATGAATAATATCCACGAGATTTATTTCATCAGCAATTTCATTTATTTCCATAAGAGGCAGATCAAGCAGCCAGCCGCTGCCAAAAATTGTAACTACGGATGGTTTGTAGAATTCAAGTGATTTCAGGATGAAATTCCTGCAATTTGTCAGATGGGTTTTCCAGCTTCCTTCTTCATTCAAAAGATGAACTATCAGGCCGCGCTGATAATTATAATAACCCATTTTATGAAGTATACGCCTGTATGAAATGCTATGCGACATTTTATAAACTTTCTGCCCTGAGTTCCTGAAGGGCTCCGGTCATAAAGGTACTGAATTTAAGGGCAAGAATATCAGGATCTTCTGTATTAAATGATTCCGGCTGAACCGGATCAAAGACTTTAATCCGTATCCTGTGACCTGCTTTGAAAATATGGCCGTGTTTTGGAAGCACCCCACCACTCCCGTCAATCAATATTGGCAATATCGGTCTGCCGGAGCTGATTGCAAGCTGAAAAGCACCTCTTTTAAAAAATCCGATCTCATAATCAGGTGACCGCGTTCCCTCGGGGAATAGCATAATTGATGTACCCCTGTTAAGGCATTGGAGTGATTCTTCTATCATCTCCTCCTTGCTCTCTTTATTGCCCCTGTCAACAGTAATATAGTCAGCCATCCTGAGGTACCAGCCCAGTACGGGCACTTTCACATTTTCTATTTTTGATATCCATTTAAACCGGTAACGGAGGCTGTTGATAAGCAGGATATCGAGAATTGACTGGTGATTTGAAATAATAATATAAGTTGTTCCTTTTTTTGCTTTTTCCCTTCCTTCAGTCTTGATTTTCCAGATAGGAATAAGTCTTAAAAGAATCCAGCTTTGCCAGATCAGTATCCAGTGGGTTATTTTCCTGTTCCTGTCAAATGGTAATGTAATAAACCAGATTATAAAGGTCAAGGGAAAGAACAGTATCATATATAAAACTCCAATGAGCCATACAATTATTGATTTCAGAATATCCATACCGAGAAACTATCAATTATTTTCTTTCAGAAGAGATAATAAATATCAAATTCTGAATATAACAAATTTTCCTTGTTTAAAACTTCTTTCATATCATCGGCCATGTGCCTGCAGCCTGTTAATTTTCTGCAGGCAGAAGCCAGCTGATCATGACCTTTGATTTCACACTCAATTATGATACCCTCTTTAACAAACAAACTGCAACTGCACTCATTTCCTTCATATATGAACCTGTTTTTAAGATTATAATCCGGCCCATAGCCATAGTTCCACTCCCAGGTTCTGTACCTGGAATCGGCCAGGTCATTTATTTTATCAATCTCTTCTTCAGTAAGATGAAACTGTTCTGAACCCGGAGAATTCTCTAAAAACCATTTCAGCATAAGTGATTTGAATTCATAAATATCGTTTATGTTCATTAGTAAGCTTTTGAGATTAATCACCGAAGAGGGATTCGATATAACCGCCCTGGTAGTGTACTTTCCAGGCTCTCTCCGGATAAAAGCTCCAAGCTGGTCCAGGTCCGCATTAAAAAGCAATGTGCCATGATGAAGCACCCTGTCATGATAGACATGTTCAGCGTTACCTGATATTTTAAATCCATTGACTTTCAAATCATTCTTTCCTTCAAATTTCGCATGCACCCCTAGAGATGAAAGAAAAGAAATCACTGGGAATGTATATTTATAGAAATCAACTTGTTTCCCCTGTTCACTTTTCAGTATGAAAGAGAAATTAAGGTTCCCTCTGTCATGAAATACGGTTCCACCACCTGAAATCCGCCGTATCACGGGAATATTATATTGATTAACTAACTTAATATTGGCTTCGCGGTTAGCAATCTGGTGCTTACCAATGATTATCGAAATATCATTTATGCCAAGAATCAGAAAATCCTCATTCCTGTTTTTCAGAAGATATTCATCAGCTGCAAGGTTGAAATATGGATCAGTCGATTCGAGGTTGAGACAAAGCATAGTTTTAAAATACTCCCTTTTACTCATTTTAATACCCTCCAACCCCCCTGAAGCGGGATAAATCGGTAACCTTAATTAGCCCCCCTTCAGCGGGGCTGGGGGGTATTTTCTCTGTTGTAATATTCTATCAGTAACAATAAAAACTCTGTACATACCCGATCCTATGCACGCTCCGAGCAGTGCTCCGCACAGTACATCGCCCGGATAATGGACTCCAAGGTATATTCTGCTGTAACTTATTACTGAGGCCCAGATTAATATGCTTACTGAAAACCATTTCTTTCTTATGAGCAAAAGGCTTAGAAGTGCAACATTAAAAGAATTGGCCGCGTGTGACGAAACAAATCCGTACATACCACCACATTCGCCATTAACAGTATGGACCAATCCCTGGAGTAAAGGTTCGTGGCACGGGCGAAACCTTTCAACTGAGTTTTTAATTAATAATGAAGTCTGATCGGTAAGGGTGACAGCAATGATTATTATAAGAATTATTATCAGGAATTTTTTTTTATATGCCATTCCCAAATATACCAGTATGCCCAGGTACAAAGGAATCCAGACCGGTATCATGCTCACAAAGTGCATCAACTCATCCCAAAATGGAGAGTTAGCTGAGTTAAGAATCAGAAAAAGCTGCTGGTCAATATCTACGGGCATAATTTTCAGAAATTATTCACTACCTTCCATATCATATCTTTTAACGTGTCAATTCCCTCCCCCGTGACAGATGAGAAAAAGACCCTGGAGATGTCTGGAAGTTCCTTTCTTATTTCCTGTTTAAGCTCCTCATCAAGCAGATCTGACTTTGAAATCCCAAGCAACCGTTTCTTGTCAAGCAACTCAGGGTTATACATTTTCAGTTCATTTACAAGGATTTCATATTCCTCCCTTATGTTTTTACTGTCAGAAGGGACGACAAACAAGAGCATGGAATTCCTTTCAATATGTCTTAGGAACCTTATTCCCAGTCCTTTCCCCTCGTGCGCTCCTTCAATGATACCAGGAATATCAGCCATTACAAATGATTTATTATCCCTGTAGGAAACTATCCCAAGATTTGGTACAAGCGTGGTAAAAGGATAATCGGCAATTTTAGGTCTGGCAGCCGAAACTACCGATAACAGAGTTGATTTTCCAGCGTTTGGAAAACCCACCAGTCCCACATCAGCAAGGATTTTAAGTTCAAGAATAAATGTCTCTTCAATACCGGGTTCACCGGGTTGTGCATATCTGGGTGTCTGGTTGGTTGATGATTTGAAGTGAGTATTGCCCTGGCCGCCTCGACCTCCTTTGGCAAGTATTCTTTCATCGCCATTATCTGTAATCTCAAAAAGGATTTCACCTGATGTTTCTTTCCTGGCTATAGTTCCCAGCGGCACTTCTATAATAATATCTTCACCATCAGCCCCCGTCGATTGCTGAGATCCGCCTGATCCGCCATTACCTGCAAATATATGGCGGCGGTATCTCAGATGAAGAAGAGTCCACATTTGACTGTTACCCCTCAGAATAATATGTCCGCCCCTTCCTCCGTCGCCTCCGTCGGGACCTCCTTTCGGGATGAATTTCTCCCTCCGGAGATGAGCTGAGCCGGGTCCGCCGTTGCCGGCACGGCAATAGATCTTTACATAATCGACAAAGTTGGATCCGGGCATGCTTAAAAATTCTAAAAAAAATGAAGTAGGAATGGGAGAAAGAGTGGAGGGGTGAAGGAAATAATCTCCTAATCTCCCCAACTCTATTTCTCCCACTCCCTTTATTCAGTTTACAAATGTTTCTTCATATACCCACAAAGTCTCTCAAAAATATCATCAATCGTCCCCATACCGTAAACAGGTTGATAAATACCTCTTTCACGGCAGTAATTGATGATTGGTTCTGTTTTTGATTTATACACATCAATTCTGTTCTCAATAACGGCAGGATCTTTATCATCAGGACGTCCTGATTGCTCGGCTCTTAAAACCAGCCTTTTTACGAGTTCATCATGATCTACATCAAGTACAAGCATACTGTCGATCTTCATACCTCTTTTATTGAGCATTTTTTCAAGAGCCTCTGTCTGGGCAACAGTACGGGGAAAACCATCGAACAGGAATCCTGCACTACCTTTTGTACTGTCGATCCTGTTCGCTATCATCTCAATAACTACCTCATCAGGGACAAGTTCTCCCTTTGACATTATCGAGCTCATCTTTTTACCCAGTTCTGTACCGGCTGCAATTTCAGCACGAAGCATGTCGCCTGTAGAAAGATGGGTCAGATTGAATCTTTCAGCCAGTCTTACCGACTGTGTTCCCTTGCCCGATCCGGGAGGGCCAAAAATCAGAAAATTAACCATAGAAAGAAAGTTTTTATTTACTTATTATTTTATATACAGATGGAAGGTTACGCCCGAAACCGTCATAATCAAGTCCGTAACCTACCACAAATTCATTTGGTATTTCGAAACCAAGATAATCAATATGCACAGGTTTTTTATATGACTCTGGCTTTAACAGCAATGCCGCAATTTTTATTTCCCTTACATTCCTGATAATCAAATTATTAATTGTATGCTCCAGAGTGACTCCTGTATCTACAATATCTTCAATTATTATTACTGATTTATTTTTAAGATCCTCGTTCCAGCCAATAAGTTCCCTAACAGCACCCGATGAGCTCGTTCCTGTGTAAGAAGCAAGTTTAATAAAAGTAATCTGAGCTTTCAGGTCTATCCTTTTAAACAGGTCCGAGGCAAACATAAAAGCACCATTGAGAATTCCTACAAAAATCACTTCCTTCCCTGAAAAATCATTATTGATCTGAGCGGCCAGTTCAATTATTTTTTCCTGAATCTTTTGTTCAGGGATAAATTCCCTGAATCTCCTGTCGAGAATCTGCACTTCTTTCATAACCACAGTTATTGGTTAACGAACCGCTGCGAAAATATGAAAATAATAGCTTATTTTTGCCCTGTTCAGTAAGTTAAATTTAAATATTTCAGATGGAACCAGTTGTAAGCATAATTATGGGAAGCACTTCTGATCTGCCTGTCATGGAAAAGACAGCTCAGGTGCTCAATGACTTCAGGATACCCTTTGAGATCAATGCACTTTCTGCTCACCGAACTCCCGAAGAAGTCGAGAAGTTTGCCAAGGGAGCGGCTTCCAGAGGGATAAAGGTGATAATAGCTGCTGCAGGCATGGCTGCCCATCTGCCCGGAGTTATTGCAGCCATGACTCCTCTTCCTGTTATCGGTGTGCCTGTAAAAGCATCGCTTGAAGGACTGGATTCAATTTTATCAATTCTTCAGATGCCTCCCGGTATACCGGTTGCTACGGTTGGCATTAATGCAGCACAAAATGCAGGAATACTTGCAGCCCAGATTATCGGAACAGGCGACAGCCAGGTCATGAAAGAAGTAATAAAATACAAAGAAGGTCTGAAAATGAAGATAGTAGAAGCAAACGAAGAACTGAAAAAGATCAAATATCCCTATAAGACCAACTGATTTCCTCTGTGGCCCTCTGTGAATCCTCTGCGTAACTCTGCGTACAGGTTTTACTCCCAACCCCCTAAAGGGAGAAATATATTAAGTCCCATTCAGGGGACCAAGAGCGAAGGATTAAAGTGACCAAGAGACCAGAAAATTTTTAATCTGATTCTTTTTAAGAGTCAGATTTTTTTTCTTACTTTAGGAGTATAATTTGAAACAGTTTGTACTCGCTGCACAAAATATCTGTTTCGGTTTTGCTTATTTTTCTCTTTTCTTCAGCCTCCGGCGGTGATCCTTATCTTTTTACAGCCGGTGCTGCAGAAGCAGGGGTGAACTACTCATGTATCATGATGCCAGGATTCTGGTCTTCTTTTCATAATCAGGCATTGCTTCCACTCAATACATCAGTCACTTTTGGATTTGATTACCAGAACAGATTCAATATCAGTGAACTGGGAACAAGATCAGCCGGCCTGATCATTCCTGCCGGCAAAGCCTGCCTGGGGGCACTTTACAGTAATTTCGGATACAAAGATCTTATCAGGCATTCAGCAGGTCTTGCATGCGGATTAAAACTCTCGGAAAAAATATCCGCAGGTATTCAGACTGATTTCTTCTTTGAAAATACTTCGGGTGAATTCAATGAAAGACGATCACTTACTTTCGAAGCCGGAGTCATAATTATGCCCTCCGAAAACATCACGATTGGTATACATCTCTTTAATCCTGTTCCAGCTTCATTGAGAAAGACCTATCTTCCCTCATGTATCAGAGCGGGAGCAGGTATATACCTGAGCAGAATTCTCTTTGCATGTGCTGAAGCAGAGATAAGTACCGGGAATAATCTGATTCTGAAAACAGGGTTTGAATATGAACCTGTAAAAAACTTCCGGCTAAGGGGAGGATTCAGCAGTGAAAATACATCATTCAGCTTAGGTGTGGGGTATCTTTTAAGATCTGCACAAATTGATTTCGGTTTTACAACTCACGAAAGACTTGGAGTGACTTCGTCTGCTTCTGTAATTTTTAAAATAAATAAAAATCAAAAGTGAAATCAAAACTAAATTAAAAATGAGATCCATTAACCGCAAAGGTCACAAAGCGATCACAAAGGGAGCAAAAAGATCTCTAGAACTTACACAGAGGGAGACTGAGAACCACAGAGAGCACAGAGAAATTCAAAAAGAAAAAGAGTTACTAAACAAACCTAATAGATGGAAATAAATAAAATTACCCAAAAAATAATAGGTTGTGCCATTGAAGTGCATAGATACCTCGGGCCTGGATTGCTTGAGCCTGCATACGAAGAATGCCTTGCATTTGAATTAAAGAAAGCTGGATTAGAAATTAAAAGACAAATACCTACTCCAGTTGTCTATAAGGATGTTAAGCTCGATTGTGGATATAGAATTGATATACTGGTCGAGAGTATAGTCGTAATAGAGCTTAAGGTGGTTGATGAAATCAATCCTGTTCACGAAGCTCAGACCCTGACATACATGAAGTTTTCAAACAAAACTGTGGGTTTATTAATAAATTTCAATGTCACGGTCCTTAAAAACGGTATAAGAAGATTCGTATTCTGACCTCTGTGGATCTCCGTGTATCTCTGTGGATCTCTGTGGATCTCTGTGTAATTCAGTGTAATGGTAATTTTTTTCAACATATAAATGAATAAAATTCTACTGACTTTTCTATTACTAATAATCCCTTATGTTTCTTCAGCTCAGAATGAAAGGGATTCAGAAATAATTTCATCGGTTGCTGAAGAACTGGCTGATGATGAAACGGATCCTGATGCAGTTGAAGCTTTTATTGACAAACTGCATGATCTGAATGAGAAACCCGTAAATATAAATTCAACTGATGTGACAGAGCTTTCCCGTTTGTTTTTCCTTACTGACTTTCAGGTAAAGGCGCTCCTTGACTATGTCCGTTCATCTGGCAGGATCGTATCATTATATGAGATAGCGAACATCCCGGGTTTTGACCGGGATCTTGCCAGGATGTTGGCTCCGTTTATTTCTTTTGATGATGACAGGACAAATCAAACTGATTCGATAAGGATAAGAAACAGTATACTTTCAAATTTTTCCGTCAGGTATCCGGTATCCTATGCAAATGCTCCTGGTTCAGACTGTAAGATTCTTGCCAGATACAGGTTTTCAGCTGGAAGATTTTCAGGAGGTTTTACTTCTGAAAAAGACAGTGGGGAAAAGCTGTTTGCCGGAAATCCTCCCCTGCCTGATTTTCTTTCCGCAAATCTTACCTGGACCGGAAAAGGTGTGGTCAGAAAACTGATAGCCGGTGATTTTGGCGCACGATTCGGCAT
>Ga0208980_10000775_pt1 | contig 18612 bp, 18 predicted proteins | sample WetSurMetagenome_3_FD_187993 | JGI IMG/M metagenome (GOLD analysis project Ga0208980, IMG submission 187993) | Wetland microbial communities from Twitchell Island in the Sacramento Delta, sample from surface sediment Aug2011 Site A1 Bulk (version 2) | ecosystem: Environmental > Aquatic > Marine... | reverse complement strand
TGAGCAAAAGAAACTATATAAATAAGCGTGAGGTGGTAAAATCCACCCACGCTTATTTTTTAAGGAGATTCTAATGAACCAAGGAAACACCTTCGATTTCATCATCATCGGCGGAGGGGTGATGGGTGCCAGCACCGCTTATCACCTTGCTGCACGTGGATATAAAAATATATTGCTCCTTGAAAAAGAAGATTTCTTTGGGACGGGTGCCACTGGTCGTTGCGCAGGTGGAGTCCGCTACCAATTCGCTACGGAGATCAATATCCGTTTATCTCTCGAAAGTCTACCCATGCTTGAACGATTTAAAGACGAGATCGGACAATCCATTGATTATCGCAAGATTGGCTACCTATTCTTACTAACAACTGACAATCAAGTCGACGAATTTAGGTGCAACGTAGATTTACAAAATCGCCTCGGTGCTCAAACACAATGGATGAGTGGGGATGAAATTCGTGAACGCCTGCCCTTGATGCGTCTGGATGATGTTATTGCTGGTAGTTTTAATCCACGTGATGGACTGGTGGATCCAAACAGTGTAGTTATGGGATATATCAGTGCTGCCCAACGACTGGGTTGCCAGGCTGTGTGCTCTAATCCGGTCATACAAATCGATTTAAAATCAAGTCGAGTGACAGGCGTGTATACACCCACTCAATATTTCTCGGCGCCAGTAATTGTAGATGCTACCGGACCATGGGCAAATCTATCATGCCAGATGGCAGGTTTCCAGGTACCGGTTACACCCGTTCGGCGGCAATGGCTTACAACCAATGTATTACCAGACCTCCCGAGTGATTTCCCCTTTGTGATCGACTTTGCTCAATCTCTGTATTTCCATCCAGAGGGGCATGGTCTGCTTACCGGGATGTCCAACCCTACAGAAACTCCCGGCTTCGATCAGAATATCGATCCAAATTGGGAATTGATCCACCTGGAAGCGGCAATTGACCGTCTGCCAATACTGGAAAAAGCTGGGTTAGCTTCACACGTGGCAGGCCTATACGAAGTCACTCCAGATGCCCATCCAATCTTTGGTAGAACTCCTGTGGATGGATACTATATTGTTACCGGCTTTTCGGGACATGGCTTTATGCACGGACCGATTGCTGGAAAATTAATGTCAGAGATTATCCTGGATGGAAAGGCAACCAGTGTGGATATATCCATGCTCGATCTGGCACGCTTCGAAGAAGGTCGCTTAGTAAATGAATACAACGTGGTATAAATATCCTTTGCTATACGCAGTGTGCGATTTTTCTTTGTAACTACCACTTTTTTAAAGCTTGGAGACTATTTGCCATCTGCTGAAATTATCACCATAGGGACTGAGCTTTTACTTGGAGAAATTGTGGATACCAATGCACAATTTCTCGCTATACGCTTACGTGAAGCCGGAATTGACCTTTATCGTATAACTACGGTAGGTGATAATATCAGGCGAATTGCTGAAGTAATTCAGCAAGCTCTGTCTCGTTGTGATGTCGTAATCACAACCGGTGGCCTTGGCCCCACGGTAGATGATCCTACCAGGGATGGGGTCGCTCTTGCAGTTGGGTTAAAAACAGAATTTCATCCTGAGCTCTGGGAACAAATAAGAGCACGTTTTCGTAAGTTTGGAAGAATTCCAACAGAAAATAACCGCCAACAGGCATATATTCCTCAGGGAGCAAAAGCAATCGAAAATCCTGTGGGAACAGCACCAATTTTTATTCTCGAGGTTCACTCTAATTTGATCATTTCGTTACCCGGCGTTCCACGCGAGATGGAATATTTATTCGATCATGAAATCATGCCTTTTCTTCATCAACATTATGATCTCAAAGAGATGATTATTACTAGGGTTCTGCATACCGTTGGAGTGGGAGAATCTCAGATAGATGACCTGATTAGCGATTTAGAGCTGCTTAACAATCCAACGGTCGGTCTTGCAGCCCATTCCGGACAGGTTGATATACGTATTACTGCAAAAGCAGACTCTATAAAATCATCTGATGAATTGATCAAACCCATTGAAAATGATCTTCGCCAACGCTTGGGTGACTGTATTTATGGAATTGACCATGAAACATTGGAAGAAATAGCATTAAGATCTGTTAAAAACCATCAATGGACGTTGGTAGTAGTGGAAGCAGGTTTAGGTGGAATTTTACTCCGCCGTTTAGCTGCGACTCAGGGACCTTTCCTGGGTGGACAATTATTGAGGCAAACACTCACTGCCGAAGAACTAATGGCGTTCGTTGATTCCTTCCGTCAAGCTCAACCAGCAGATGTTGGGTTTGGTGTCGCACTCCATTCCGAATCTGACAAACAATATGTAACGATGGCATTAATCACACCCTCTGAGAAACGGGATTTTCTCTTCCCTTATGGTGGAACCCCAGATTATGCATCGTTATGGGCACTTAACCAAAGTTTAAATATTATTCGTAGGATATAACATGAAACACGATGCTGACATTATATTAACAAACGCAATTCTCCTAACCATGGATTCGAACCTGACCATTTATGAGCCCGGTGCAATCGCTATTCGAGATGATTTGATCCTTGCTGCTGGTCTTGAAGAAGAAATTTGCCAGAAATTTAAATCAAATCAATCCATTGATTGCCAGGGGAAAGTACTGATGCCTGGATTGATCAATGCTCACACGCATGCAGCAATGACATTATTACGCGGTCTAGCGGATGATTTACGCCTGGATGTCTGGTTAATGGGATATATGATGCCCGTTGAGCGTCAATTTGTCTCTCCTGATTTTGTCCGCTTGGGTACCATGCTGGCGTGTGCAGAAATGATCCGCTCAGGAGTAACCTGTTTTGCAGATATGTACTATTTTGAAGATGATGTTGCCCAAGCAACAGCGGAAGCAGGTTTACGCGCAGTGTGTGCACAAACGGTGCTTAAGTTTCCCGGACCGGATGCTCGTGATTATGAGGAAGCCTTTGATAGGACACGTATCTATATTAGGAAATGGCTCGGGCATCCGTTAATTGTTCCAGCAGTCGGTCCCCACTCACCCTATACGTGTACTCAGGAAATCCTTCATTCAGCTGCATCGATAGCTAAAGAATATGATGTGCCGTTATTGATCCATTTATCTGAAACTCATCAGGAAGTCGAAAATAGTCGTAAGGAACATGGCATGCCAGTTATCCCTTATGTTAAGAAACAAGGTATTTTCGACGCAAAAGTCCTGGCAGCTCATTGCGTTCATGTCGATGCGGGTGAGATAAAGACTCTTTTACACCATAAAGTTGGAGTTGCTCATAATCCATCTTCAAATTTAAAACTCGCTTCCGGATTTGCTCCAATAAGCACGATGCTCGATGCAGGTCTAAAGGTAGGTATTGGTACGGATGGACCTGCTTCAAATAATGACCTGGATATGTTTGAAGAGATTCGGCTAGCGGCTTTCATATCAAAAAGTACAAGTGGTGATCCCACGAGTCTGCCTGCACCCATGGCACTGACCTTGGCTACCCGTATGGGGGCAGATGCTTTACAGTTAGGACATCTTACAGGTTCACTCGAAAAAGGAAAGCGTGCAGATTTAATCCTGGTGGATAATACTCGCGTACATAATTCTCCGCGTTTTAAGCGTGAATCTGATGCGATATTTTCTCAATTGGTTTACGCATCACAGGCATCAGATGTTTCCGATGTCATGGTTAATGGGAAGTGGTTGATGCGTGACCACCAGCTTTTGACTATAGATGAGGATGAGCTACTCATCAAAGCATCAGAATATGCGCATCAAATTGATACATTCTTGCTAGAGCGTGAACATTCAGTGCTCTCAAAACTAATTGCTATTGGTGGTGCTTCAGAAGAAGAAAGTTACGAAGTACAGGTAAAGGTATCATTGGATGATCCTGGAAGTGTGGAAGCGGAATTAAAACAGCATGGTATCGAGATACTCCACCATCGCCATTACCACGAATTTGACACATATTTCTCCTTCGCTGATCCTTCTCAAGGATACTTACGCTATCGTGAAGACGAAGCTATTGCTTCGAATGATCAAATTAGTTTAGTACGCTATCGATTAACCTTATTAGGACCGACACGTGAAGGTAATTTACCCAGTGATGCGCTATTATCCCGTAGTCGCTTTATTGCACCAGCTATCCACAGCATGCGATTTTATCGCGAATATTTTAAACCCGTCGAAGAAACAGTAATCGAAAAACATCGATTACGCTGGCGTATTCTATATCACGGCTTGGAATTTTTTATCAATCTGGATCGTCTTGATAATCCTTCATTGGGTCATTTTCTTGAGGTTAAAAGCCGCACATGGAGCAGGAAAGATGCTGAGCACAAGGCTCTTGTTGCTCGGGAATTGATTCGTTCTTTGGGCATTTCAGATAAAACCTCCATATCCCAGGATTATATTGAGATTATCAAATCACTATAATAATGTATGTCAGAATTGGCTACTCCATCTCCCATTGAAGCAAAAAAAGAAGAAATCACTCGATTCCAGCTTGATCGAGTGCTGACAATTGTATCTGCCCATTTCATAAACGATACCTATTCTGCTTTTCTTGCTCCTTTCCTTCCTGGTTTAATTGCGAAACTGACCTTATCATACACTCAAGCAGGATCTCTCTCGGCAATCATGCAACTGCCATCATTGTTGAATCCAATTATCGGATATCTGGATGATAGGATAAATATTCGATCTCTAGTAATATTAGCACCTGCAGTCACAGCAACAACGATGTCCTGCTTGGGTATCGCTCCAAGCTATATGAGCCTGATGGTCCTTCTCTTTATTACTGGATTAAGTATTGCGATCTTTCATACCCCTTCCCCCACGATGGTTGCCCGCGCCTCGGCACTTCAGGTTGGAAAAGGAATGAGCCTTTATATGGCGGCAGGGGAGCTTGGAAGAACCATCGGTCCGTTGATTGCATCATGGGGGTTACTGACTTTTGCATTTGACGGTATGCTACCCCTTGCCATTCCTGGTTGGATAGCTTCATTACTATTATTTATCCGTTTTAGAGGGGTGAAAGTACACATTGAGAAACAAACCGGTTTCCATGAAGTAATTCCAACAGCTGTGCGATTGTTCCTACCAATAGGTGGAATCGTGTTCTTAAGAAGTTTTTTGGTCACAGGCATGGGCATTTATCTACCTACATTATTGGAAGGCGAGGGAGCTGGCATTTGGAAAGCAGGAATAGCCCTAGCAATATATCAATTTGCTGGCGTTTGTGGGGCAGTGCTTGGCGGTACCATAAGTGATCGTTTGGGACGTAAACCTGTTCTATTTGTGGTCTCATCACTTGCCCCTATAATGGTTTTTATCTTCCTAAAATCATTTGGATGGCAAACTATCCTCGTGTTAATCCTGGCGGGCCTCCTGAGCCTATCTGCTCAACCAATCATGCTTGCCATCGTCCAGGATCAGCTACCTAATCACCGGTCCGTTGGTAATGGCATCTTTATGGCCATCAGCTTTATTTGTTTATCTTTATCTGCTGTCGTTATTGGTATGATCGGGGACAAATTCGGATTGCACCAGGCCTTCATATGGACCACCTTGATGGGCTTATTGGCAGCACCGTTCGTTTGGATTTTACCAAAACCACCCGCCTCTCATCAACAATCATCTATACCTCATGTTGGATAATTATTCTCATATGATGGATCCCTTTGATTTCGCCCATGACTTGGCAATACGAACCGGCAGCTTATTAAGAACATTCTATAACTCTGCAGGGTTGCAGGCAGTCCAAAAAGCTGACCATACAGTTGTTACCCAGGCTGATATTGCAGCAGATCAGTTCATCACCCATGCAATCCAGGAGCAATATCCCCAGGATAAAATAATAAGCGAAGAGTCATCGCACCTGCTGGAAAACACACAATCCCCCACTTGGATAATAGATCCACTCGATGGTACCACAAATTTCAGCCTGGGCCTTTCAATATGGGGAGTTTCAATTGCACGTCTTGTAAACGGCTATCCAGATCTCGGAGTCATATACTTCCCATTAATCAATGAGCTCTATTGTGCTAGACGAGGTGTTGGTGCTTCATTAAATAACACATCGATAACAACACGTGCACCTGATGCATCCCAACAGATGTCGTTCTTTGCATGCTGTTCTCGAACGTTCCGCTATTACGATATTAACATTCCATATAAACCTCGCATTATGGGCTCAGCCGCTTACTCGTTTTGCATGTTGGCACGTGGAGCTGCTTCGTTGGCATTTGATGCTGCCCCAAAAATTTGGGATCTGGCAGCGGTATGGCTATTAGTTGAAGAAGCAGGAGGAAGGATCTCCGCTTTCGATGGATTATCCCCTTTCCCGTCTTCTTCCTCAATTGATTATGGAGTTACAAACTTCCCAACCTTAGCATCTGCAAATGCCGATATTTTCTCTTTCGGATATTCGCGCATTCAAAATAAATCTATCTCCACAATTGAAATTGATCACAGTGATTAATGTATTGATTGATACTGCTTGGTTCATATTACAGCAAATTAATAATAAAATAGGAAACTATATACAACAAACGGATAAATATTAAATCGACAAGGATTAAGGATAACTATGGAATATCGCTATTTAGGTAAATCAGGATTGCAGGTTTCGGCTCTATCACTTGGTGCATGGGTGACCATGGGTAACCAGATCGATGAGAATGTGTCATATGAATGTATGCATACCGCTTATGAGGCAGGTGTGAATTTCTTTGACAATGCTGAGGCATATGCACATGGCAATGCCGAAATTGTGATGGGAAATGTAATCAAGAAATCTGGCTGGAAGCGATCTGATTTGGTGATATCAACGAAACTTTTTTGGGGCGGAAAAAATCCCAATCAGACAGGTCTCTCTCGTAAGCACATCATCGAAGGGGCCAGGGCATCTCTGGCAAGGCTGCAGATGGAATATGTGGATCTGATCTTCTGCCATAGACCAGACATTTACACACCAATAGAAGAAACCGTCCGGGCAATGAATTTTCTTATTAATATGGGGATGGTTTTTTATTGGGGAACCAGCGAATGGAGTGCAGCTCAGATTATGGAAGCCTATTCAATTGCCAGGCAAAACGACTTGATTCCACCAACGATGGAACAACCGGAATACAATATGTTTGCTCGTGAAAAAGTTGAACGCGAGTACGTCCATTTGTACTCAGAAATTGGGCTCGGAACAACAATTTTTAGCCCACTTGCCAGTGGATTATTAACTGGCAAATATAATTCTGGTATTCCTCAGGGAACTCGCGTATCTCTGGAGGGATACGAGTGGTTATTAGAGGATTTTACAAGTTCCCAGGCAAACCAAAACATCGAAAAAGTCAAGCGATTAATGCCGATTGCATCAGAACTTGGGATTTCAATTTCTCAAATGTCACTTGCCTGGTGTTTAAAAAATCAAAACGTTAGCTCGGTCATTACTGGTGCGTCGAAACCTTCCCAAGTAAGCGAAAATATGAAAGCTTTGGACATCGTGCAGAAATTAACCTCCGATGTAATGGAACGTATTGAATCCGTTCTTGAGAATAAACCGGAGCCGTTTTCAGATTATCGGTAATTAATGCAGATAATTTTAACTCCCGCCACTTAGCGATTTTTAATTTCTATCATTTTATAAATACAAAACAATTCTATGCTTTCCGGATTGGTTGGCGTAATATCGTCTGCAGCTTCTCAGGAAGTGTTTTACGTGGATCACCGAGATAAATTTCGTGGTGTTTTCCATTAAAATCATAACCATTATCTTTTATAAAACTGTGCATATGAGCGATTGTTGAAGCTTCGTTATCATAAGCTCCTGTATACATGATTTGAACCGACAAACCCTCGCAATTTCCTTCGAATCGAACTTTATCTAATAGTGGAAGCTTCTTTTTTCTATATACTTCCTGGCGAGTTTTTTCTACCGAATCATTGCTAACCCATTCGGGTTGCATGATCATCATGGTCCATTCCCATAACTCTTTATTTTCCCGCGTGAAGTCGTTCATATTCAGCATCCACCACAATCCTTCCAGCGGTGGAATTACATATTCGAATCCTTGTGCTTTTAGGGCGAACTTGATTCCATATGACATCGTATATAGTACTTCAACGGATTGTTGATAAAGCTCTGAAGTATTAGGGTTACCTTTCCCATCTATCATCAAGTAATTCATTTGAGGAACATCAACGAGTTGAAACTTTCCTTTCGGTGGATTGTAAAGGGTTTTGAATGTTTTTTTAAAATTTATTTTTTCGCTCATCTTCTTATCCATACTAAATAAATTTTCTCAGAGTTATCATGTGCAATTCAGAAAATACCGTTGTCATGAATAACAGAGGGTACTTCTCTAACAAATAATAAGAATATATCATATCTATTTCCATTTTTCACTAATGCTGGCTATAATTGATATAGGTTTATTTATCACTGGAGGAACGACACTGGATAACCATCGTACAACACAAAATTTGGATCCTATTGAGACACCCAGAAAACCATCCGATCAGTTACAACCCGGTGTCACCTTAATTAATCGGTATTCGATATTAAATGTTGTTGGGGTTGGAGGAATGGGAGCGGTTTATTGCGCCCGCGACCTTCATTTTCCAAATGTTATGAAAAGGGTCGCGGTCAAAGAGATGGTCAATATTGTCCGTGACCAAAATTTACACGACACAATTGTCCACAACTTTGAACGCGAAGCCAATATCCTGGCGACATTAAATCACCCTTCAATTCCCCGTATTTACGATTATTTTACGGAGGATGACCGCTGTTATCTGATTATCGAATTTATTGAGGGGAAAGACCTTGAAGTCATTTTAATGGAATCAAAAGATTTCTTCACCGAAGCGCAAGTAGTGAATTGGGCGATAGAGTTGTGTGATGTATTAAGCTATCTTCACAACAATAAACCAGAACCGATCATTTTCAGGGATATTAAACCTTCCAATATTATGATCAATCAGCAAGGACATGCTTTGTTGGTTGATTTCGGTATCGCAAAAACATTCCAGGTTGGACAAAAAGGGACCATGATTGGAACGGAAGGCTACTCTCCACCAGAACAGTATAAGGGAGAAGCATCGCAAAGAGCCGATCTATATGCGTTGGGAGCTACATTACATCACTTGCTCACCAGACGAGATCCGCGCATGGAACCACCCTTCTCATTCGAAGAGAGGAAAATTCGTAGCATTAACCCAAATATATCCAGTGAGTTGGAGGCGGTTGTATATACTGCCCTACGTTATGATCCCAATGAACGGTATCCAAGTGCAGATTTAATGAAGGAAGCCCTCCTTGCATCCGCCAAAAAGACCGGTCTACTCCATAAGCTTCCCGCTGCAATGAAACCCCTTAGTCATGAAGCCTCCGAGGTCTCTCCGTTATGGAAATTCGAGTGTGAAGATGAGATACGTGGTACCCCCACTGTATTCGGAGGCTCGATTTTCATTGGTGCCTACGATAATAATATGTATGCATTGGATTCTACCTCCGGGGAATTCATCTGGAAGTATGCCACTGACGGCGGCATCGTCACCAAGCCAACTGCCTATGAAGGAAACTTGTATTTTGGATCAGAAGATCAACGTTTATATTGTATTAACCTTCGTTCAGGTCAGGAAATTTGGTCCTATTATTCAAATGGCCCCATTCGTTCTTCTCCATTTATTGCTGAAGGTCATGTGTTCATAGGTTCTGATGATGCTTATCTACATGCCATTAATGCGCTCAGTGGTCGGCGTGCCTGGCGAGCAGATGCAGGTGCACCAATTCGCTCAACGCCATTATTAGTCGGTGATTACGTTTATTTTGGAACAGAACAGGGTGACCTTTTTTGCATCGATTTAAGGGGAAATGTAAAATGGCGATTCAAAGCCAAAAGGGCAATTACTTCATCACCTGTTCATGCAAATGGGATTATTTATGTCTGTTCGGTTGATACTCTTATGTATGCGTTGGATGCAAAATCAGGCTATATCATTTGGCGCTTCCGCATGACGAAAGCGTCTATCTCAACCCCATTTATTTCTGATAATTTCATCTTTACAGGTTCTGTAGATTCCTCAATTTACTGTGTGGATTTACATTCAGCTAAGGAAATTTGGAATTATACGACAGATAATCAAGTGACTGGTTCGCCGATTACCTACCAGGATTCAGTCTATTGTGGATCCGTAGACGGAAATATGTATTGCCTTGAATTCCGGACTGGTCGCTTGAGGTGGAAATTTCAAACGGAAGGACCAATTACAGGAACACCTATCATCGCCAATAATATTCTTTATTTTGGTTCCAATGATCATAAACTCTATGCCATCGTCTTGTAAAATCGATATGTGTTTTTGGAGGAATCCGAGTGAGTTCATTCATCCATAAATTCTTTCATAAAAAGTCTTCTGGTTTGCCATCCCTCTCAAACCAGGAACCTGATCTGGAAAAATCTCAGGGATTCGTCAAAGAACCAAATACTGTGGAAAAAGAACCTATTACAAGAATGCCAAATAATGCTAATCTGGATTTACCTCAATTAATTGTAGGCGTTGCTCATTCGGTGGGAATTGAACGTGACCATAATGAAGATGCGCTTTATACCCTGACAACAAACATTGTTTCAGATGATAAGATCGTTCATTTCGGCTTATACATTATTGCCGATGGAATGGGTGGACATGAAAATGGTGAAGTAGCTAGCAGTGTAGCGGTAGAACGCTTGGCTTCTCATGTGGTTCGTTCTCTTTACCTGCCATTAATATCCCCTACGAATCACAAGTTGGATGCATCAATCCAAGAAATTATGCAAGCTGGTGTAATACAAGCACACCAAACAATAAAAAAAGAAGCATTGGGAGGTGGCACGACGCTTACCTCAGCTTTAATCTTGGGGAATCAGATGACAATCGCACATGTTGGTGATAGCCGTGCGTATATGTGTAATACTGATGGAAATTTACACCTCCTGACCCATGACCACTCACTGGTGAAGCGCCTTGAGGATATCGGCCAAATTTCTGCAGAACAAGCATTGACCCATCCCCAACGAAATGTCCTATATCGCGCTCTTGGGCAAGGCGAACCGTTTGAGCCAGATATCGCAACATTTGAATTTCAACCCGGTAGTCAATTAATGATTTGCTCAGATGGATTATGGGGACTAATTTCAGATATTGAAATGGGAGTTATTATTCGATCCGCATCAGACCCTCAACACGCATGCCAGGAATTAACCATAAAAGCAAATTCTGCAGGTGGTCCTGATAACATATCGGTCATCATCGTTCGTTTGCCTGAGTAAATTCAATGGGGAATTCGTCTTTTTACGAGCGCTTAGGATTACCTCGAGATGCATCAAAAGATGAGATTCGACACGCCTATCGACAGCTTGTTTTACGTTTGCACCCAGACAAGAATGTGAGTAAGGGTGAAACAGAGCTTTTTATCGATATTCAACAAGCTTATGAGCAATTGTCCGACCCAATAAAAAAAGCGGACTACGACAGCCAACTTCCTGCAGAACAAGCTCTTCCTACACCATTGAACGTTCAAGTTTATTTCAGCCAGCCATCATTAGTCCGCTTATCAGAACCTCAATTGATCTACTCATTATTGGAACTAAAAATTAAACCTAATGAAAGTCAATTGGTTTCCTCAACACCGATGAACATCTCATTGGTCGTAGATTGCTCGACATCAATGCAGGGTATCCGTTTAGATACGGTAAAAGTGACTGCCATTGAATTAGTTCGTCAGCTTCAACCATATGATATATTTTCCATGGTTAAATTCAACGATAAAGCTGAGTTGTTAATTCCAGCTGGCACCCTTTCTGATATAAAATCCACAGAAATGAAAATCCAATTGCTACAGGCTGGTGGGGGGACGGAGATCTTCAAAGGTCTGGAAATGGGTTTTTCTCAGATTAATCAATTTCGGTCTAGTAAACGAGTAAATCACATAATTCTCATTACCGACGGACGTACTTATGGCGATGAAGAGAGCTGTGATCAGCTTGCAGACCAATCCTCAGCACTTGGGATTAGCATCAGCGCTCTTGGGATCGGTAATCAATGGAATGATAAATTCTTAGATCATCTTACCTCTAAAACTGGTGGAATTTGCATGTACATTTCGGACTTAAACGACATTCGCAATTCCATCTTGGAAGAAATTTCTCGCCTTGGGTCCAACCTGACCGAACAAGTTTCCTTTAATTACCAGACGCATCAAGATGTGGAGTTATGCTCAGCGTTTCGCCTTCAGCCTGATTCTTCACCTCTTGTTCTTGGTCCACCATTGATCTTTGGAAACATGCCCCAAGCGGGTACGATGAGCATCCTGTTGGAATTCATGATCAATGATATTCCTCCGGAAACAACCTCTTTTATTCTTGCAAATGGTTTTATTAATTACGAAATTCCACGCCATAAAATTAGAACCAGGTATGTGCAACGTGAATTATTCGAAAGGAAAATAACCTCGGAACCAATTAATGAGGCGCCTCCTACAATTATCCTGAATGCGATGACAGCATTGACCCTCTACTTCATGCAAGAGCGTGCCCGAGAGGAGTTAGCGCAAGGTGATTTTACCTCCGCTACTCGCCATATGGAAAACCTCGCCACACAGCTTTCGCGCAAAGGAGAAAGCACCCTGGCGCAGACTGTGCTTGATGAGGTAGGGTATATTCATCGGAATCGATCATTCAGCGAAGATGGCGAAAAAAGGATAAAATATGGTACCCGTTCATTGCTTCTCCCATCCGGAAAATAGGTAAATTATTTATGATCGTCTGTCCAAATTGCGGGAATAATGAATTGCCAGGTGCCTTAGTTTGCAAGGAATGTGGAACGCAACTCATTTACATTAACCGTGAACCTACGATAACAATTCCTACAACCATATCCGACCAATTAAACGACCGTATTTTTGAGAGAGGAGAACAAGTTGTTCCCCCGACCCCTGAGGATGCTAACCTCTCGTTATTTCTCGCCGACATTGGAGAAGTGATCCCACTGGAAGGACTTACTGAATATACCATCGGAAGATCTTCCGAAGATCAACCGATCTTACCCGATATTGATTTAGCTCCCTACCACGGTTATGAATATGGTGTTTCGCGATTACATGCCTCCATAAAAATTAACCCACCTTATGCGTTCTTAACTGATTTTGGTTCAGCAAATGGTACCGAGTTAAATGGCCAAAAGATTTCACCTAATAAGCCTTATCCGATTGCTCATGGAGATATCTTCGTTTTAGGTGAAATGAAAATCCAACTACTTATTAATCGATGAGGTTTGAATAAAGCCATGCCATACACAGTTATTATTCACCCAACCGGAGAAGAACCTATCATTGGAGAAGTTGAACAACTTCCAGAGCCATCGGATATAACAATCACGCTAAATAGCCCACGTAAAATGGATGGAAAAGAATTACACTATCTATCGGAGAATGTCCTGACGGTAATCTGGCCAATCAGTAGGCTAAATTTTATTGAGATTTTACCAACCAAAGCTGAGGAAGAAATTATTGGATTCGTTAGAGAATAAACATCATGTTATCAGATTCTCGTTATAAAAATTATCGTGTCTTAGTGGTGGACGACGAACAAAGGATGGCCAAATTCATCCGCTTGAATCTTGAGCATGATGGATTTCGGGTAGTTGAAGCTTTTACTGGCACGCAGGCTATGGATCGATTGCGAACATCACTGCCGGATCTTATTTTATTAGATGTGATGCTCCCCGACCTTGATGGTTTTGAAGTTCTTAAAATGGTACGCTCAATCAGCCCTGTTCCAGTCATTATGGTTACTGCGAAGGGCGAAGAAGAGGAACGTATCCATGGTCTTGAGTTGGGTGCTGATGATTATGTAACGAAACCGTTTAGCCCGCGAGAGCTGGTAAGTCGCGTACGGGCAGTCTTGCGTCGAACTGAGCTTACCACAGACAGTACCCACGGTTTAATCGAAGTTAATGGACGACTTAAGATCGATTTCGACCGCCATGAAGTATGGGTGGAGGGAAAGCTGATCAATTTACGCCCAACAGAATATCGCTTGCTATATTATTTGGTCCAAAATGCTGGCTGGGTGGTTTCTCATGATCAAATTCTTACGAATGTATGGGGATATGAATACCGCGACCAACCTCATTACGTCCGCCTCTATATAAACTACCTGCGCCAAAAGATTGAGAAAGATCCGACCAACCCGGTTTATATTCTGACCGAGCGTGGATTGGGATATCGGTTTATTGACTATAAAAGAGATAAGCTTCCAGATAAAACTGGAAATCTCACAGAACGACCCGATCAAGGCCATCCGATGGAAAATGATGGAAATTGAGGATTAAAAATGGCGAATAAACAGAGAATTTTATTGGTTGATGATCATGAAGTTGTACGCTTAGGACTGAAAGCACTGCTGGAACGACATCCAACATTCGAAGTGGTTGCAGAAGCGAGTACCTCCCGTGAAGCTGTTGAACGGGTGGCAGCATTTTCACCGGATGTTGTGGTGATGGATATTCGTTTGCCGGGTGGCTCGGGTATTGAAGCCTGCCAGGAAATTGCCGAGAAATACCCTGACACAAAGGTTATTATGCTCACTTCATACGCAGAGGATGAGATGTTATTTTCTGCTATCCGAGCCGGTGCAGCAGGCTACGTTTTAAAACAAATCGGTGGTGAGGACCTTGTCCGTGCAATTGAAGCGGTAGCCAGGGGTGAGGCACTTCTCGATCCAGCTGTAACCCAGAGAATTTTCCAGGAAGTCCGGAAAGCTGCCCGGGAGGAGGAAGCATCTGCCTTCTCTGCGCTCACTCAGCAAGAACGGCATGTGCTGATGCTCGTTTCTGAAGGTAAAACTAATCGTGAAATTGCCAAGGCGCTCTTTCTGGGAGAAGGAACGGTGAGAAATTACGTTAGCAGTATTCTTTCCAAGCTTGGTGTCAGTAATCGCGCTGAAGCAGCAGCTTATGCAGTTGAGCATAATTTAAAAGACTACTTGTAATCAATTATTAATGTATTAATATTCGTAACCAGATATAATTTATGGTGTTTTTAATTTGATAGGGCAATATCTATCAGTATGATATCAATATTCCATTCAGGTCTACTTTGATATTGTGCTTTCAAATTCTAATCCCAATTCATGGAGGCAAACGTAAATGACTGATCAATTTGTAAACGAAGAGGTAACAAGCGATGATAAGCTTTGGGCGCTTTTAGCTTATCTTTTCACCCCATTAGTTCCAGTAATTATTTTGTTGATGGAAGATAAGAAAAACAGGCCGTATTTAAAAGCCCACAATGTCCAAGCACTGGTCTTTGGTCTCGTGTACTGGGTGCTTGGTTCCATAGTTGCTGTGGTGACTTTGGGAATAGGTTCATGCTTGATTCCTTTATTGTGGATTCTGGCAATTTATTGGGGAATTCAGGCATACCAGGGAAAATATGTAACGATTCCAGTGATTACCAATTTCGTTAAGAAACAGGGCTGGGCATAAGTAATCTCAAAAAAATCAAACCCCGTCGTCATCCATAACGGCGGGGTTATTTCATGCACTGGTGTAAATGCAATGGACCAAACTGAATTAACCAATCAATCGCCCGCACTTCCACCATCCTCACCTGTACAGCAACTCTCTCCAGACGATGAACGCACTTGGGCAATGCTGGCGCATTTAAGTATTTTGCTCAATCTTATATCTGGATTCTTGGGCATTGTTGCTGCTTTAGTGATTTATTTAGTTTATAAGCCTCGATCCCGGTATGTAGCCTACCAATCAATGCAATCGTTTATCTTCCAGCTCATTTGGTGGTTTGGCGCTGGAATTTTGGTTGGAATTATTTGGGTAATCACCGGGACGTTATCGGCAATCCTTATAGGACTTGTGTGCATTCCTTTAGCCTGTATCATAACCTTAATACCTTTAGCTGCATTAGTTTATAGTGTCGTTGGCGCAGTCGATTGCAATAACGGTAAGGATTTTCGATATTGGTTAATTGGCGATTGGGTCCGTGGTGAGTTAACCAGACCTTGACTTTTCTTCTACCAGACCGTAGAATAAACCCATTAAATTCACGCGAACGAAGAAGAGACCAGGGTCGTTTGAGGCACCGAAGGTGACAACCTGTATACGCTGTACAGGTGAAACTCTCAGGTAAAAGGACTTTGTTCCTTAATTACTCTGAAAAGTTGGCAATTTTTTAAAATGCCGACACCATTGGAGCAAAACGATTAGGAGACCTACTCCCAAATCACGAATCTCTCAGGTTAATGACAGAGGCACACGAATAAGCCGTGTGCCTTTCTATGTTAATAAACGATAGATATTTACCTTGTATATATGCTAGTTCGTATTAAAATCAATCCAACACAATGAACAGGAGGTAAGAATATGAATTTTCCCGAAAATCTGAAATACACGGAAAGTAATGAATGGATCAATGTTGAAGGAAAGGTTGCCACAATTGGTATCTCCGATTTTGCTCAAGACCAGCTTTCTGATATCGTTTTTGCTGAAGTCATAGTTAGTGTAGGTGATATAGTAAAAAAGGGTGATACCATCGCAACGATAGAATCAGTCAAAGCTGCTGCAGATGTATATTCGCCAGTTAGTGGAAAAGTCCTGAGTGTGAATGAGCAGCTTGCAGGTGCGCCTGAAGTGATCAATACCGATCCTTATGGGGCAGCTTGGATTATTACAATTGATCTTAGCAATCCCGCCGAAGAAAATGCACTATTGAATGCTGCCGCCTACGATAAGCTCGTACAGGCACACGAATAGGAGTAGTCATGTTCATTCCTCATACAGATGCTGATAGAGCAGCAATGCTGCGTTCTATCGGCAAAAGTAAGCTGGAAGACCTCTTTGGTGATGTCCCTAAAAAGTATCGTTTTCCGGTTTTAGATTTGCCTCCCGCTCAAACAGAAATGGAAATATCAGCGGAGCTGCAAGAAATGTCGCTTGCCAATGAGAGCGTGCGCGATTTGGTCTGTTTTCTTGGTGCGGGGGCATATAACCATTATGTTCCAGCTGCTGTGGATGCGATCATCAGGCGAGGTGAATTCCTCACAGCCTATACTCCCTACCAGCCTGAGCTTTCTCAAGGGACATTGCAAGCCATTTTTGAGTACCAGAGCAATGTAGCGGCACTAACCGGAATGGAAGTTTGCAATGCATCCCATTATGATGGAGCTACCGCGGTTGCTGAAGCAGTAAATATGGCTTATGCAAATTTCCGTGGGAAACGGGATAAGGTCATCCTCTCACCCGCTTTACATCCACAATATCGTCAAACGATACGGACGTATACAGAAGGTTCTCCAATTATCCTGATAGGCGATGACGAACATGCAGACCTCAAGACCTCTCCTGATAGCCTGATCCAGTTAATTGATTCAGATACTGCTGTTGTGATTGTCCAATATCCTGACTTTTTTGGTCGAATCTATGACTATACGAAGTTGGCTGATGCGGCTCACGCAGTCGGTGCTCTACTTGCTGTTTCTGTTAATCCGATTGCTCTTGGTTTGTTTAAAACCCCCGGATCGATGAATGCTGATATAGTCACTGGTGAGGGGCAGCCTTTAGGAATCCCTCTTTCATTTGGAGGACCTTATCTTGGGTTGTTCGCCACACGTAAGGAATTTGTCCGTAAAATGGCAGGTCGTTTAACTGGTGAGACGATAGATAACCGTGGACAAAAAGCCTATGTTCTCACCTTGACAGCTCGGGAGCAGCATATCCGGAGAGAAAAAGCAACATCGAATATATGCACAAATCAAGGGTTAATGGCTCTTGCCTCAACAGTCTATATGAGTCTGTTAGGGAAAAACGGTTTACGCCAGGTCGCAGAGCTTTGTTTTCACAAAGCCCATTATGCGGCAGAGAGAATCGCTAATCTACCAGGATATTCTCTCTGGTCTCCCACAACATTTTTCAATGAATTCGTGATTCATTGCCCAGCCCCTGCCTCAGAAATTAATGACCTCTTGCTTGACCATGATATCCTGGGCGGTTACGACCTGAGTCAGGATTATCCTGATCTTGTTAACCATATTTTGATCGCTGTGACCGAAATGAACGCATGTGAACAAATCGATCGATTGGTTGAAGTGTTAGCGGAGGTGAATCATGGGTGAACCACAATTATGTGATATCTCGGTCAGCGGCCGGCAAGGGATTAACTTTCCAAAACCGGATGTTCCCACTTACCCATTGCCTGATGATTTTATCCGTCAGGATCTGCCTTTACCCGAGCTATCAGAAGTTGATGTGATCCGACATTACACCCGCCTGTCTCAGCTAAACTACTCTATCGATACAGGGTTTTATCCCCTCGGGTCTTGCACCATGAAGTACAACCCAAAAATTAACGAAGAGATTGCTCGCTTCCCAGGATTCGCATTTTCGCACCCATTACAACCAATCGAAACCGTCCAGGGTAATCTGGCAGTGATGTTTGCATTGCAGGAAATGCTCAAAGAGATAGGTGGTTTTGCTGGCCTCACTCTGCAACCTGCTGCGGGTGCGCAGGGTGAATTAACGGGTGTCTTGATCATTAATGCCTATCATCGATCCCGTGAAGATACAAAACGCG
>Ga0208980_10000774_pt1 | contig 18653 bp, 15 predicted proteins | sample WetSurMetagenome_3_FD_187993 | JGI IMG/M metagenome (GOLD analysis project Ga0208980, IMG submission 187993) | Wetland microbial communities from Twitchell Island in the Sacramento Delta, sample from surface sediment Aug2011 Site A1 Bulk (version 2) | ecosystem: Environmental > Aquatic > Marine... | reverse complement strand
GGGCGGAGACGGAAAAGCTCTTTGCCCACTACGGATACGACAAGTTGCCGGAAATGGATCCCAAAAAGGTTGGGCTTGTGGACCTCAACACAGATCGCCTGATTAGAAAAACGGTCCCGAACGGTAAAAGGATGATGTCGCGGGAGATCCCTCTCACCCTGGAGCAGGCTGATGTGATCATCAACCTTCCGGTCATGAAGACCCATTTTGCTGCTCTTGTCTCTTTGAGCATCAAGAACTTACAGGGCGCCATCCCTCCCCTTGAGAAATATATGAGCCATTTCTTCGGTCTCTGGCAAAATCTGGTCAATACCCACCTCCTGGTGAAGCCCAAACTCGTGCTCGTGGACGGGATCACAGCTCTAGAAGAGTTCGGACCGGTCTACGGAACGCCGAAGCCCATGAACCTGCTCATCGGCGGAACCAACGCCGTGGCCGTTGATGCCACAACCATGAGGATCATGGGATTGGATCCTTTGCTTTCACCTCCGGTCAGGGTCGCCTATATGCAAGGGCTGGGGCCCGTTGAGCCGGAAAAGATTCAGGTGGTCGGCGCCTCTGTGGAGGAGGTAAAAAAGGCGTTCAAAGAAGCGGAGATCGACGTGAGGGGCGGCAAAAAGTTTGTGGTCCATGACGGCAGCGCCTGTGACGGTTGCAGGGGCTATCTGCATTATGTGCTCCATAAACTCAGACGGCCGGATCCGAAAAACCCGAAGAGGCTCCTAATCGATCGACCGTTCGAGAAAACGGTGAACGTCTTCTTAGGTCCTGACACGGGAGTGGACCCGATTTCGGACGAGACCAATGTTTTCATGGGCATCTGCCAGCAGCACCATTCAGGAATGGGAAAACACCTGCCGGGCTGCCCTCCCCACGCGGAAGTGATCATGAAAGGCCTTTTCGCCCTCTTCCCTGACGTAGAGAGACCTCGGTATGCCGACGAGCACGCTGAGGACAAACTCGAGAGGATGTTAATGGACGTCCTGAAGGAGAATTAGGAACGGGTGGATGAGCCTGTTAGAGGGCTCTCATCCATTCGGGCCTGAGGCCGATTTCTCCTCTGAGGGCCCGCTCGATCAGGTTGATCGCATCTCGCTTCCCGTTGGGAAGCCTGGCCTTGACCGGCAAGTAGTTGGAAGCGTGGTTTGAGTAGAAAAGCCCACGGCTCAAGTTGGTGTGACGGATCATCTCTCTCAGCTCGATGAGCAGTTCCCTTTCGTCCGGCAGTTCGAATTTCTTGTTGACGAAGTCTTCATAGAGAGGGGTGCAGGGAATGAGCATGACCGTGAGAGCCCCAATAAAGTGGGGATCCATGGCGCTCAAAAGTTCGCCCGTCATTTTGACGTGCTTGAGTGATCCTCTCGACCCGCAATGCCGAGAAGCACGGTCACAGAGAGCTTGAATCCCGCTTCAATGACTTTCCGCCCCATTTCAATGCAGGTTTTGGCATCCGACCTTTTGGTGATCTTCTTCCGGAGCTCGTCATCGCCGGTTTCCACGCCGTAATAGAGAATGCCAAGCCCGTTCTTGCGCAACTCGATCAGCTCCTTAGAGGTTTTCATCTTGATGCTCTTCGCCTTCGCATAAGCCCCTTCTTGGCGTCAACTGAGTTTCGCACATGTGCAAGAAACAAAAAAACACCAGGGAAAAATTCTATTGACAAGGACTTTGAAAGGCATACAATGGCGAGCGTTTGCTCGGAATTACGAGCGAACGCTCGCTATCCAAAGGATTCTCCATGACCGAACCCAGGACCAAAAAGAAAAAGAGGTCGCAGAAACCGGTCGAGGTCTCCACGCAAATCAAGAACAAAGACCTCGTTGAACGGAGGCGAAAGCAACTCATCGAGGAGTCGACGAAGGTTTTTGTCGAAAAGGGATACCACCGTACCAGCATCCGCGATATCGCCAAGGCGACCTCCTTCAGCATGGGCAATCTGTATGACTACATCCGGACGAAGGAGGACATCCTGTATCTCGTTCACCAGAATATGATCAATAACGTCTATCGTGGATTGTTCGATCTCCAGGAGGATGAATTCGAGATCAAATACGGAGAGCTCAACAGGTTCATCCGCAATGCCATTGAGAAAACGTTCGAGTTTCAGGATGAGATTATCCTTCTGTATAGGGAGTCGGGTTCCCTCAGCGAGGAGATGCTGCGCTCGATTCTAGCCCTTGAAACTCGCTATATAGAAATGCTCAAACGGCTGCTTGACGAAGCCAATAAAGAAGGGTTGTACAAGATCCAAGACACCAAGTTTCTCGCAAATCTCATTGTCTACCTCATCTCTTTCCTTTCGCTCCGCCGCTGGAGCTTGCGTGAATACGGCAAGGAAAAGGCAATCAATCTTCTCATGGATTACATTACCCGGATGTTGAGGCCCGGGGAAAAGATCTCCGAGTCGGAAAAAAAGACAGGGCCAAGCTCAATCAAAACATAACGGCTTCAGCCGAATAAGGCAGAGGAATGAGCCTCCATGTATAAAGACATCGTCATCGTCAGCGCCGCCAGGACTCCCTTCGGTCGGTATTGCGGTTCTTTGAGGGAATACGATTACTTTGAACTCGGTGCGCTTCCCATGAGGGAAGTTCTAGACCGCGTCAGTTTGCCCGGAACCGCGGTAGATGAAGTCTACTGGGGGGTAGGGGATACCTCCGTCTGCAAGGACGTTTACACGCCGGTTGCCGCCCGACAGACGCTAATCAAGGCAGGAATTCCGCCCGAGACCCCATCGGTCGCTATTGACAAGGCATGTGTCTCAGCCATGTCAGCAGTACATTACGGCTGCCGCGCCATGGTCGCGGAGGAGATTAGTTCTGCAATAGGGGGTGGGGCGACTTCGTTCAGCCAGGAACCTCTGATCGTTAGAGGTTTGCGATGGAAAGGCTTCCGTATAGGTGATGTGACCATGGAAGATCCTCTTTTCGCATTGGGTTACAAGGATTTTAATCCGGTGTCTGTCGATACCGATAATGTGGCCATCGAATATGGCATTTCACGAGTAGAACAGGATGAGTGGGCATTGAGAAGTCATCAGAACTATGGACTGGCTTGGAAGGCTGGAAAGTTCAGTGATGAAATCATGGAATTAAAGATCCAGCAAAAGAATGGAGGATCAGTTGTTCTCAACATGGATGAGCAGTATCGGCCAGATGCCACCCTTGAAAAGCTTGCCAAGCTTCCAGGTATCTATGGTTGCCGAGGGGTTACAGCAGGGAATGCCCCGGGGTTGAATGATGGAGCTTCTGCAATACTATTCATGACGAAATCAAAAGCCAATGAGTTGGGCTTGCCGCCCCTAGCTGAAATTGTTTCAATGTCATCGATCGCAATAAGCCCGCATCGCATGCCGGAAGCACCTGCTTTTGCTGCTCTTCGTGTACTCGAACGAGCTAAAATCGATCTTGACAACATCAACATAATAGAGATCAACGAGGCTTTTGCAGCTGTTCCCTTGGTCAGTACCCTCCTTCTTGCTGGGAGAGATAAGAGAAAGGCAGAAGCGATTCGGGGAAAGACCAATATAAATGGAAGTGCCATAGCCATCGGCCATCCCAACACAGCAAGCGGTGCTAGGATCATTATGAATCTGATGTACGAACTAAGACGCCGGGGCGGAGGCTACGCATTGGGGGCGATTTGCGGGGGTTTGGCGCAGGCGGATGCATGCATTATAAAAGTGTAAACTAAAGGTCGTGAGAGATACATGGTTTCCAATCTCAAGTATGTTACGTGCAAGCAGGAAGGCAAGATTGCGTGGGTCAGATTCAACAGGCCAGAAAAACTGAACGCCCTCAGCCCGGAACTACTTAGGGATCTTGAGTCTGCTGTAGCTTGGTGCGAGGAAGATCGCTCGGTTGGCGTGGTTGTGCTTATAGGCGACAAGAGGGCGTTCGTATCAGGGGGCGATATCGACCATATGGCAAAGGCAGATACGCCGCTCGCCTATGCCCTGACTGACCTTACAATGCGGGTTCAAGAGCGGCTCGCTGATTTACCAAAGCCGACCATTGCAGCCATCTCCGGCTACGCTCTGGGCGGAGGACTTGAAATGTCCCTCTGCTGTGATTTTCGAATAGCGGCAGACACTGCTATTCTCGGTCTTCCTGAGATTACCTTAGGGATAATACCTGGAGGCGGCGGCACTCAGAGGTTGCCGCGGCTCGTCGGTCTCGGGCCTGCTTGTCGACTCATATTATTGGGAGAAAGAGTTGGTTCACAAGAGGCCGCTACTCTGGGACTTGTCCACAAGGTTGTGCCCTCTGATCACCTACAGGATGAAGCAAGAGCATTAGCTTCTAAGTTGCTTGAACAGCCACCTCTAGCTCTGCGCGCAGCAAAGACAGCGATGCGGAAAGGATTGAATTCTTCGCTTAAAGACGGATTGCAGATGGAGCAGGATCTCTTTTGTATGCTTTTCGCGACTCAAGATCAAAAGGAAGGGATGTCAGCGTTCCTTGAGAAGCGTAAACCTGACTTCAAGGGCAGGTAGAGGAAAAAGATCGTGGCAATATGTCGCAAATTATGATGAAGACTGCGTCACGATGGCGGTTGCGGCAGGCTTGAATTGTCTGAATGAGAGAGATCCTATGTCGACGGATGCTCTTTGCTTCGCTTCAACCACGTCCCCATATAAGGAGAAACAGTGCGACGATAATTGCAGCTCGTGAATATTTGTAGGGAATAAACCCGGTTTCTGTTCTTATATCCGAAGAGATTGATTCATTCATTTGACTGCGATGCAAAACAAATTGCATTCCGAATCAAGGCAAATACCGCAAGCCAGCGCATGGTCAAAGTCAATGCGCAATCGATTCCTTAGAATTATCCCAATAGGCCACCAGAATTCCGGCAGAGCTGAAGGCTGCCAAGAGATCATCTCCGCAAAGCGGCGGGAAACAAAATCGAAAAAAATCTATTCATCAGGTTTGAGGGGAACGGGAAATGAAAGTATCGCCTCTTCATCATCTCACCCAAGAAAAAATTGTGATTGGGATTGCGGCGGCGCTTTTTATCGTATTCTCCGTTACGCTCAGTCGTTTTTTTGTAACCGAGAATCTGTTTACACTTGTCCGGAACGTCTCTGCACTGGGAATTCTCGCCACAGCAATGGCCGTTGTCGTCCTTGGTCGAGGGATTGACCTTTCGATCGTTTCCATTATGGCGATGTCTACCGCCTGGGCCTTTTATCTCGCCGGTCACGGTCTTTCTATCGAGACCGCTTTGATTATAGGGCTCGGTTTTGCGCTTTTAGTCGGCTTGATCAATGGATTGATTATTGCCTATGCTGAAATTCCGGCGATCTTCTGCACACTGGCAATGGGAATCTTTGTTTTCGGTATCGTACGGCTCAAGCTAATCGATTTTGAAGTTGTTTATATGCCGCCGAATGCTTCGTCGATTGCCTGGATGGGGAATAAATATCTTTTCGGCATTATACCCATGCCGGTGATATTTTTTATCGTGGTTTTGGCCTTAACCGCTCTTTTCCTGAAATTCACGAGGCCTGGCCGGCAAATCTACTCGATCGGTGACAACCTGGAGGCCTCTCGTATAGTTGGAATACCGGTTCGTCCGATAATTGTTTTACAGTACACGCTGTCTGCTCTCATTGGTTATATTTCGGGAATTATTTCGGCCGTGACCGTGGCTTCCGTCAATACACGCCAGGTTGCCGGGACTTTCATATATGACGTGCTTCTGGTTGTCGTCATCGGTGGCATAAGTCTTTCGGGCGGGCGAGGCGGCATAAGAAATGTGATCGTCGGCACGCTCCTGATCGGAGTTCTCTGGAATGGCATGACCATCATGGATATTCAATACGTCCTGCAAAATGTTATTAAAGGCTGCATTCTGCTGATTGCTATCATCATAGACAGCCTAATGAATCCCCGCGATGAGCAAACCGCACAACAGGGAGACATCTGACCCATTCATGGAGGTGGTATTGGTATAATAAGCTATATGGAAAACCGTGAAAAAAAGGGTTAACAAAATCAGTAGAAAGGAGGAAGCTTTTCTAAAGCCAGCGAAAAGTAAAAGGGGTTTTATTGGAAAATGGAGAGCAGCAGAGGCGATGGTTAAATTCGAAGAAAATGGGGTAAGTGATTTCTCGTATGGAAGCGAAAATGGTTAAGCAAAATAACAAACAAAACGGACAAATGGAGGTACGAAAATGAAAAAGACATGGGTAATTTTAACTCTTATAATTTCGTTCGTCATCGGTGCTGCGATGCTTCAAAACGCTATGGCAGCGGGCGTTGATGATCCGGCGCGTCTCGATTATTATAAAGCACTCAAGGGAAAGAAAATTGTGTTTGTCCCCTGTGCCATGGGCTTTGACTTGACGGAAGGTTGGGCCGCTACTATCAGAAACCTGGCAACCGACGTAGGAATGGATTTTTCAATACGTGATCCAAATTGGAATATCGATGCGGGAGCCCAGGCTATTACCTCCCTGATCTCAGAGAAACCGGACGTAATCGTTGTTCATAATCCTGATGTGAATTCCTATGCCAAACTTATCCAGAGAGCTGAACAGGCCGGCATTTATATAATCTCGGTTAATATGAGATCGAGCATGGGAAGTTCCGGATTCGTGGGTGCCGACTACACACGGATCGGTGAAATGCAGGCGGAACGAATCGTTAAGTTCTGCGGCGAAGGCTCGGGCACAAGTGGGAAAGTGGCAATTGTGCAGGGTGTTGTTACGTCGGGAGCCAGTGGCTTTGCTAGGAAAGGTGTCGAGAATGTCCTGTCGAAACACCCCGAAATAAAGATCGTTGCCGACCAGGCTGCGGACTGGGATGCGACGAAAGCTCGTAACATCACAGCTACAATTCTGCAATCAAATCCGGACATTTGTGGGATTATCGGAATGTGGGACGTAATGGACACAGGTACCGCTGCGGCAGTGCAGGAATTTAATAAACGGGCCAAGCGGGACAAGCCGGTGTACTTGAATACATCCGGCGGCGGCGCCAAGTTAGAGTGTACCAACGTTATGGATGGGACCTTTGACGAAGTTATTTCTTATTATGTTCCTGGACAGGGCCGTGACATTTTCGCTTTGATTTCATACCTGCTGCAGTCAAAAGTGAAGCCTGGAGAGTACAAAGTTTCTATTATTTCACCATTGGTTCTGCTTAATAAAGAAACCATTAAATCTGATTCCTGTTGGGATCCTGCTGAATTAAAGAAGAAATAGCCTTTTATCCTGGAGCCGGGCTTTAATGGCCCGGCTCCAGGAATCTTAATTCTTTAGAAGGTTAAAAAATGTCCTCCTACGATAAATTGATGAGGTTTCGTTATGATTACCTGCCTGTCCATCTTATAGGTGAAATCCTGACGAAGCGTTGGGTTGATAATTTAATTCCGTTTCTGGTTTTAATTGCCGTTGTAACGACGTTAGGTGCAATCATCCCTGATTTTTACACGACAGGCAGTTTAGTCGACACGACTCGGCAATTAGGTGAGTTTGGTATAGTTGTAATTGCCATGATGGTAGTCATGGTATCCGGCGGCATTGATCTTAGCGTCGCCTCCACATTCGCCCTGGTAAATATATCCGCACTAGGACTAACATCTCTTGCGGGTTGGCCGATAGCGCCGGTGTTTATAATGTCTCTTCTGATTGGGGCGCTCGTCGGCTTCGTCAATGGTGTATTAGTAGGTTATATGCGGCTTCGCGCTTTCCTTACAACGCTTGTCACTCTTGTTATCGTCAGGTCAATAGTAGACTTATTGTATCTGCGTTATGCTACCGACATCGCGGGTAAATTTCCGGACTCCCCCATATGGGATTTCCTCGGAGCAGGGACTCTGCTGCAAATTCCTTCCAGTTTCTGGGTGCTTATGATTGTCGGTGTCAGCGTACATCTAGTCATCAGCCGTATGAAGCCCGGCTGGCGTATTATGGCGATCGGCGGGGCACGTCGCTCAGCTTATAACGTCGGGATCTCAGTAAAACGCGATATTTGTCTGACTTATGTCGCGGCAGGTATTCTTGTTGGTCTGGCAGGCTTCCTGTATGCAACAAGACTATCTAGTGTAGGTTCCGACACCGGCGTGGGACTTGAACTCATGGTGCTAACTGCTGCAGTGGTCGGCGGGAACAGTTTAGGCGGAGGCAGAGGTTCGGCGGCAAAGGCAGTAATGGGCGCCGTCACAGTTCTTCTTCTGACTAACGGGCTGATTCGCCTTGGACTGAAGAGTGGTGGCACTCAAGTATTTCTGGGGATGATGCTTCTGTTTGCAGTAATTGTTGACATTCGATTTGTCAAAAACCGGTTCAAAATATTAACAAAAGTCTATGTTTCCCCAACTTATTTCCCTCTTCCGCAGCCTCCTGCCACTGAGGCAGGATCAACGTCACCTTACGCACTTAATGATCGTCTGCGTAATGTCGAAGTGATCGGACTTGGAAAAATCGACGGACCGGAAGACATCCTCCTCGACAATAATGACGATATTTATACAGGTAATAGAATAGGTGATATTATCCGTTTCAAAGCACCCGATTATAAAGAGCCGGAAGTATTTGCTCATTGTGGCGGCAGGCCATTGGGGTTAGCATTTGATAAAACGGGAAATATTCTGGTTTGCATCGGAGGTATGGGGCTGTACAGCATCGATAGAAACAGAAAAATCACCAAATTGACGGATGAAACAAACAGGACCCCATGGTCGATAATCGACGACTCTCGCCTGAGTCTTGCCGATGACTTGGATGTAGCGCCAGATGGAAGAGTATTCTTCAGCGAAGCAACAAAGCGTTATGAAATGCACGAATGGCCTGTGGATTCTCTTGAGAGTAGAGGAAATGGACGCATTCTTTGTTATGACCCTTCGAATAAGAAGACAAAAACGCTCATTAGGAACCTTGTGTTTGCGAATGGTGTATGTATGGCTCATGATAATAACTCGTTCTTCTTTGCGGAAACATGGGGATGCCGGGTCAGCCGTTATTGGCTGAATGGGCCGAAGGCCGGAAAGGTTGAAAGTATTTTACCAAATATACCCGGCTATCCAGATAATATCAATCGAGCCTCCGACGGGAATTACTGGCTGGCGCTCGTTGGCATGAGAACGCCGGCGATGGATCTGGCAATGACAATGCCCGGTTTTCGCAAACGAATGTCGCGAAGAGTAGCCAGTGATGAATGGTTGTTCCCGAACATTAACACTGGTTGTGTGATTAAGTTCAACGATCGCGGTGAAGTCCTCGAATCCTTGTGGGATTTCGGCGGGGAGAATCATCCGATGGTCACGTCAATGCGCGAGCATCGGGGCTATTTGTACCTGGGTGGGATCAATAACAATCGCATTGGTCGGATTCGTCTTCAAGGAGCGGATACTTCTTGGACAGGAAAGTTATCCTATTGGGGAGACCGCTCATGATAAAGATGATAAATAAATATTTAGGTCGAGGAGAGTTCTCGATTACCGTTCCTCCAATGGATGGGGCGTTAATGCCAAATGAGTTACTAGAAGAGACTGAGAAATTATTGATTGTTGACGCTCCGGATTGCCTTGCGATTATGAATGGCGTACCTGTTGTCAGCAGCCGCTCCAGAGTCTTGGAAGTCGATACTGGAGGAAAAGAGGTCGCCCGGTTCGATGCCGAAATATCCTGTATGACGGGATTACCAAATGGAGGACTGGCCGTCGGATTGAGTGATGGCCGGATCACCCTCGTTAATGGACCAGACAGTGGCAAAATCATTAAACCGATTGAAGGAGCCAAATGCCCCACAGCGATGCACGCCGATTCCGACAACAACTTATTCGTCACCCATGGATCTTCCACAAACAATTACAATGACTGGAAGAAAGATCTTATGGAAAAGAATTCATCGGGATCGCTATGGCGTGTCGAAATGGCCACTGGTAAGCAGACAAAGATTTGCGGGGGTTTGGCTTTTCCGTATGGCATTTACTATGATGGCGAAACGTTTATTGTTGCCGAAAGCTGGCGGAGCCAGCTCCTCAGAATCTTTTTAGATGCAAGTAAGCCATCCGAAGAAGTGCTGGGCCACCTGCCCGGTTATGTCTCCCGGATGGCGCCAGCACAAAAGGACGGCATTTGGCTCACTGCATTTGCCCCTCGCAGCCAGTTAGTGGAGTTTGTGTTGCGGGAAAAGAGATACCGTAGATTAATGATGGAGAATATCCATCCTGATTTCTGGCTGGCGCCAACCTTACGCAGCAATAAAACGCACTTTGAGTCGTTGCAAGCCGGAGGCGTCAAGGTGCTAGGAATACTGAAACCATGGTCTCCTGCCAGATCTTATGGTTTGGTTATCCGGTTAGACAGCAATTTCCAGCCGGTCACCAGTTTGCATAGCAGAGCAGACGGATCACGCCACGGTATCACAAGTTGCATAGAACATAACGGAAGATTGTTGATGGCCGTTAAAGGCGACGGCATGGTCGCATCGTATCCGGTTGATCGGATTGAGAAGAGATAAATACTATGGCTGTAATTCTCCAAATGAAGAGTATCACAAAGGAGTACAAAGGCGTTCCGGTTCTCAAGAATGTGGATTTTGACCTGGAAGAAAAGGAAATCCACGCCTTGCTTGGCGAAAACGGCGCCGGTAAGTCGACGCTGACAAAGATACTGGCAGGAGCGGTCACTCCGACAAAGGGAGAAATTGTACTCGATGGAAAACCCATTAAGATAAATCATCCGACAGATGGTATAGCGCATGGCATTGCAATGGTGTTTCAAGAGACGAGCCTTGTGCCGTCGCTCACGGTTGCCCAGAACTTGTTTTTGGGGAAAGAAAAATTCTATAATCGGCTTCGGACGATTTACATAGCAGCGCAGCAATTTCTTCAATCTCTTAATTTTTCAGTGAGTCCATCAGTAACGGTAGCGAGGCTTGGTGCAGCGCAGAAACAGATGGTCGAGATCGCCAGGGCCGTGTACTATAATGCCCGTATCATCATTTTTGATGAACCGACTGCCCCGCTCACTCCTGAAGAAAAACATCATTTCTTTGCTTTACTGAAGCGCTTGCGAAAAGCGGATGTTACAACGATATTCATAACACATGTTCTGGAGGAAGCATTGCAATCAGCAGATCGTATTACAGTGCTTCGTGATGGTGAAATAGTAGTAACAGACGCTGCTTCTAATTTCACTAGAGATAGAATAGTACAAGCCATGGTCGGACGACCGCTTGGTGGTGAGCTCTATGATGCCAGTTCGAAAGGCAGGAAAAGAAGAAAAGCTGGTCGCATGGTGTTAAGTGTTCAAAATTTGTCCATGCAGAATATTGTTCGCAACAACTCATTTTCAGTTTTCGCGGGACAAATTACTGGGATTTTCGGTCTAGTTGGTTCCGGCAGGACCGAGACTGCAAAAATTATTGCCGGCGTGGTGAAGAGAGACCTCGTTCACGGCGGAGAAGTCAAATTGGAAGGCAGATCAATTCGGTACAGAGTGCCCAGCCCTGCCGTCAAGGACGGGATTATATATGTAACCGAAGATCGAAAAATCGAAGGGTTTTTCGAAACGATGTCCATTGCACAGAACATTTACATAGGGGCGATCACTGCCGGATTGACGAAGAGCTTCATCGTCAATATGAGTGAAATGCGTAAATTAGCAGAACGTTGGACGGAAACACTGAACATCAAGGCAACGGACAATAACGCTCGAGTTATCGAATTATCCGGAGGAAATCAGCAGAAGGTGGTGATCGCTAAGGCGCTTGCTCAACGTCCGAAGCTGATCATTTTCGATGAACCTACTCGCGGCGTTGACGTCGGAGCGATAGCTGAAATTCACCAAATTATTAACAAACTTGCAGATGATGGCCTGCCGGTGGTAGTCATTTCTTCATATTTGCCGGAGATTTTGCATCTATCGGACCGGATTCTTGTTTCCCGTCAAGGGCGTATCGTTGAGGAATTCAATGCTGCTGAGGCAACTGAGACAAAGATAATGTATGCAGCAGTCCATTAAAAATGAGGGCTTTGGTTATACGAGTATAAAATATTTGAGATCGAGGGACTAGGATGAGGACAACGAAGTACACTATACCAATAAGAGACGTTGAGGACATTGAATCTCTAGAGATGCAACCCTATGACGAATTGGTGACAGCTAAGAGTGTCTATGATCTCTTCACTGCCACCGCCACACTCTTTCCTGACAGACCAGGTTTAACGGTTCTCCCTTCAGGGAATTTAGACGATGCCGCCCATAGCCGCAGCAATTTAGAGCTATTACGGGAAATTACACGTGTGGCTAATATGATGCACGATATGATCACGAGGAATGACGGTGCTGTCGCCATTATTTCTCCAACCTTTGACCAAATCCCGGCCACGATTTGGGGTACGCAGACGGCAGGTGTCGTGAGCAGCATCAACTATCTTCTTAGTCCTGATGTAATTGTTGATTTGTTGCGCGCGGAAAATGCGGAAATCTTGGTGGTTCCCGGTCCGAATATAGATAGAGGCATTTGGACAAAGGTCCAAGCAGTTATAGCCCAAGCGGATATGATCGAGAAAATATTGGTTCTCGGCGGTGTCCCGGTGAAAGATAGCAGGATGTATGACTTTGATGAAACAGTCAAAGAATATCCCAATGACCGTCTAAGTTTTTCGAGGGAAATCGGAAGGAATACGGTTGCCGCGTTATTTCACACTGGTGGTACGACAGGAACTCCGAAACTTGTGCAATTGACCCATGGTAACCAGATACACGGGGCCTGGGCGTTTGCGCAAATGTGGGGTATCGATGAAACGGATGTGATCTTGAATTGCCTTCCCATGTTTCATGTCGGAGGGACAATATCACTAGGCATGTCCGGAATGGCCGCTGGTGCACATGAAGTGATTCTGTCACCCTATGGGTTAAGAAACCAGGATATCGTTCGCAACTACTGGCGGATTGCTGCCCGGTATAAGGCGACAATCGTCGGTGGCGTACCAACGGCAATTGTTGCGATTTCCGATGTCCCGGTTGGAGATGCCGACATTTCTTCAGTGCGAATGGGGTTCACAGGTGGAGCTCTATGCCCGGTACCTGTCGGTGAACGTTTTGAAAAGAAGATAAACGGTACTCTTTATGAGCAATACGGGATGACGGAGACGGGTGCAATGATTTCGAGCAATCCTTTCATGGGGAAGAGGATTCTTGGATCGGCTGGCTTAAGGGTTCCTTTTTCTGATCTCATGGTTGCGAGACAGAAGGAAATTGAGAAAGAAATTGTGGTAAAATGCGATGTGGGGGAGATAGGATCCGTGCTGGTTCGCGGACCACAAGTATTTCCGGGATACAAAGATCCGAGGCAAAATGCCGGAGCTCTGTTAGGAGATGGCTGGTTGGTAACCGGAGATTTGGGGTATATGAATGCTGAAAATAGGCTGTTTTTAACCGGTCGCGAGAAAGATCTGATTATTCGTGGTGGTCACAATATTGATCCGGCTTCTATCGAGGAAGTGGCTAATGCCCATCCAGCGGTAACTATGAGTGCTGCTGTGGGTATGCCTGATGAGTATGCTGGTGAGGTGCCGATTATTTTTGTTGTTAGGGCGCCGGGTAAAGACCTTGATGTTGTGGAGTTCCAAAAATATATGGCCGAACATATTGCTGAACCCCCCGCAAAACCTAAAAAGATACTCGAATTAACGGAGTTGCCGACAACAACGGTTGGCAAGATATTCAAACCTCGCCTTCGAGAATTAGCGGTACAGGAAAAGATTCGTCAGCTTCTTGCAAAATACGTAGATATGGGGACTGTTGCGGAAGTCACTACGAACCCTCTCCAGAGTGGAAGGACCGATGCTACCGTAGTCATCAATCCAGGCAAGGAAGTCAAGAATAAACAGGAGACAGAGGCGGTGATACTCAAGGCTTTCGTCGACTTGCCAATCAATTTGAAGATCATTTGGAATCAACTGACTGTCTAAAGAGTTTCTGCGTGAGGTAACAAGTGGAAAGCTTGTTGGTCAAGACAAAGAAGTATGTGATGGTTGGAGATATGGAAGTGGTCTTGAATGCGGCTATGGCAAGTGTGCTTGTCACGCCGAAGTGATAGTAAAGTGCTTGTGATTCTCAATAGCTAATTCGGAGAAGTCGAATATGGAAAAGTACCGAGTCGGGATGGCTGAAGAGAGTTCTAAAGAGATTACTCACTCTGATCTCTCTCTGTATGCCGCAGTGAGTGGTGATTTCAACCCAATCCATTTTGATCCGGTGTATGCTAAGTCCACTAGGTTCAAGGAACCTATAGCACATGGAATGATTTCAGCATGTCTTGTATCAGGGCTAATGGGGATGAAGTTCCCGGGGCCAGGAACCATTTACCTGTCTCAAACGTTGAAGTTCTTGTCTCCAGTTAGGGTGGGGGATTTAATTACTGCTCGAGCTGAGATTATTGAGATACTCGAGAAGGGAAGGCTGCGTCTGAAGACTACTTGTAGAAAGCGAGATGGAACTCTAGTTTTGGATGGCGAGGCCGTGGTTATCAGACCGAAGGCATGACCTGCCCCCAGTTTTTGTACCAGCTTTTGGGAAGAAGGTCATCGGGTTGCCCCGCACCGATTTGATCTGATCCAGAAGCGTCACCACATCCTGACCCCTGATTCCCTGATTCACCTCGATCCCCAAACACTCCCGACTAAAGATGTCCACAACGCTCAGCACACGGAACCGCCTTGCATTAAAAAGTCCGTCCGAAGCAAAATCCATACTCCAGCAGTCGTTGATGTTCTGTACACTCTGACGCATCAGTCGGAGATTCCCTCCGGCACGCTTCCGGTTCTGCTTCCTGCGAAGATTGAGCCCCTCCTGACAATAAAGCCGATATACCCGTTTATGATTGACCTGCCAGCCTTCTCGACGCAACAAAACATGAATCCGCTTGTAGCCGTACCGACTTCACCTACTTATCTTCGGAGTTTAAATGGAGTCCATCGTGAAGATTAACAATCGAAATAGGGCACAGACTGCCTGCCAATGAGAAGGAATTAATTCATGGAAGAATTGCGGAATATCCCATGGAAGAGTTACCAGGTAACATTGAGGGGCTTTTACCTCCCCGGGTTTTTGACGCCCCGATGATCTGCCTCCTGAATGGTATATCCATCCAGTAATAGCTCCCAACCCCCGGCTCTGCCGGGGGTTGGGAGCTACTTAAAGTAAACTAATCTTCGGAGCAGATGAAGCTTGATACCAGGTTGGGGTCACCGGATCCGTTGTATTTCGGCCCTATCGGATACTCGCACAGCGGACAGGTGCGGCCCACATGGACGGCTATCGGCCCCAATCTCGGTCCCAATCCCAGTCCCAATCTCGGTCCCAATCTTGGTCCCAATTTCGATCACAATCTCGGTCATGATCTCGGTCGTGGGAGCAGGTGAAACTTGATGCCAAGTTGGCGTCACCGAATCCCTTGTATTTCGGCCATGTCGGATACTCGCACAGCGGACGGGTGCGGCCCGCATGAACGGCGGTATCGGTCATGACCTGATTCGCCGGAGCGATTCCCTTTTCTACCCAGTTTTCAAGCGCGGTGAGCGAGTCCCAGCCAGGGGTAAACGCGGCACCGAAGGCATGACCGGATCCCGGGACCTCGTAAAACCTGGCAAAATTGTCGACCTTCTTCGGCCCGAATCGATCCTGCAATAGTTTCCAATACATCTCGCTGGCACGGGTGCTGACAAGCACGTCCTGCAGGCCGTGGGCAATTAGCAGCTTGCCGCCGCGGGCGACGAACTTCGAGATGTCGGTACTCGTGTCAAGCTCTTTGCTGAGGTCGCTGATGCGATGGGCATAGTGGCCGGGGTGTTCGGGGTTGATCGAGAGCGTGTTGAAAGTGCCAGTTTCGTCGCCCACCACGGCGTATTTCATGAACTGGTCCATAAACGGACTGAGATACGGCATGTATTGGTTCGCGGGGAGTGCCGGCTGTAGGTACCCAAGGGTCAGGAAGATTACGTAGGGCTGCAGCGCATACCCTCCCGCGTCCACTTGGGTCATGCCGAGATCGGCGCCCCATACGTTGCAGCCGGGGAATGACTGCAATCCACTCGCCATATGGAAGTGGAAGTATGCGGGCGTGTTGTAAATGTTCAAGGCTTCAATTTGCGCATCCGACAGACATGTGTCACCGGTGTCCTCACCTCCCTCGCAGCGGACCACATCCGGATCGAATATCTCATTACATTCTCTCTGGTTGCTGATTATGCCATCGGCAACACCATCCAACTCATCGCAAACCTCCATTGCCGCATCATAGATCACCTTTCGCTTTGCCTGGTTGGGATAGGCACCCGGCTCTGCCATAGCCCTCATAATGCGCTGGCCTTGAAGCAGGGCGCCCATATCGTTCCAGGCCGGATACAAAGCGATGGCGCCGTCCCAGTCACGAGGCCAGCGTTGGATAGCTGCCAATGCCTCACGCCCGCCGGTCGAACCGCCCATGAAATACATCTTTTTCGGCTTCTGGCCATAGTAGTAATTGATGATGTAGACTGCCGCATCGTGGGTCTTCTTCGGTGCCTCGACGGTGAAGTTACGCAAAGCCTCATCGTTGAGGCCGAAAAAGCAGTCCTGCGAGCCTAACGCCCCGGCCTGGTGACCGGAGTCACTACCGAAGGTGGCATAGCCACGCCCCAACGGCACCAATTGATCCGTTGGACCGAATCCCACATTCCCAGCCACATTCGGGATCGAGCCGTCGAAGCCGCCGCCGCCAAACGCCATCGCCTTATGGTTCCAACTTGTAGGCAGGTCGACCTGGAAGTTGATATTCGGCGCAGTGGGGTCCACTGGATAGATTTCGCCCCGTACCCTGCAATATTCTCCGATGGCTGCAGCCCCTGTGCCGGCCGCTGGGACTAATGTTGCGGTGGTGACCAAGCCCCCAGTAGTCGGCAAGCCAATCGATGTCTCGGGAATCGGCATATCTTTGAGTCCATCGCAGACGCTCGTAGCCTGAGCCATTGTTATCTGAGGAGAAGGCACCAAGGTCAATCCCAGACTCACAAGACAGAACAGAACCGAATACAGAATCCAAACAGCTCCATTTCCAATCCTCTTCATTGTAAGACCTCCTTTCAGAATTTTATTTATTTTGATTAGCATCAATGCCTTATCACTTCATCATTAGAGGATTTAGTCAATTGCCCAGAACAAAGCCTCCGAAGGATAAGATACTCCTCGGAGGCTTTCGTATTGGCACCTTTCGGAAACTCCACTTCATAAGATCCTCCAGAGGGTTAGACGTTAGGTCGCTTGGAAAAGCGGGTTTAAGTTAGAAACAACGCGAAATATAGAAGTTGAGAATACACTAACAATCTCTCTTAAGTATTTGCTGTCAGAATCAATCGATTCTGAAAAAGGATTCGTCGAATTCTGGTTTACCCTGATATCTCTTCATATGGACTCCCATAGTCCTGTCCATGTGCTCGAAGAGCTCCGGAGCGGCTTCGACTCCTGCCTGACGAAGACCCTTGAAAATAGCCTCATGGGACGGCGGGCAACCTCTGATAGCGATCATTTCCTGAATGTGAGGATTGTTCTTGTTGGCCTCGTATATGCATTTTCCGAGCAGAAAAGTTTTCTTTTTGCCGGGTGAAGCCTGCATGAGCTTCCCTGTTAGAATCTCCACGTCTTCAAAGGGTTCACCCTTCCAGGCTCGCGCTATGGCCATCAGGATCACTCTTGTCAATTGCACACAATACGTGCAAATCGTCAGATCGTATTTGGGGTAGGATAGCCCCTTAATGCCCTTGTTTTCCATGGCCATGGGCAAGGAACCATCCTCATTGTAGGGCCAAGTCCATTCATGATGAGAAACCACTTTGTCAATGGGCTCTCCGACCATCTCCACGTCTGACAAGTCCGCAGGTCGCTTCAGGGCTTTGGCAGCATGAACGAGGTAGGGGACATTGTCCGGCTCAAAACCCAAGACCTTGGCACCCACTTTGTCCGCCGACAAAAGATCGGATGAGGCCACAAGAAGATTGCTCCTCCTGGCCTGGCCGTCCACGTTCGGGCCGCGCTCCTGCGAATAGATTCCGTCAATCAGCGTAAACATGGGCGGCATGGGGAGAAGGAGTTTAGAGACCATGCAGTGAAGATCCATTCCTGGAACTTCATTGTGGCATTTCTTCCTCGAAGGGATGTCAATAGCCCCCTTGAGGTTCTTGATGCCGAGGCTCACCATGGTCTGGGTGTGAGTCTTCAAAACCGGCAGGTTGACGACGAAGTCACTTTCCAGAATGTCCCGATTGAAGTTCAAGGCGATGCTTTCGCCGAGATCGACCTTCTCAAAAGGCCGTTCGAAGGTGATCACGCATTTTACACCGTAGCGTCTCTTAAGCGAGTCATAGCCGAGGGTTCTGAAGGCGTGAGCAGGGGTTTTCATGTCCTTCGGCTTTAAAAGGACCGAACCTTCCCCGATGGTGATGTCATTTATCCCCCTTTCCTTCAGGAGAACGACCATGTCCTCTACAACGCGAGACGTGGTGACAACCCCCCACTTGGGAAAAGGAACCTCCTTGGTCCAGAACACGATGTTGGGTTTGATGAAAACCTTGGCTTGGTTGGGCAAAGAATCCAAACCTTGTGAGAGAGCAACCGCCTTCGCGACTGACTCAAAGGGCTTCTCATATCTCACGATGGA
>Ga0208980_10000773_pt1 | contig 18661 bp, 13 predicted proteins | sample WetSurMetagenome_3_FD_187993 | JGI IMG/M metagenome (GOLD analysis project Ga0208980, IMG submission 187993) | Wetland microbial communities from Twitchell Island in the Sacramento Delta, sample from surface sediment Aug2011 Site A1 Bulk (version 2) | ecosystem: Environmental > Aquatic > Marine... | reverse complement strand
ATCGAAATGCCGGGTTTCTGCACCAAGCCATTGATTTATCAATAGATACAAGGATTTATGCATGTCTGACATCCATAAAACTGTCGGCGCAGTTTACACTATTCCTTTATTTACAATCGATTAGGCCGATTTAACGATAAAAACCCGAATGAGCTGGCGTAATTTTATCAATAACTTACGAGGATCCTGGCAATTTTCAGAGACTTCGGCGATCCATTGGTATGATTTTTGCTTCGTATTGTGGCATTCGGCTATTTCTAAGCCTGCAATTGATTGTTATCGTTAAAGGAGGATTTATGCAACGAACGCTTCTGGTAGCTTTTGCAGCTGTGGCAGCTCTATTTGCTGTGGCGAATACAGCCAACGCGCAGGCTATCATTACAAACGGTTCAGGAATTTATCTTGGCGTCAACCCGCTGGGGAATCTGAATGTTCCTGATGGCACGGGAGACATTTCGCTCACGCCTACCAACTCATCCTATATAGGTCTCTATTATTCCGGAATTGACGGTGATGCCACTTCGCCGGGATGCCTGTGTGAGGGTTTTGGTGTGGCTGGAAACGGTGTGTCGGGCTATGCTGACATTGCGGAAGGCGGTTATGTAAACCTCAGCCAAGTCTCATTTGCCTCCACTGCATCTACAGCTACATCGATAGTGACTCTAACTTCACTGCCGGATTTGCAGCTGACTCAGCAGTTCCAGCCATCTGCTTCAACCGCTCTGATGGAAAATGTTGTCACAATCACCAATACGGGAACTAGCGCCATAACCGATATCCGGTACAACCGCACTATGGATTGGGATATCCCGCCGACTACTTTTGATGAGTATACGACAGTCCAAGGCTGGCCGGCCGCCAACCTGTTGTATACCTCAGATAATGGCTTCGCCGTTCCGGATCCAATGGCACTGCCGACTGCTTTCATGTCCGGCACGCCAGTGAATGCAAATTTCTACCATACCGGGCCCTATGACCACGGAGCGTTTTTCACCTTTGCTTTTGGCGATCTCGCTCCGGGCGAAAGCATCGATTTCTCGATCTTTTACGGCGCGGCACCCTCTGAATCTGCAGCATTCGCGGCACTGGGCGCGGTTGGAGCCGAAGTATATTCCTACGGCCAGCCTAACCCGGCTGCGATAGCTGGCGCGGCTTTCCCCATCGGCGAACCTGTGACTTTCATTTTTGGTTTCAGCGGTGTAGGCGGGACGCCGGTGCCTCCGCCAACTGTTCCTGAACCGTCGACGATTCTGTTGATGGGAGCGGGATTGCTTGGTCTGGGCGCTGTCATCCGTAGGAAAAGATCCTAACCTTTCGTTGACAAAAGTATCCTTTGGATAAAAAATCTCCTCTCCCGTTCCTATGGGAGAGGAGATTTTTTTATGCCGCGAATGAAAGCAATCTTCAGAGCCGCATTCCCTTTGGCTTTCGTTTTGTGCTACTCGGTGGTATCCCAGTCCGACGACATCCCACTGATTCGAAACAACTCCAAATCCCAAAAAGCGTCAGAGAATGTCCCGCCCTCAATGTCGAATCCCGCCAACGCCGCTGAAGTGTCCTATAACGAGGGCATCCGCAGCCTGGCTGCCGGAGAACTCGTCAAAGCAGAGCAATTGCTCAAGAAAGCCCTGGAACTGGATCCCGGAATGGTCAACGCGATGCTGGCGCTTTCGGAACTGGCGAAACAGCGTGGAGATTTAGGCGCCGCCGGCTCATATCTTCAAAACGCCCTATCTAGAGGCGGCAAAATAGCCGAAGTTCAGCGCGCCTATGGCCGTTACCTTTACATCAAGCGCGACTTTCAGGGAGCCGAGGCCGCACTCAAAAAAGCCACCGAGCTTGACCCAAAGTCCTACAAGGCCTTCGTGGACCTGGGAGACCTGTACCGGCAGGCCTTATACCGGCCCGATGACGCCGTCACGGCGTATCGCAAGGCATTGTCCATCGAACCGAAGCACGCGGGGGCGCATTACGCCCTGGCCCTCGTCCTGGATCGCCTGGGCAAAGACGCCGAGGCGGAAAAGGAATTCAGGCAGGCTCTTTCTGTTCAGCCGGATAACGCCCGGGTGTGGCAGGCGCTTGCCGAACACTATGTGCAGCGGCGGCAGTACGACAACGCAATCGATGCCTGCAAATCAGCCCTGAAAGCAAATCCGAATATGCCCGCGTTTCACGTGCAGCTTGGCGACATTTATGCCGCCAGGGGAGACGACGCGGCATCGATCGCCGAATACCAGGCGGCGCTGAAACAGGATCCCAAACTTGCGGCAGTTCAGGTGAAGATCGGGATGCTCCATCAAAGCCGGAACCGCATAGCCGAGGCCGAAAAGGCTTACCTTGCAGCAGTATCCATCGATCCAGAGCAGGCAGTCGCCTACAACAACCTGGCCTGGATGGCGGCGGAGCGCAAATCCCAACTGGACAAAGCGGTTCAGTGGGCGAAAAAGGCCGTCGATATAAATCCGGCTGTCCCGCAGTTTCACGTAACCCTGGGCTGGGTTTACCGGGCGCGCGGCGAGCTCGACAAAGCCGTCACGGAAATCGAGAATGCCTCCCTGATCACGCCTGCGGCAGCCGAAACCTATTATTACCTCGGCCTCGTGTATTCCGAAAAAAGGATGAATACGAAGGCGGTTTCCGCTTTCCAGAAAGCTCTTTCAATCAACAAGAGCTTTTCCTTTGCAGCCGATGCTCAGCAGCGGATCGACAAGCTGACAAAATCCGGCCGAAAGCCTTAAGCTGAATCTCTTATAAAATTTTCCAGTGAAGCGCGTATCTAAGCCTGTCCATTCAGGTTGCAGGCTTCAGACCTGCAACCGGAGAATGGACGGTGTCCGGGTTTTATATCAGGATCCGGAAGCTGTACACCCTGCTGGCCTGAGTGGCCGAATCGGAGGGGGAAACCTCCAGGATGCCATATTCACCGGGAGGAAGCGCAGGCTGAAAAACCATGCGGTAAAGATTTTCGCCCACCTTTTCCATTCCATAGGCGATGGCGCCTTTGGCAAGCCCGCTCTTCTTATTGACCGGGCCGACCATGAAATTGCGCTGGCTGTCTTTGGGTTTCATGGGCAGCACGATGTAAGAATTCACTGTATGCCCCGGCGGCAGATTGACGATGATTTCCACCGGGCTGGAAAGGAAGTTGCGGCTGCTCGGACCGCTGAGAGTGCCGTTCAGGTCTTTTTTGACAATCCCGACGCTGACAATGTTTTTGAAGGCGCCGCTGGTCTTCCAGGTGACGTCTTCGGTGATCAGCTCCAGATAGTCGCTGCCTTTCCTGTAGTATATGCCCGACTTGGAAAGGGCCTGGAATTGGTTCGAAGTCAGCCCGGCCGGATTTGATGCGAGATCCGCCGGAGCCGCGGCGGGCGCCGGTTCCGCTTTGCTCTTCGCCAGCATGGCTGAGATTATTCTTTCCGATATTCCGGCTTCCTTGAGTGTTACCAGATCGCTCGCAGCCAGCGAATAAGCTCCCGGCTGCTGGCGAATGATGTTGAGGATCAATTCCTCGCTTATGTTTGCCTGGACCAGCTTGATAATACCCTCATTGGTCAGGGGTTCCTGAGCCGGCAACGCAGCAACGAAGAAGAAACACAAAAAAGCCGTCAAAATTACGGCAGAAATCGTTTTTCGCATGAGATGAGAAACCTCCCCGTATGACTTCAATTTAATCACCGGGCGAATAGAAAATTGTAGGGGCGCCGCTCTATGATGTCAAGGAGCGCCGTCGAGCCCGCCGATGGGTTATCCTCTTCCGGACATCCTCGCCTCAGAGTCGCCGCGCCTAAGAAGGGCACGAGGTGCAAATGCGGGCATATAGAGACTATCCCAAAACCCGAAGATCAACGAAAAATCTGCCGTTCGATCCTCGGCCTGCGACATGCAACCTTTGAGCAGTCAGCAATTTATAATTTCCCGGCAGCCTCCGCTCCCGGAATCTGCCGGGGATGGGTCATGTTTTCCGGACGAAGCAGCTCATCCAGCATGACCTGAGTAATCCACCCCTTTTTCAGCACAAGATCATAGACGCTTTTTCCCGTGTCCAGCGCCTCTTTTGCTATAGATACGGAACGTTCGTATCCGATTACCGGATTCAGAGCCGTCACCAGCCCGATGCTGTTCTCCACATAGTCCCTGCATTTTTTCCGGTCTGCCTGGATGCCGCGAATGCAGCGGCTGGTCAGGACCACGCAGGCGTTCCGGAGTATCATGAAGCTCTGAAATAGATTCAGGGCAATGATCGGCTCCATCACATTCAGCTCGAGCTGGCCGGCTTCGGCGGCCATGGTGATGGTCATATCGTTCCCGATGATTTCGTAACACACCTGGTTCACCACTTCGGGGATGACGGGATTCACCTTCCCGGGCATAATAGTTGATCCCGGCTGCATAGGCGGCAAGCGTATCTCCTGCAGCCCGCAGCGCGGACCCGAGGACAATAGACGCAGATCGTTGCAGATTTTGGACAGCTTTACGGCAATCCGCTTCAGCACCCCGGACATTTGGACATATGCGCCGGAATCTTGGGTTGCCTCGACCAGGTTGTAGGACTTCACCACCGGCACACCGCTGACCTCGCGGAGTTTCCGGGTAACGAGATCCGCATACCCCGGGGGACTATTGATCCCGGTGCCGATAGCCGTGGCTCCCAGATTGATTTCTTTTAAAAGGTCGCTCGCTTCGCGCAGCCGTTCCATGTCTTCGCCCATCATTACAGCATACGCGCCGAATTCCTGCCCCAGTGTCATCGGCACCGCATCCTGGAGCTGAGTGCGGCCCATTTTAAGGACGTCGGCAAACTCTTTCTCCTTTTCCTCGAGAGCCGCCTTGAGCTCGCCCATGGCCGCCAGGATGTCCTTCAACATGAGGTTTACCGCCAGGCGTATGGCCGTGGGGTAGGCGTCGTTGGTAGACTGGGAAAGGTTCACATGATCGTTGGGATGAAGGTGAACGTAATCGCCCCGTTCAAAGCCAAGCAGTTCCAGGGCCCGGTTTGCTATCACTTCATTGGCATTCATGTTGGTCGAGGTGCCTGCGCCGCCCTGGATCATGTCGACCACAAACTGGTCCAGCAGCTTCCCGTCCAGCACCTCGTCACAGGCTGCCGATATTGCATTTGCTTTCGCCTTGTCCAGCACGCCTAGTTCGCAGTTGGCCAGAGCGCAAGCTTTCTTTATATAGGCCAGCGCATCCACGAAGTGCTGGAAAGAGGACAGCCTGAGCCCGGAAATGGGGAAGTTCTCCGTCGCTCTCAGCGTCTGGATGCCGTAATATGCATGGGCCGGAACTTCACGCTCCCCGAGCAAATCGTGCTCCAGGCGGATCTTCCCTTTGAGATAGGTGTTATCTTCGGTCGCAAGGCTTTCGGCCGCGTAGCGCAGCCTGTCGCTCACCGTTCGGGCGATCCGCGCCACGATGCGATAGAACATGTCCGGGTGATCCTTGCGGGCCCTTTCCACGGCTTCGCGGGAGAGCTGTATCAACACCACTCCCTCTCTCGTGAAACCGCCGGCCGAGTGGGGCAGGTCGTCGAGCAGAAGGCCTTCGGACAGGATGCCCCCCTGCCGAAGCACGGCGAGGCATGTTTGCCGGCCGTGCAAACCGCGCGCTATCCTGACCTCCCCTTCCTCCACCATCCCGAACCATTGCCGGGGTGTGGATTCGTGGAACAGCCACTCATTCGGCCCGTATTCCTTCCGCTCCGCCAGGCCGGCCAGGTACTGCAGACTCCAATCATCGAACTCTGAAAACAGCGGCATCTTTTGCAGCAGCTGGACGATCTGTTCCATGAGAGCCTCCTTAGCAGCGATCACATCGGATGCGCAGACGGTGCAGAACCACCCCCGCATAAGTACGCAAGACCGATGAATCCGCAGATCTATAAATGATAATCCCCTGCCGCCTCAGGCTGATAGATCACCTCGTCGATCCGCAAATGCCTGACGCCGGCGGGAACTTTCCACTCGACCGTGTCTCCCGTACGATAGCCAATTAACGCAGTGCCTATCGGCGCTAGGATGGATATCTTTCCGCGCTCAAAATCCGCTTCGCTGGGAAATACCAGCTGGATCAGCATTTCTTTGCCGGTATCCAGATCCTTAACACGGATCTGGCTGTTCATCGTCACGACGTCTCCGGGGACCTTTTTGGACGGCACAACAACTGCACGCGACAGTTCTTCCTCCAGATGTTCCAGGTAGTCCCTGTCCTTGGGATTCCAGTTGTGCGTCCCCTCGAGCAGCTTCTGGAGCCGCTCCATATCGAAATCGGTGATATGAAGTTTCCGGTTGGTCATCACACCCTCCTTTCAGGCCTAAACGAATGCAATCGGTTTATGGGGACGTACGCACCCAAGTCGCTGTTGAGTATCAGGATGAGAACATCAGGTGGATGCCGGATGGTCCCAGCGTCCATACATCGGTCCGGCTGCCGCGATGCATCAGGGCAAATCCATTTCGGTTGCAGTATCAGGTTGCAGGGCGCGAATTCAATACCTGCAACCTGTAAAAAATCCGGCCTGGAGAAGCTGCCCGGTAGACTGCTCCCCGTTGATTATGATCCCGCAGGTCCCGGCGGAGGGCAATCGGGAGGACACTGGAAATTGACATCCGAGAGGCTGAAAGAAGCCTCATCCGCTGGATAACACCACCTGCTCCAAAGGATGACCTGAAGGACGCAACCTTTGCAATTCATTGCCAACCCACTGATATCACGGACGAAAACCATGACCGGCACCGAAAGGCGGGTAAGAAAGCGGTTGCAGGAGAACCGGCCTGCATGCTAATGCTACAGGCATAAAGCCGCCGTCACCGATATGCTCTCAAGCGGCTTGGGAATTACGAATGAGTGCGCACAAGAATCCGGGACTTCCTGGGAAATCCCCGGAGCAAAGCGAAAATCAGCCTTCCCTGCAAGCTCATATCCTTGCCGAACGGGTGAAGGAACTGAACTGCCTTTACACAATATCCAAAATTTTCGACCGCAGGGGCCTCGACCTCGACAGCATTATCCGCAGGACCATTGAGGTGATCCCTGCAGCCTGGCAGCATACGGATGTCGCCGGAGTGCGGGTCAGGCTCGATAAAAAATCCTTTCGGACAGGCAGATTCAGGCAGAGCCGCTGGATCCAGGAATGCCCCGTTATCGTGCAGGGAGTCCCTGTCGGCAGCATTGCCGTGAGCTATTGCCAAAAAAGGCCGGAGCAGGACGAAGGGCCTTTTTTGAAGGAAGAGCGGAACCTGCTCAATGTCATCGCTCAAAGGCTGGGCGACATCATTGAGCGCAAATGGTCGGAACAAAGGCTGCTGCGCTACCAGGAGCAGCTCCGGTCCCTGGCGACGGAACTCGCACGCAGTGAGGAGCGGGAACGCCGGAGAATCGCCCAGGCGCTGCACGACAAAATCGGCCAGGGGCTTGCGCTGATCAACATCAAAATCGGAGCCCTGGCCGGGGAGCATTCCTCCCGGTCCCTGGCCCGGGAGTTGAACCAAGTACGCGGTCTGGTTTCCGAGTGCATCTCTGAAACCCGGTCCCTCACCTTCGACCTTAGCCCGCCCATCCTGTACGAACTAGGGCTTGAAGCGGCGCTGGAGTGGCTTGCGGAACGGATTCAACAGCAGTACGGTGTGAATGTCGAAATACGCTGCGGCGGAAAGGAATTTACCCTCGATAACGAATGGCGGGCGATCCTGTTCGCGGCGATCCGGGAACTCCTGGTGAACGTCGGGAAACACGCCAAAGCAAGGGCCGCGCGGGTTATGCTGCGAAAAGGAAACGGGAAAATCGTCGCAACCGTCGAAGACAAGGGCATCGGGATGGATCCGATTCACCGGACAGGAGAAAAAGCCGCTGAGGGATTCGGCCTTTTCAGCATACGGGAGCGGTTTCGTTTCATGGGCGGCCGCGTCGAATTATCTTCAAAGCCCGGAAAAGGAACTTGTGTGACGCTTATAGCGCCGCTCAAGGGACACGCCAAGCCCGAAAAAAGGGGGTGAGGTTTTGACGATTCGAATCCTGATCGCCGACGACCACAAAATCGTGTGCGACGGCCTGAAAGCCTTGCTGGAAAAGCAGCCTGAGATGGAAATTGTGGCTCAGGCGGCCAACGGCAGAGAAGCGGTGAAGCTCGCGGATGTGCACCGGCCGGATATGGTTATCATGGACGTGGCGATGCCCGACCTCAACGGCCTCGAAGCCATGCGCCAGATCCTCTCCGCCCGTCCGAAAACCAAGGTCCTTGCTCTCTCCATGCATGCCGACCGGCGCTATGTGACCGGCATGCTTTCAGCCGGGGCCTCCGGCTACATCCTCAAGCATTGTGCCTTCGAGGAACTGATTCAGGCCATTCACACCGTACGCTCCAACCAGGTTTATTTGAGCCCGGCAATTGCGGGAATCGTTGTTCAGGAGCTTGCCCAGCCAAAGGGGGCAAGGACAAGAAGCTCCTCGCCGAATATCCAGGCTCTCACGTCCAGGGAGCGCGAGGTGCTGCAGCTGATCTCCGAGGGGCACAGCGCCCGCGAAATCGCGGGACGGCTCCACCTGAGCGTGAAAACCATCGAAACTCACCGCAGGCAGATCATGGAAAAGCTGGCGATCCACAGCGTGGCCGATCTGACCAAGTTCGCAATTCGCGAAGGTCTGACTTCACTGGAAAAATAGCCCGACTCCACCCCTGCCACCTGCGAGGGCCCAAACCCGAGAGCCCTTTTTTGTCTGCCATCCGCTGATGTCTAAATCCATAGGTCATCCAATGGATGACCCGATTTCATCCGAATGATGGAACAATTTCGGTCATTCCCTTCCCGAAATTTGGTCTATTCCCGATTGCGCCTTGCGGCCTGCCGGAAGATTATTAGGAGCTTATGAACCGCGGAAGGAAGCGAAGAGTGCCGCCCGATATTTTCGGCAACCTCAGCCGGGGCAACAATGTCATCGCGAAGCTGGAGGAACTCGACTCGCTGAACAGCCTGGACGGGCACCAGATTGGGATGGCGCGGATTTTGAGGTTCAGGCAGAACCAGTCGCTTCTTGATGCAACGCTGGAGCACACGCTGAGAATCGAGAAGGCTTCAGACATCCTGATCGCTGAAGCGCTCAACGTGCTTGTCGCCCGGGACATTCCGGTTTCCACGAGAGTCTTGGCTGCCGGAGCGCTCGGGCACCTGATCCACTGCCGCCCGGCGGATGCAATTTCCGATTTCGACATGGACACGGTCATCGAGTCCATGTCCTGCATATTGTCCAGGGCGGATTCCCCCGCCCTCAGAAAGGCGCTGTCCAAAGCCATCGGTCTTGCTCGCAGCCGGAAATAACGCAAGGTATCTGTCGGCGTTCGTCGGCGCCTAATTGCATGCAAGCAATCCCAAGCCAATGTGATTTGGAGAGTATGTTTACCGCGAGAGCTGAGGCCGCAATCACGGAGATATAACGCCGACGCACGCCGACAGCACGCGGACTCACGCTGTAATAAAATTTTTTTCAGCGTTCGCCGGCATATGTCAGCGTTACAGAATACAACCGTTGCCAATTGCGGTGAGTTTCCATCAAAGCCTGGGATTTTGCCGCCAAACTGATTTATTGGCTGCCGGATTTGATGACCGACGAAATCGCGCCGTACATGCGGCGATATGCCTCATATCCCGCATTCATCCGGACCGCGACCGCAGGCTGCGGCGCAACGCGCCGGGCCACACGCACCACGTCGCTGCAGGCGTCATCCACGGATTTCCACCTCCCTGCCCCGACGCCCGCAAGGATGGCCGCCCCGTAAGCTGCGCCTTCTTCAGCCTCCACGATTTCCACCTCATGGTTGTAAACATCCGCCTGTATCTGGCGCCACAGGGCCGATCTTGCGCCGCCGCCGCCCAGGCGTATGCTGTGGACGGGGACGCCCATTTCCGAAAAGAGCGTGAACGAATCCTTGAGGCTGTAAGCCACTCCCTCGAGAATGGCGCGGATCACATGTCCTCTTGTGTGCGATGCGGTCAAACCGATCAGCGCACCGCGGGCATGAGGGTCCAGGTGCGGAGTCCGCTCCCCCATGAGATAGGGCGCCCACAATAGCCCATCGGAACCGGCAGGAACTGCGGAAGCTTCTTCAGCCAGGCGATCGTAAGGGTCCCGGCCATCATCCGAACCGGCGCCGAAATGATCCCGGAACCAGCGAAGCGAAAGCCCTGCGGCCTGGGTAACGCCCATGACGTGCCATCGTCCCGGCACAGCGTGGCAGAATGTGTGCAGACGGCCCTCGGGATCAAGCGACGGCTTGCCGGTAGCCGCAAAAACCACGCCCGACGTCCCGATCGTGACGCTTACGGCGCCGGGCGCCACTATTCCCATCCCTGTCGCGCCTGCGGCCTGATCCCCGGCGCCGGCGACAACCGGCGTCCCGGTCTTAAGCCCCGATGCCGAGGCGCCGGCCGGTGACACCTGGCCGCATATTTCCGGAGATTCAAACAGGCCGGGCAGAAGAGACTCCTCGATTTCCGCCGCCTGAAGGATCTCACGGGACCATCTGCGCCCGGCAACATCCAGCAGCAGTGTCCCCGATGCATCCGCCACATCCGTGGCGCGCTCCCCGGTCAGCCGGAAGCGGACGTAATCCTTGGGGAGCATCACGGAACGGACCCGCTTCCATTGCCCGGGTTCGTGCCTGCGCACCCAGAGGAACTTGGTCAGGGTGAAATTCGGGAGCGCCGGGTTGCACGTAAGCCGTATCAGGCGGTCCGCGCCCACCTTCAGCGTAAATTCCGCACATTCCTCCGCAGTCCTCACGTCGCACCAGATAAGCGCCGGGCGCACCACCTGGTCGCCTTTATCCAGCATCACGGCGCCATGCATCTGGCCGGAAAAACCCACGCAGGCGATGCTGCCTCCGCTCAAACCTGCGCCGGCCAGCGCCTTGCGAATCGCCAGGGAACAGGCGCGCCACCAGTCCTCCGGATTCTGCTCCGCCCATCCTATTTGCGCAGAGGCAAAAGCCTCGTGCTCCTCGGTTGCCGAAGCCGCCACCCGCCCCCGCTCGTCAAGGATGAGCGCCCGCGTCCCTCCTGTCCCCACATCTATTCCCAGAAGATACATGCTCCCTCCCCCTGAACACCTCGCATTTATAATGTGATAGGTTGATAAGATTTGCACGTGGAAGGTGAAACGTGGAACGTGGAATGACAAGTAAATTAGGCTAATCGTGCACGATAGCGCAGTGCTATAGTATCACCCGCTTGCTGGATTACGGCAAACGCCATCCGTACCGGAGGAGCCATGAAGCCATTGAAGGTTTTTGCGTTGCCCATCATTTTCTGTTTTCTGGCGGTGTCCGTCTCATCGCAGGAAGTTCTTCCTTATCGCAATCCCAGGCTGCCTGTGGAGCAACGCATCGCGGACCTGCTTTCCCGCATGACGCTCGAGGAGAAAATCGCCCAGGTAACCAGCGCGATGGAAAACCTCGCCAATGTGTCGGATCCCAAGTCTGCCCTGGTCGATGAAAAAGGCAAATTCCTTCCGGAACGCGCCGCCGTCCTGATGAAAGACGGCTTGGGACAGTTGTCGCGCCCGAGCGGGATGCGTGGCCCGCGTGAGATGGCTGAATTCACCAACAGCATTCAGAAATGGGTCAAAGAAAACACGCGCCTCGGCATTCCGGTCCTGTTTCACGAAGAGTGCCTGCACGGGCATGCCGCGCCCAAAGGCACCTCCTATCCCCAGGCAATCGCCCTGGCGTCAACCTGGGACCCGGAACTCGTCCAACAGGTCTTCGACGCCACAGCCTTTGAAGTCCGCGCGCGCGGCGCACAACAGTGTCTGACGCCGGTGCTGGACCTTGCGCGCGAGCCGCGCTGGGGCCGAACCGAAGAGACCTACGGGGAGGATCCCTATCTTGGGGCGCGAATCGGGGTTGCTGCCGTGAAGGGATTTCAGGGCAACGGTCCCTTCATCGACAAAACTCACGTGATTGCGACGGCGAAGCATTTTGCCGTACATGGCCAGCCGGAAGGCGGCTCCAACGTGGCGCCCGGAAATTATTCGGAGCGCGTTATACGCGAATATTTCCTGAAGCCGTTTGAAGCGGTGGTCAAGGAAGGAAAAGTCCAGAGCGTCATGGCATCATACAATGAGATCGACGGCATCCCTTCCCACAGCAACAGGTTTTTGCTGGATACCATACTCCGGCAGGAGTGGGGATTCGACGGCGTAGTCGTTTCCGACTATTTCGGGATCCGGCAGTTGCGGACAACCCACCACGTGGTGGACTCCAATGAAGAAGCCGCAAAGCTGGCCCTGGAATCGGGGGTGGATATCGAGCTTCCCTACATCGAGGCCAATCACCTGTTGGCCGGTCTCGTGAAGCAGGGCAAGGTTTCGGAATCCTACCTGGACCGTGCGGTGGCCCGCGTGCTTCAGTCAAAATATATCACGGGCCTTTTTGACGATCCCTTCGTCAATCCCGCATACGCCGAGAAGATCACCAACAGCGTCGAACACCAGAAACTGGCGCTCGAAGCGGCGCGCAAATCCATCATCCTTCTCAAGAACCAGGGCAGCCTGCTCCCGCTCAAACGCAATAGCTACCGCCGGATCGCCGTGATCGGCCCCAATGCGGCCGAAGTGCACCTCGGAGGATACAGCGGCATGCCGGGCCGAGGCGTGAGCGTCCTGCAGGGGATCAAAGATAAGGCGGGCAGGGACACTGAGATCCTTTACGCCGAAGGCTGCAAGATCACCGAATCTCTTCCCGACTGGAATGCCGACAAAGTTGTGCTCGGAGATCCGGAGCTGAATGCAAAACGTATTCAGGAGGCCGTAAAGGTCGCCGAAAAAGCCGACCTCATAATTCTCGCGCTGGGCGGGAACGAGCAGACTTCGAGGGAAGCCTGGGCGGGCAACCACCTCGGCGACCGCGATAACCTGGACCTTCCCGGCAACCAGGACGACCTCGCGAAAGCGATGGTGGCGCTGGGCAAACCGGTAGTGGTATTCCTGCAGCACGGCAGACCGAATTCCATTAATTATGTCGCAGAGAACGTTCCGGCCATCCTGGAAGGCTGGTATTTGGGACAGGAAGGCGGGACAGCTGTCGCCGATGTTCTTTTCGGAGATGTCAATCCCGGCGGCAAGCTGCCGGTATCGGTGCCCCGTTCCACGGGCCAGCTGCCGATTTACTATTATCAAAAGCCCTCCGCGAGGCTCCAGTACCTGGGCTCCACCTCGCAGCCGCTTTACCCCTTCGGCTGGGGTTTGAGCTACACGACCTTTAAATACGGGAACCTTACTCTGTCGACAGATTCGATCGGGACCGAGGGAAAGACCAAGGTGTCGGTCGACGTGACCAACACGGGATCCCTGCGCGGCGACGAAGTGGTCCAGATCTATATTCGCGACGAAGTAAGCTCCGTAACGCGTCCGGTCAAGGAATTAAGGGGATTCCGCCGGATCACGCTCGACCCCGGCAAAACGCAAACCGTGTCCTTCACCCTGGGGCCCGACGAGCTCTCTTTCCTCAACCGCGACATGCGGCGGGTGGTGGAGCCCGGAACGTTTAAAATTATGGCCGGCGGCAATTCGGCGGAACTGATCGAAACCACCCTGACCGTTTTGGCTAGATAAACGGGTAATCACCCAGCCCTCTGCCGGGGCTCACAGAGTTTGACAGCTCCAGGATCATTGAACGCTGACCTGCACCGACAAAAAGTTGACGATCCCTAAGGCGGCGGTCGGCGTTCGTCGGCGATTTTCAGCGTAGGTCAGCGTTATGGATCCTTGAGCTATCATAGGCTTTAGGTGCCCCAGCAAAATTTGGTACTGCCGATGCATTCAGTGTATTTCGTTCAAAAAAATCCATCACGGAAATGCCGGAATTGCAGCCGGAGCCGCTGCCATGAAAAATGAATTGAGATTGAACGAAGACCGCCTTTTCCCATCGGATCCGGATCAGCGCTCCATCGCCCGGAAGCTCTACGCTGAGGTCGAGTCTCTGCCCATAATCAGCCCGCACGGCCACACGGATCCGCAATGGTTCGCGGAGAATGAACCTTTCCGCGATCCGGCCAGCATGCTGGTCATTCCAGACCATTACGTATACCGTATGCTTTACAGCCAGGGAGTACCGCTCGAGTCTTTGGGCGTTCCGGCAACGGATGGCCGGGTTGTGGAGCAGGACTCGCGCAGGATCTGGCGTTTGTTCGCACAGAACTGGTTTCTGTTTCGCGGCACACCCACGCAGATTTGGTTCCACCACGTGCTGCACGAAGTATTCCACATCCGGGAACGCCTGACGCCGGAATCGGCCGACCGCATCCATGACCGGATCGCCGATTGTCTCGCCTGCCCCGAGTTTCTTCCGCGGGCTCTTTTCGAGCGCTTCAACATAGAAGTGCTGGCGACAACCGAGTCGCCGCTGGATCCGTTACGGCACCACAATAAAATGCGAAGCTCCGGGTGGAGCGGCCGGGTAATTCCAACCTATCGTCCCGATCCCGTGACCGATCCGGAGTTTGAGGGTTTCCCAGGCAACGTTAAAAAACTCGGGGAAATCACGGGCGAAGACACCGCCATGTGGCAGGGCTATTTGCGCGCGCTATTCGACCGCCGCCGCTTTTTTGCCTCGCTTGGAGCCACTGCGACGGATCACGGCCATCTTACGGCGGCCACGCGCGACCTCTCCTCTGATGCATGTGAGACTCTTTTGAAAAAGGCGCTGCAGGGCGGCATTACCCCGGAGGAAGCGGAAGAGTTCCGCGGCCAGATGCTCACGGAAATGGCGCGGATGAGCATCGAAGACGGGCTGGTGATGCAGCTTCACCCCGGAGCTTTCCGGAACCATAACATCTCCTTATTCCGTGATTTCGGAAGAGACAAAGGCGCGGATATTCCCATGCGCACCGATTATGTGCGCGCGCTCAAACCGCTTCTGGACCGTTTCGGAAACGACAGCCGGCTGTCGCTGATTCTCTTCACTCTCGATGAGTCGGCCTATTCCAGGGAACTTGCCCCGCTGGCCGGCCATTATCCCGCGCTCAAGCTCGGTCCCGCCTGGTGGTTTTACGACAGTCCCGAAGGTATGCGCTTCTTTCGCGAACGGACCACCGAAACCGCCGGTTTTTACAATACCGTGGGTTTCAACGACGACACCCGGGCGTTCCCCTCGATACCGGCGCGGCATGATGTTGCGAGGCGGATGGACTGCGCCTTTCTCGCACGCCTGGTGGCCGAGCACCGGCTCGATGAAGATGAAGCGCGGGATGTGGCAATCGATCTTGCATACCGGCTGGCAAAAAAGGCCTATAAGCTGTAACTCGCATTTCTCGTGGCTTTCCTGCGGCGGCTCGGGCCGGCATACATACACAGGATTGAAGCTCTCATGCCTCAGGTTTTATTGGGGACGGCTCTCCGGAGAACGTCGGATAGGGGAATTGGTGGTTTGCGCTTGATCGGACGGGTCTGGAGACCCGTCCTCACTAAATATATGGGTCTGGAGACCTGTCCTCACTAAAAAACAAAGGGAGAGCCGTCCTCGCCCAAGAACCGTGGGAAGGGCATCCTGGCCCCTGTGAGGACACAAAATCCGCAGGATTTCACAGAAATCTTTTTTGCACTTTCCTATTGTGTTGGCCAATCTCTGAATTGATAATCGCTGGGCGCAATTTTGCCTGATGGTGAGTAGTTCGGAAGAAAGGAATCATAAGCCGAAGGAGAAACACAATGGCAGCAAAACCGGAGAATTGGAAATCGCTGACGGCGGAAGAAAAAAGAAAAATCAGGCTGGACGCCTGGGTTCGCGGAGACGGGATCCAGTTCGAGAGCCCCGAAGCACGCGCAAAATATACCGAACGCACAACACGCTTCAGAGACGCCCTGGAAATGAAGAAGCTCCCGGACCGGGTGCCTATTGCGGGCCTGGGAGGCGCTTTTGTTTACCGGAGAGCCGGCATCCCTCAGAAGGCGACCATGTACGACCGGTGGGAGGAGGCGTCCAGGGCCGTGATCAAGTTCCATGAAGATTTCGAGCCCGACAGCACGGCGGCCACATTCATGATGTCCGGGGCCTCCATGGAGGTGCTGGGGCAGACCAACATGAAGTGGGCCGGATACGGCCTGCCCGACGACGTTCAGTACCAATACGTGGAACAGGAATACATGAAAGCCGACGAATATGATCACTTCCTGCTGGATCCTTCGGACTTTGTTTTGCGCCGTTTCCTGCCCCGGATGTTCAGCTCTTTGAAAGGGCTCGAAAAGATGGCCAATTTTGGAAGCCAGGGAATTCAGATCGGCGCCCGGGTGATTTACCCCTTCCTCGACCCCGAGGTGCAGGAAGCGCTGAGCCTGATGAAGAAGGCCGCCGAATTGACGTTGCCTCCGGCGAAGATTTCGATGGAGATGTCAAACAAAATCCTCGGGATGGGTTTCCCGCGCCTGTTCATGGGCTTCGGGGCGGCTCCATTCGACGTGGTCGGAGACACTTTGCGGGGCACACGCGGCATCATGATGGATCTCTACCGCTGCCCGGACAAGGTGCTCCGCGCGTGCGAAAAAGTCCTTGACCTCACGCCCGTGCCCGACATCCCGCTGGGCGAGCCGCCGCTCATCATGATGCCCCTGCACAAGGGCGACGACACGCACATCTCGCGCAAGCAGTTTGAAAAATTTTACTGGCCGACCTTCAAGCAGCTCATGCTGAACATGATCGACGAAGGCCTGATACCCTCTCCCTTCGCAGAGGGCACCTACAACCAGCGGCTGGACTATTTGACCGAGCTTCCCAAAGCCTCGGTGTTGTGGTTCTTCGACCGCACGGACATGCACAGGGCGAAAGACGTCCTCGGCGGTCACAGTCCCCTCATGGGCAACGTCCCGATCACGCTGATCGCCACCGGGGCGCCCGAACAGGTCAGGGCCTGCTGCAAAGACCTCATCGATTATTGCGGCAAGGGAGGGGGATATATTCTGTGCTCGGGAACCCAGCTCGATGACGCCAAGGAAGAGACCGTCCGGGCGATGATCGACTTCACCAAGGAATACGGGATTTATAGATAAAATCCATACGCTTCCGGCAAATCGAGGACTCGCGCGATCGAACCTATCCAGGCTGCCGGAAGCGTTCGTAACCGCTCCCATACGCCGGCAAAAGTCCTATGCCTACGGCTTTTGCCGGCGCATTTCATCCTGCGCCCGATCCCGGACGCATCCTGAAATCCTCATTCCTCTATTGTATCGGGTATCCCTCCGGCGTCTTCTTACGGGCCGTATCCCCTTTATCCGTGCGGATGAGGAAAAATGCATAGGTCTGGTCGACCTTCTTGGTAATGATCGGAGCGTGCACAAACATCGCCGGGCAGACAGCCACCATGGGTTTGTTGAAGTTGTGGGTCTCCTTTTCCGTGCCCATGTACAAATCGATTTCGCTGCCCAGATACTGCGGCCGGCCGGCATCGAGGCCTACAAAGACCAGAAACTCGTCCCCGACATGCACGTGCGGATCAAATCCCTCCGAGTGCCAATTGCCCAGGCCTTTGTAGAACCCCCACGTAAAATTAACGTTGAATCCCTCCAGGGTTTTGGCCCGCGGCCAGGCGATCCAGAATGCGTTTCCCGGGCCGGTCCTCTTGGTCACATCCCCCATTGCAGACGAGGAGACTTTTTTAACCAGGCGAGCGTATTCCTGAGTTTCCGCCTGTTTGGCAGGGACCGGAACCTTTGCGGCCTTGTATTCGCCTTCGAGACCAATCTCATAGTGCGCGTAAGGCTTTTCGACCTTCAGGGCCTTGATCGGGCCGAAGGGCAGGTCTTTGGGAACGCATACGATGGTTGGAACATCGAAGACATATTTTTCAAAATTCCTGCCCAGGGATATTTCTATCTCTGCGCCCAGGTAGTTGGGCCTTTCCGGATCGAGGCCGACGAACGCCAGGCAGGTGTCATAGGGATGCACCAGTGCCTCGTTCTGATAGGCGCCGGGTTTGCTGTAATACCCGAAGGAGAAATTGGTGTTTCTGCGGTTCAGGTCCTTGCCGGACATGCGGAAAATGGAATCGGCACAGCCCGGCTCTCCGCGCCCCTTCTTGTAGGAAATTGCATGAAAATAGCTCCGGTATTTTGGGGCGGCAGCCGCCGCCCTGGCATCGGCGGAGCCTGCAAACGCCAATGCTGCGGCGCCGAAGCCCACATCCTTGACGAATTCCCTTCGACTTGTGATCTTTCTTCCTCCAGCAGCCATGGCTGTTCTCCTCCTGAATAGGAATAACCAACGGTCGATGCGGTTCGAGCGGACCCATTCTAAAACTGCCGGCTCAGTCCCGCAACGCCATTTCACGCAAGATCCCCAACCAGCCCATCGATAGTGGGGCCTCCGGAAACTGCCGCCAAATCCGAAACCTCGCGGCATGGCTCTCAGTTTAATGAATTTCGAATATCGAAGCTCTTCTGCGGTTTGAAATTCGACATTCAAAATTCGATACTCATTATTTCACGGTGCTTATGTAACTGGTTGATTGCAAAAGACCGGGTAAAGGCATGCTCCCAGTTTTTGTCAAACCGATACTGACTCCCCGGGGAGCCATGCCCGGTGGAAATTCGAGGTACTGCCAGAAAAGCTCTTGTCTCAAACCTTAGGGTGCATGCCGGAGTAGTGGGCATTTTCCGTCTTGCCGCTTGAGGCGTG
>Ga0208980_10000772_pt1 | contig 18661 bp, 13 predicted proteins | sample WetSurMetagenome_3_FD_187993 | JGI IMG/M metagenome (GOLD analysis project Ga0208980, IMG submission 187993) | Wetland microbial communities from Twitchell Island in the Sacramento Delta, sample from surface sediment Aug2011 Site A1 Bulk (version 2) | ecosystem: Environmental > Aquatic > Marine... | reverse complement strand
GTTGAGGGTCTGCCGGATCCTATAGTTAAGAACAGTCTCATAGATGTCTGGGACAAACCGGGCCTGGGTATTAAAATCAATGAGATGGCTGCACAACAGTATCTAAGTCAGGAAGATAAAGATTTTTTTAAATAATCAGACAGCTCTTAAACTCACTCTGAATTAATTTCCGGAATTAAAACCCTATTAAAATGGTTAAACAAAAGATACTGGTACTGCTTTTCCTGACCCTTTCCGGAGTGATGTCCGCCCAGGAGAACGATATTAAGGAAAATACTAATGTATGGAATGATCTTCGCCATGCCTGGAAATCGTGGTGGATATCTCACCCAACAGCCTCGCTTCTCGATTATGGCGTTTTCAATTACAGGAAGACCTTTGAGCTTAAGAATGTTCCGGAAACTTTTCTGGTTCATGTTTCTGCTGATAACCGTTACAATTTATTCGTGAACGGATCATTCGTTTGCGAAGGACCTGTGAAAAGTGATTTTCTCCATTGGAATTATGAATCTGTGGATATTTCCCCTTACCTCCGTCAGGGCACGAATGTCATAGCCGCAAGCGTCTATAACTTTGGCGTATACCGTCAACCCTCCCAGTTCACACGATATACTGCCTTCATATTGCAGGGTGATTTGCCTGAGCAGTATCTTGTGAATACAAACGAAACATGGAAAGTGTATCATAACACAGCCTACAGTCCCGTAGTTATTTCAGAACAGACGGCTCACGGTTTCTATGTTGCCGGTCCGTGCGACAGTATAGACGGTGGAAGGTATCCATGGGGATGGGAACAGTTAAAATTCGATGACTCCGGCTGGCCCCGGGCCAAGGGATTCGTCCAGGACAGAGGCACCGGGAGAGGATATATCCATGGAACGCCGTGGTCGCTGATCAAACGGACAATACCATTCATGGAGCAGAAAAAGGAACGGATTCCGGGAGTAGCAAGATGTTCCGGTATAAAGGCTGATGGTGAATTTTTAACCGGAAAACAACCTCTCACGATACCCGGTAACACTAAGGCAGTAATACTGCTTGATAACCGTGAACTGACTGTAGGATATCCTGAATTAATTCTTTCCGGAGGTAAAGCAAGCCGGTTAAAAGTTACATATGGCGAAGCGCTCTATGATTTAAAAGGTGTGAAAGGAAACAGGAACCAGATTGACGGAAAATCCATTGCAGGAGCCTATGATATCTTCATACCAGAAGGCGGCAAAGGAAGAATTTTCAGGCCTCTCTGCCTGAGAACCTTCAGGTATCTTCAACTGGAGATTCAGACCGCAAAGGAGCCGCTAACAATAAATGATTACTATAATATCTTCACAGCTTTCCCCCTTGAAGAAAAAGCTGCCTTCAGATGTGATCCGGATACTGCCAGGCTGAGCCAGATCTGGAAGGTCGGCTGGCGGACTGCACGTCTCTGTGCCAACGAGACATATTGGGATTGTCCATACTATGAGCAGCTGCAGTACATAGGTGATACAAGGATTCAATCTTTGATTTCACTTTATGTTGCGGGTGATGACAGGCTAATGCGGAATGCTCTTCTGCAGATCAATAACTCGGTAATTCCTGAAGGGCTTACCTATTGCCGTGCGCCGTCACAAATCCAGGCAATCATACCACCCTTCTCACTAATATGGGTATCAATGGCTCACGATTATCACATGCACAGGAACGACAGTAATTTCGTGCGTCAGTTTTTACCAAATATCAGGTCGGTGCTGACATGGTATGAAGACCGGCTCCTGGAAAACGGATTGCTGGGCGCGCTGGATTGGTGGCAATTCATGGACTGGACAGATGAGTTTCCAAATGGAGTGCCTCCCGGTGCCGAAAAGGGAAATTCGGCAATGATATCGCTTGCTTACGCCTATACCCTGCAACGAGCTGCTGAATTATTCAGCTACTACGGATACAGGTATGAAGCGGAAAGGTATCAGGTGAGAGCTGATCTTATAAAAACGGGGGTGCAGAAACTCTGCTATGACAATAATAAACAATTATTCGCGGAGACTCCCGATAAAAAAACTTTTTCCCAGCATACCAATATAATGGCTGTTCTGACAGATATGCTGCCGCCGTTGCAACAGAAGGAGCTTCTCGAAAGGATCCTTGCAGATAAAAGTCTAATTCAATGTTCCATATATTTCAAGTTTTATCTGATGGAAGCTTTAAAGAAGGCTGGGCTTGGAGACCGGTATCTAAGCCAGCTCAAAGTATGGCAGGAAATGCTTGACCTGGGGCTAACCACCTTTCCTGAAACGGAGCCTGACTCCAAATCAATAGTTGGGGCCAGGTCGGACTGTCATGCCTGGAGCGCGAGCGTTTGTTATGATTTCCTGTCAATTATCTGCGGAATAAATCCTGCTGAACATGGATTCAAATCCGTTGAAATAAATCCTCATCCAGGATATCTGACTCATCTTAAAGGCATTATGCCACATCCGGCAGGTATAATTGAAGTTGATCTGAATTTTAAGGAGGGGCATGTCAAGGGGAGAATAACCTTACCGGATAAGCTTTCAGGAAAATTCAAATGGGAAGGCAAAACGGCTCTGTTAAAGACAGGGATGCAGGAGGTTGATCTATAATCATTCTTTTCATTTGCACCAGGTTAGCTTGTGGTCTATATCCGGCCTTATCTTATTGTGATCCAGCAGCCATCTGATTACCTTCACGACTTTCTCTTCAGTATAATCAATCATCCTGACAAGTTCCTCAGCATCGGGATGCGTCTTTGCCAGAATTGATTTAATCTCTTCGAGGATAATATCAAATTCATACTTGCTGAGGTCAAGCTCATTTCTTTCACGGCATACATCACAGATCCCGCATCGGTCTGCCTCCTCTCCAAAATAATCTAAAATAATAACAGACCGGCACCTGTTTTCGGATTCAGCATAATCGATAATCTTCTTAAGTCTGAGTTCATACTTCTCCTTGACATACAGATAATTATCTGGAGAGAGCATAAGCGCTTTCCGTTCCAGCCTCTCCTCCGTAAAAATAACCAGTGCAGTCTTCTTTCCCGGAATATACCGGATAATATTAAAGGATGAGAGCTTGACAAGAAACTGGTAGATGGTATCCCTCGGGACTGAAGATTTTTTGGACAGCATCTCCTCAGAGATGGGAACGAATTCGGAGAACATTCCCGTATAGGATCTCAATAGGAGCTTAATAAAGGCATCGAATGATTCATTGGCTACCTGGAATTTGTATAGATCATCGCGGCTAACTATGAAATGGACTCTTGAAGGGTTATTGATCTCTTCGGTGAATTCCATATATCCTTCCCTCTGAAGGAAAAGAAGGCTGTTATATGTTTCAATAACAGGCAGACGGTACCTTGAAACAAATTCCTGCATACTGAAGTCAAAAACATTTTCTTTGCCTGCTCCAAGGGGAACCTGGAGATGGTTGCACAAGGCCTCATAGATATCCTTTATTTTTTCAACCGGAGGAAATTTCTTTCTTACTGAATCGGCAAGCCGGCCTGTATCGGCTGGTGAGACAAGCAAAACTGCAAATGATGGTTTGCCATCCCTTCCCGCCCGTCCGCTTTCCTGATAATAGTTTTCAATCGAATCGGTTATGTCCCAGTGAATTACAAATCTGACATCAGATTTGTCAATGCCAAGCCCGAAGGCGTTGGTGGCAACGATAACCCTGGTCTCCCCGCATGTCCAGGCTGCCTGCTTTTTATCACGGAGCTCATAAGTCAATCCTGCATGATAGAAGTCAGCGCTAATGCCGTTAGACACCAGCATTTCAGCGACCTCCTTACACCTCTTCCTGCTTCTGACATAGATGATTCCGCTGCCCTGCACCTTCCCCAGAGTCCTGATAAGATAAGCTCCCTTATCCTCGGTTTTTCTTACCAGATAAGAGATGTTCTTCCTCGAAAAGCTTGTTTTGAGAAGATTATCCTTGCTGAACTCAAGCTTCCTCATAATATCCTCCACGACCTGCGGAGTAGCAGAGGCAGTTAGTGCGAGAAAAGGCACACCTCCGGGTATATGTTCCCTTAACCGCGCGATTCTGAGATATGATGGTCTGAAGTCGTATCCCCACTGGGAAATACAGTGGGCTTCATCTATGGCTATAAGAGAAAGGTTGAGCCTTGATGCCTTGGCCTGAAAGATTCTTGTAGAGATTCGCTCGGGAGATACATAAAGAAACTTATAGTCGCCGTAAATTGCATTCTCAAGGGTTATCTCTATCTCCTCCGCAGTCATTCCGGAATGTATCGCTAGCGATTTAATTTCCAGACTATTAAGCCGGTTAACCTGGTCTTTCATAAGAGAGATCAGGGGGGTAATAACCAGACAGATTCCATCCTGCGCGAGCGCAGGAACCTGAAAAGTTATTGACTTGCCGCCGCCGGTTGGCATAAGAGCAAGGGTATCCCTGCCTTCCGCCACAGATTTAATTATCTCTTCCTGCAGCGGACGGAAAGAGGTGAATCCCCAGTATTTCGTCAGAATCTGCCTGTAGGGTTCAATGTTCATTATACAAATGTAATTCAATTTTTTATGAAGGTTAAATGAAAGAGAATGTTTCACGGGTTCCGTTTTTTTTGTAATTTGCGCCGACAAAAACTAAAATTTTCATCTGATGTCATTTTTAAAAGATAAAATACTATATGAAGGGTTGACTTTTGATGATGTTCTGCTTATTCCTTCATACTCTGAGGTACTTCCAAGGGAGGTTGATCTCAGCTCGATGTTCACCAGGAATATCAGGATCAACACGCCTGTTGTTTCAGCTGCAATGGACACTGTGACTGAAGATGAGCTTGCAATAGCGATTGCCAGGGAGGGTGGTATCGGGGTCATCCATAAAAATATGACAATTGATAAGCAGGCTTCGCAGGTCAAGAGGGTTAAAAGGGCGGAAAACGTAATGATATTCGACCCAATTACCATCAACCTCGATGCTACAGTGGCTGAAGCCCTCAACCTGATGAGTGAATACAAAATCGGCGGCATACCTGTAATTGACAAAAATGGCATACTGAAAGGGATAGTGACTAACAGGGACCTTAGGTTTGAAAATAACCCCTCGCGTAAAATAACCGAGGTTATGACAAAGGACCTTATCACAACCAATCATCAGACCAACCTGGAAGCAGCTGCAAGAATACTGCAGAAGCATAAGATAGAGAAGCTCCCAATGGTTGATGACCTTGGCAAGCTTATAGGTCTTATTACTTACAAGGACATTACAAAAACGAAAGACAGGCCAAATTCATGTAAGGATGACAAAGGAAGGCTAAGAGTTGCAGGCGCTGTTGGTATAGCCGCGGATACGCTGGAAAGAGTTGAAGCCCTTATTAATGCTAATGTCGATGCTATTTCGATTGATACTGCACACGCTCATACCAGGAGTGTTATTGGCATCCTGAGGGAAATAAAAAGAAACTACCCGGGGATAGATGTTGTGGCAGGAAATATAGGAACCGCTGAAGCTGCCAAAAAGCTTGTAAGCGAGGGTGCCGATGCCGTGAAAGTTGGAATTGGCCCCGGTTCTATATGCACTACCCGTGTAATTGCCGGAGTCGGAATACCACAGCTGTCAGCTATTTACAATGTTGCCAAGGCGATCGAAGGATCCGGGATCCCTGTTATTGCAGATGGCGGCATCAGGTATTCAGGCGATATTATAAAAGCAATAGCTGCCGGCGCCGATTCTATAATGGCCGGATCATTATTCGCAGGCGTTGAGGAATCACCCGGTGAAACAATAATTTATAACGGACGCAAATTCAAAGCCTACCGTGGCATGGGGTCAATAGAAGCCATGCAGCAGGGCTCAAAGGACCGGTATTTCCAGGACATCGAGGACGACATTCAAAAACTTGTTCCTGAAGGAATTGCAGCAAGAGTCCCGTATAAAGGCACACTCTCTGAGGTAATATATCAGATGACAGGAGGCTTGCGGGCCGGGATGGGATATCTTGGGGCAAAGGACATAAACACGGTGAAAAAGGATAGCAAATTTGTCAGAATAACTCATTCAGGGATTATTGAGAGCCATCCTCATGATGTTTCTATAACAAGGGAGTCTCCGAATTACAGCAGGAAAATATTAGAATAACGGGTATCAGCTAATTCTGATGAAAATCAGATCATCACTCTTGACAATATTGATCATTGTATTGCCAGCTATTGGCCGGGCACAGGATTTCCTTTCAGCCACGCTAATGACCGTCGGACAAAACAGGACAGAAGCTGGAGAATTTATCAGGATGTATAAGAAAAGCATCGAACCGGGAAAACCCCTTTCTGTAGATGACTATTTACCCCAGTTTATTTTATTCAAGCAAAAAGTAGCGGATGCAGTAAGTGAAGGATATGATACCACCAGGTCATTTCGCACCGAGCTCGAAGGATACAGGACTCAGCTCGCACAAAACTACCTTACCGATACCCGGACTATGGAGAATCTACTGAAGAAGGAATATCAGAGGTCGCTTACGGAAGTCAACGCCTGGCATATTCTTGTGGCCATGGCGCGTGATCCCTCCCCTGAAGATACCTTAAAAGCGTGGAAGAAGGCTATGGATATCAGGGAAAGAATACTCCGGGGCGAGTCATTTGAACAGGTTGCTAGAGGCAGTTCGGATGATCATTCCGTGAAAATGAATGGTGGAAACCTTGGCTATTTTACGGCTTTTCAAATGATTATGCCCTTTGAGGATGCTGCTTATTCGCTCAGGAAGGGAGCTTTATCAAAACCAGTCAGAACACCCTACGGTTACCACATAATTAAGGTTACTGACGTCCGTCCCTCTCGGGGAAAAATTCAGGTGGCTCATATAATGAAAAATGCTCCTCCCGGGTCAAGCGAACAAGTCTTAAAACAAGCTGAGGATGAGATAAATGTTATCTACCAGAAACTTAAGTCAGGGGAATCCTTCAGTGCCCTGGCTGAAAAATATTCAGACCATAAGGAGTCGGCAGTCAAAGGCGGAGTACTCAATTGGTTCGGTGCTGGCGAAATGATACCGGAATTTGCTGAAGCCTCCTTTGCCCTTAAAGATACAGGTACCTATACCAAACCTTTCCGGTCAGTGTATGGCTGGCACATCGTCAAGCTCCTGAACAGGAAGCCTCCAGGCTCATTCGAAGAGACCAGCTCCTACCTCGAAAGCAGGATAAACCAGTCGTATCTTACTTCGCTGAGCAAGAAAAACTTTGTGGAGAAGCTGAAGAAGGAATACAAATTCAGGATTAATGAGACTGCCTATGACTGGTTTGTCACAAATACCGATTCCCTTCTTATACAGGGGCTTAGAAAATATGACCGTACAAGCATGCCCGAAGGAAATATATATTCATTTTTAAACCAGTCGTTCAAAAATAGCGAGTTTGCTGATTTTGTCGAGAACCGCAGATCGATGGTCATCACCCGTGATTCCACATTCTTTATTAAAACTCTTCTCGACGCAAGCTCCTCCGACAGGCTGATAAGCTATGAGAATTCCATCCTCGAAAAGAAATATCCTGATTTCAGCTACCTGATAAATGAATTCCACGATGGCATCCTGCTGTTTAATATTTCAAACCATAAAGTCTGGGACAGGGTCACACGGGATACAGCCGGCCTGCAAAAATACTATGAGGACAACAAGCATAACTACCTTTCAAAGAAGCGTATAGATGCAAAAATCTATACTCTCAAGGTTCGGGGAGGCGAAAAAAATCTCTTCACAGCTTATAAAAAATACTCAGGGAAACCCGATATGGATAAGCAATTATCTGAAAAATTCAACCGAAATATGGATACCTTACTGGTAATATCAGAAGGTTCATGGAATAAGGGCGATGACGCCGAAATAGACATGCTTGACTGGAGCGAAGGAAGCCATGAAACAACACTTAATGGTTTTCCCTCTGTTATTCTGGTGAAAAAAGTCACAGATCCATTACCTTTGACATTTGATGAGGTTCAGGAGAAGATGATAGCCGGATACCAGGAATTTCTTGAGAAGGAATGGACCAGACAATTAAAGGAACGATATAGCGTTAAGATTGATAGCTTTGTGCTGGAAAAGGTAAAGAAGAATTTGACTAATGAATAGGACTGTAATTTTTTTAATGATAGCTGTTCTCCTGCTGAGCTGCAGGGATAAGACCGGGACACCTAAAAGGATTCCCGTTGCTGAAATAAACAAGGTTTTCCTTTACTATGATGAGATTCCGCCCCAGCTGATACAAAAGGGAATGAGTTCGGCAGACAGTTCGGCTGTCTTACAGAACTATATTAACAAATGGACAAAAAGAAAACTGCTCCTGATGAAGGCAGAAGAAAACCTCACTCCGGAACTGAAAACTGAAATAGCAAGTGAGGTTGAAGAGACCAGGACCAATCTTCTTATCTATCAGTATCAGCGTCAGATGATGCTTCAGAAGATGGATACCATTATCTCTGATTCAGAGATGCAGAATTATTACAAAATAAATGAAAAGAGCTTCCTTCTCAGTTCAAACATTGTAAAGGCTCTTTTTATTAAGCTGCCAGTAGAAACCCCGGATCTTGAAAAAATTAAAAAGCTGGCCAGGTCTAATAGCCAAAGCGATATGCAGCAGTTGGAAAGCTATTGCTTCCAGTTCGCGGAGAAATTTGATGATTTCAATGAAAACTGGATTCCTATGAGCAGACTCTCCGTAGAACTCAGGGAAGACATTCAGGATGAGGAAAGTTTCCTGAAGCGAAATTCTTTTTTTGAAACGAGGGATTCATCTTCAGTTTACCTGATTTCAATCCGTGACTACAGGTTAAGAGCAACGCTCGCCCCTTTTGAATTTGTAAAGGATGACATAAAGAGAATTATATGGAATACCAGGAGATTTGAATTTATTCAATCGCTGGAGAATGGAATCTACAATGACGCACTTAAAAAAAATAGTTTTAAGATATATTAATACTGATGATGAAGAAAATGCTTAGATTTTACCTCATACTGATTGGGTTCTTCTTACCGGGGGTGATAGTTACAAATGCACAGGTACTTGTCGAATCAATTGCAGCTATAGTCGGGAATGAGGTTGTTTACCTTTCTGATCTTGAAAATACCATCGCCGATCTGAAGAGAAGCGGAACCAAAACTCCATATAATGAACTGAGATGCAATGTATTCCAGGAGATGCTCATTACAAAGCTTTTTCTGGACAAAGCCAGGATAGATAGTATAGATGTAGCCGACGATGCAGTTGACGCAGATCTGAATATGCGTATGAATGATGCAATACGCAGGGCCGGAAGCGAGGAGGCACTGGTCGAATATTTCAAGAAGAGCATGCTCGAGATAAGGCGGGATATCAGAAAATCCCTTCTTGAACAGGAAACAGTGCGGCAGGTGCAGAGCAAGATCGCTGAAAATATTGCAATAACTCCGGGCGATGTAAAAAAATATTTTGCAACCATCCCCAAAGACAGCCTGCCTATAATTCCTGCCAGATATGAATTAGGCATAATCCAGCTCGACCCTCCTTCTAATGAAGAGAACAAAATGGAAGCCCGGCAGAAGCTGCTTGACATCAGAAGCCAGATTCTGGCGGGAAAGAGCTTCAACGTCCTGGCAATCATGTATTCGGAAGATACTGAATCAGCAAAAAAAGGAGGTGAAATAGGATTCATGACCAGGGGAGAGCTCGAGAAACCTTACGCGGATGCCGCCTTCAGCCTGACAATGGGAACTGTTTCAAAAATAGTCGAGACAAAGTTCGGATTCCACATAATTCAGCTCATCGATCGCAAGGGTGAAATGGTTAATACGCGCCATATACTCATCAGGCCCACTGTAAAGCCTGATCAGGCCTCAAAAGCCATGGCCAGACTAGACAGCATAGCCAACCAGATACGCAAGGACAGCCTTAAGTTTGATATGGCTGCCCTCATGTTTTCGACGCATAAGGACAGCAGGATTAACGGCGGAGTGCTGGTCAATCCAAATCCTTCTGACAGGGTATCCTGGCTTTCGCTGGAAGAGCTGAACAAGGAAATGTATGTTAAGGTCCGCGAACTGAAACCCGGAGAGATTTCTGACCCATTCAAAACTACAGATGAGAATAATAGCCCGGTCTTCAGAATTGTCAAGCTGATCAATGAAATCCCCCCGCATACGGCTAATATGAAAGATGATTACCAGATACTTTACAATGCGACCCTGGCAAATGCAAGGACCAAGGTGTATGATAAATGGATAAAGGAAAAAATCAAGAATACCTATATAAAAATTAGCGAAGAGTGTAAAACATGCGAATTTCTGCAGACAGGATGGCTGAAATAGGAACCTTCCGCACGCAATACTTATGCTTATCCTTCAGAATAACACTGATTCCTTTACTATTTCTTTTGTTTTCCTTCGACCTTAATTCACAGGTGCCTGATGCGGCAAAACCCGGAAGAAAAACTATCTTCCTTAAGAATGCAGATATAGATTATATTGAAAATGACCTCACTACAGGAAAAGAATGGCACAGGCTCCTGGGCAATGTATCCTTCGTTCACAATAATATTAACCTCCTGTGCGACAGTGCTCACTATCATCCTGATAAAAACCAGGTCACCGCGTACAGCAAAGTGCATATTCAGCAGGGGGATACCCTCAACCTGTACAGTGATTACCTTTTCTACAACGGAAAAAGTGAAATGGCTCTTGCAAAGGGAAATGTGGAACTCATCGACAAAGAAACCCACCTTTATACTGATACCATCAATTACGATGTAAAGAACCAGATTGCCACTTATGATGACCGGGGAAGAATGACAAATGCGCAGAACACCCTTACAAGCATAGTAGGCATCTATTATGTATCACAGAGCCTGTTTCATTTCAAGGATAGCGTGAAGATTGTCAACCCTGATTATGTAATGACTGCAGATACAATGGATTACAATACAAACACTGAGATTTCCTATTTCACGGGGCCAACTCAGCTGAAAGGTGACAGTATATACCTTTACTGTGAAAAAGGGTGGTATGATACAAAAAATGATGTCACTACTATCTGGAAGCGGGCTTTCATCGACAACAGGAAGCAGATCATATATGGTGATTCGCTCTTTTTTGACAATATCACGGGGTTCGGACAGTCATTCGGACATGTAGTTATTCAGGATACAACAAATAACCTGATAGTACAGGGTGAGTATGCCTGGTATTATAAGCATCCGGAGCAATTTCTTGTGACAGACAGGGCAATGTTTATACAGGTTTCAAAAAAGGATTCCCTTTATCTGCATGCCGATACCATAAGTTCTGTGACAATAGCGGATACTGCAGTGAAGGCCTACAGGCTAATGAAAGCCTTTCATGGCTGCAGGATATTCAGTAAAGACCTCCAGGCAAAATGTGATTCTCTGATCTACTCCTTCCAGGATTCGGTAATAAGGCTGTACAGATTACCCGTTCTGTGGTCGGCTGAAAACCAGCTTACAGCAGACTCCATGGCCGTTTTTACAAAAAACAGGCAGACGGACAGGCTTGAATTATTCTCCTCAGCATTTATAACCAGCCAGATCGACACAATCCGCTTCAACCAGATCAAAGGAAGGTCTCTTACCGGGTACTTCAGGAATAATGAACTCTATAAACTAGATATAAAGGGCAATGGCGAATCTATATATTATCTTCTTGACGGGGATGCCCTTGCTGGCATAAACCAGTCTAAATGTGCGAATATACAGGCATTTATTGAACATGGAAAAATTAAGGAGATCTATGAATACCAGAGCCCTGAGGGAAATATAGATCCGCCTGAGCCAAAAATGCCAAAAGCACTACGGCTTGCAGGATTTAGCTGGCAAAATGAACTCAGGCCAAAGAATAAAAATGATATTTTCAGAAAATAAAAGAGGCTGATTCCTATGAGATCAGCCTCTTTTTTCAGTATTCATCCTCATTAAAGAAAAAGTCATCCTTACTGGGATAATCAGGCCAGATATCTTCTATACTTTCGTAGATATCGCCTTCGTCCTCAATTTCCTGTAAATTCTCAATAACTTCCATCGGGGCACCTGACCTGATGGCGAAATCAATCAACTCATCCTTAGTGGCAGGCCATGGAGCATCTTCAAGTTTCGATGCCAATTCAAGTGTCCAGTACATATCCTGATTAAGTTTTGCTAATTAAAGTCGCAAATATTATATTAATTTACTTAAAAAACAATACTTTTTTTAAGATTATTAACATTTTAAACAGACCACTTAACTTCTTCATTATCAACTTCTATACTAATTTTTCTGGACAAAACAAACAAATAGTCGGAAAGCCTGTTGAGGAATCTGATAACTATTTCAGATATTTCCTCTGTTTCCTTAAGCCTTAATACTGCCCGTTCAGCTCGGCGGCATACACATCTGGTTATATGACAATATGATACAAGAACATGCCCTCCGGGAAGAATGAAGTTCTTAAGTACGGGAAGGGATTCTTCCATCCTGTCAATCTCCGCTTCCAGTATGGTGGCACAGTCATCCAGAGGCATTACCTGCCGGATTTGGTCATTTGAGCTGTCATTGGCAAGAGATGCAGCACACCTCATCAGCTGATCCTGTATGTATAAGAGAGTCTCAACACGTCTTGCATCTTTCTTGTCAGACCTGAGCAGACCAATCCATGCAATAAGCTCATCAACAGACCCGTATGCTTCCACTCTTAAGGAATGCTTGGGAACTCTCCTTCCTCCTGAAAGGGAAGTGGTTCCATCATCACCTGTAAGTGTATAGATCTTCATAAACAAATGATTATTTTACTAAAAAGGCTAAAATTTCAGGCTTTCACATATTTCTCGTTGACATAGTCCTGGGCTATCTCACCATCGAAAAGCCTGATGATCCGTGCTGCGTGCTTTGCTATGTCTTCCTCGTGCGTCACGACGATAACTGTATTACCTTTCTTATGAATATCGTCAAGGAGCCCCATAATATCAATTGATGTTTTACTGTCAAGGTTTCCTGTAGGCTCATCTGCCAGAATGATAGAAGGTTTGTTTACAAGCGCCCTTGCAATAGCTACTCGCTGCCTCTGACCTCCTGATAACTCATTGGGCTTGTGGGTCATCCTGTCGCTCAACCCAACCTGCTCAAGGGTCTGGACTGCCAGCTTTTCCCGCTCCGCTTTCGCGACACCTGCATATATCAGCGGCAGGGTTACATTCTCCAGGGCGGAATATCTTGGTAATAAATTAAAAGTCTGAAACACGAATCCAATCTCCTTATTCCTGATTTCAGCCAGGTAATCATCTTCCATTTTGCTGACATCAGTTCCGTTAAGTATATAAGTTCCGCTCGACGGAGTGTCGAGACAACCGAGCAGGTTCATCAGGGTTGATTTACCCGATCCCGAAGGCCCCATTATAGCAACGTACTCGTTCTTCTGGATATTAACTGAAACGGATCTTAAAGCTCTCACAATGACGGATCCTACCTGGTAATTCTTTACAATATCGTGTATTTCAATTACATTATTCATAAAGCTGAAATTTGAATTTTCGAAATTAGATTAAATAAGTCAAATAAGAAATTAATAACACTTAATTTTTATTAATGCCGTATGATGTAATGCTGCCTGATGGCTCCTTTCCTGAAAAAAACAATTCCCATTCTGAAAAGGTCAATGGTGACTGTTACTTTTGCGTGCTCTTTTATGACACTCCATGCTTCTGCCATCCCTGGAGAATAATTAATGTCGTCAATAATTACTACGGTTTCCGTATCAGACATTTTGGCAATTTTGTCAAAATATTTCAGTGTGGGCTCTTTCCGGTGATTTCCGTCAATAAAGACAAGGCCTGGACTGACAGCCACTCCAGGTATTTTATCCAGGTTTTCTTCAAAGGAACCGGTGAGCACTCTGATATTTGACAGCCCTGATTCAAGGAAGTTTTCTGCAGCAATCCGAGCCATAACGGAACTGCCTTCCATTGTGATTACATCAGCACCGGCACACCCCGAAGCCAGATACATAGTGCTTATGCCGAAAGATGTCCCGAATTCAATAATTAAAGGCATTCCAAATTCGTGTGCCATGTTCGAGAGAAGCATGCCATACCTCACCGGAACGGCAGATTTTCTGACTATCTCAGATATTGTTACAGTTTTATTTCTCTCTCCGGCAGAACCAGCGCCAAGGTCGTCCACTTCAATAATACTGTAGTTTTCTTTCAGCCTTTTTCTAAGCTTTTCGATCAGGGCTGCCTTGCCTTTGTCTGCTTTATGCGTGAAAACCCGGGTAACAAGGTCGAATACAAAAGGACTATGAATTCCATGACCTTTGCGGCTGGAGGAGAATAAAATGTATTTTAAGTACCCGGCTACTCTGAAAAAAAACAAATCTGCACTCATATAACAATTAGGACAGGTGCCCAAAAATACTTATTTTCGACTAGCTTTTAACAGAAATTTTTCACCGGTTTCAACAGCTTGATGATGCAGGACTTTCTCGATACAAATATTACCTATCTCACAGGTGTAGGTCCGAAGCGGGCAGAACTTTTCAACAAAGAGCTTAATATATTTACCTACCGTGATCTGCTTTATTATTTCCCCTACAAATATATTGATCGCACAAAATTCTATAAAATTGCCGAACTGGATCCGGACTTGCCGTTTGTCCAGATCAAAGGCAAAATAGGAGGTTATTCATCAGAGGGCCGGGGAGCCGGAAAGAGGCTCGTGGCCGATTTCCAGGATGAAACAGGAAACATTAAACTGGTGTGGTTCAAAGGGCTGAAATGGATAACCGGGAACTTCACCCCTGGCGTTGAATTCGTGGTATTCGGAAAACCGGGTGTCTTCAATGGAATAATAAATATAATCCATCCGGAGATAGAAGCGGTCAATAAGATGGAAGAGAGACTTAGCTCTGCCTTGCAGGCACAGTACAGTACGACTGAAAAACTTAAGAATCAATTTATTACTTCAAGGACAATCAGCAAGCTTACGGGGGTCCTGCTCAAGCAGATTAAGTTCAGGATTGCTGATACTCTGCCCTCATATCTCATTGCCAGGTATAGACTTATGGATCTCCATGATGCTCTGAATAAGATTCACTTTCCGGCAAATCCCGAAGAGCTCGAGAAGGCAAGGTTCAGGCTCAAGTTCGAAGAACTTTTTTATATACAACTTAACCTTCTAAGATACAAGACATTAAGAAATATAAAACAAAAAGGGTTCATATTTTCCAGCGTAGGCGAAAATTTTAACAATTTCTATTACAATAACCTTCCCTTTTCTCTGACTGAAGCTCAGAAAAGGGTCATGAAAGAGATCAGAAGAGACCTTGGATCAGGAAAGCAGATGAATCGTCTTCTCCAGGGTGATGTCGGAAGCGGAAAAACCCTTGTTGCCCTTATGAGCATGCTCATTGCGATTGACAACGGATACCAGGCATGCCTGATGGCACCAACAGAAATCCTTGCCAACCAGCATTATCAGACAATAAAAAAGCTTCTTTCAGGTATAGATATCAATATTTCGCTGCTTACCGGTTCATCGAAAAAAACATCCAGGAAAAAGATCTCCGAATCCCTGCTCGACAGTTCGCTCGGAATATTAATAGGCACACATGCCCTTCTCGAGGAGAACGTACAGTTCAGTAACCTTGGACTTGTCATTATCGATGAACAGCATCGTTTCGGTGTAGAGCAGAGGGCGAGGCTCTGGCAGAAGAATCTTCATCCGCCGCATGTACTTGTAATGACCGCCACTCCAATTCCGCGAACCCTTGCCATGACCCTCTATGGAGACCTTGATGTCTCAGTAATTGACGAGCTTCCGCCCGGAAGGGTACCAGTGAAGACTATGCATTTTACGGATACAGAGAAAAATAAGGTTTTTGGTTTCATGAGAAGCCAGATAGCTGAACAGCGTCAAATCTATGTTGTCTATCCCCTCATCAAGGAATCCGAAACAATGGATTACAAGGATCTCGAAGATGGCTGGGATACTATTTCGAGGAATTTCCCTCCGCCGAAATATTGCATAAGCGTCGTTCACGGGAAGATGACACCGGCAAATAAGGAGATGTCAATGAAGCTTTTTAAGGATGGAGTTGCTCATATCCTTATTGCCACAACGGTAATTGAGGTTGGAGTCGACATCCCCAATGCGACTGTAATGATTATTGAGAGTGCAGAAAGGTTCGGGCTCTCACAGCTTCACCAGCTAAGGGGGCGTGTCGGACGAGGTGCCGATCAGTCGTATTGTATCCTGATGAGTTCCGACAGGCTCTCGCGTGAGGCAGCCAAAAGAATCGAGGTAATGGTGCAGACCAGTGACGGATTCGAGATTGCCGAGAAGGATCTTCAGCTGAGAGGTCCCGGAGATATTGAAGGTACTCAGCAGAGCGGGATTCCCTTCGATCTCAAAATATCCAACCTCTCACGGGATGGTCAGATAATAGAATATGTAAGAAATATAGCCGACGAGATCCTGAAAAAAGATCCTTTACTGGAGGATCCCGCCAATACTCTTCTGCGAAGTGAACTGAAGAGGCTGTTCAGTCAGAAACAATCATGGAGCAATATAAGCTGATACGTTGTATCGGCTATCAGGACGCTGGCGCCGATTTGAAATCGGTGCTACTATTTGGCACGGACTGCAAAACCGCGCCAGCAACTGGGAATTCCCCCTTTGAAGGGGGCCGGGGGATGTTTTGGCTCAGGGCTCAGGGCTCAGGGCTCAGGGCTCAGGGCGTATGAGACCGATAGTTCTTAAAAAAGCTTAAAATCCAGTCCACTTTATAAGAATTTAGTTAAATTTGTTCGGAGCCGGACATTAGCACCTAATTTCACAATCTGAAACCTTCAAAACTGCCATGACACTTCTGAGATTATTTTCTGTAATTATACTTGCCGGTCTCTCATCCGTTGCCTGTTCACATAAAAATCTATCTCCTGATTTGTATAAAGCCACAGTGATTATGCCTGTTAACAGTTCCACCGAAGGTATTGAAGGGCCTGCAGTTGATAAAACGGGTACTCTGTACTGGGTAAATTATATGCATGAAGGAACCATTGGCCGGCTCACTCCAGGCAGCCAGCCGGAAGTGTTCATTGAACTGACAGACGGAAGCACAGGAAATGGCATCCGGTTCGACAGTCATGGAAATATGCTAATAGCCGATTATACAAACCACAATATTCTAAGGGTTGAAATGGGCACAAAGCAACTTTCTGTTTTTGCTCATGAATCCCGGATGAGTCAGCCCAATGATATTGCAATTGACAGCAAGGACAGAATATATGTGAGCGATCCTGACTGGACTACCGGCAAGGGAAAGATCTGGAGGATAGATCCGGATGGCGGGATTACGCTGCTTGACAGCCTTGGAACGGCAAATGGGATTGAAGTCAGCCCCGAGGAAAGAACATTATATGTAAATGCTTCGGGCAATGTTTATGCCTATGATCTTTCAACGGAGGGGAAAATCAGTAATAAAAGGGTTTTTGCCACATTTTCTGACGGAGGGATGGACGGAATGCGATGCGATATAAAAGGAAATTTATATCTTACCCGATACGGAATGGGAGTAGTTGTAAAAATCTCTCCTGAAGGAAAAGTATTAAGGGAAATTGCTCTCACAGGGAAAAAACCATCTAATATAGCTTTCGGAGGAATTGACGGATGCACAGCTTATGTAACCCTCCAGGACCAGGGTAATATTGAAACTTTCCGTACCGAAGTACCTGGAAGGGAATGGGCAATGCAAAGAAATTTAACGAACAGATAAATAATTTAATTCAGATGATAATGAAGAAAAAAATAATCCTTCAGCTGATGTCAATAATGCTTACAGGTTTTATCAATGCACAGCAATATAACATTGTAATTAAAGGCGGGCATGTTATAGATCCAAAAAATAATGTTGATGGAGTCATGGATGTTGCCGTGAAAGATGGGAAAATAGCTCTTATAACCAACACCATTGATGAAAAAGAGGGGACACAGGTAGTGGACGCCAGAGGTCTGTACGTCACTCCGGGGCTGATTGATATACATGTTCATGTCTTCAACGGCACATACCTCGACCAGCAATATATGAACGGACCGAATTCCATTCCTCCGGACGGTTTTACTTTCCGCGCAGGTGTCACAACAGTTGTCGATGCCGGATGCGCAGGATGGAGAACCTTCCCTGATTTCAAAAGGCAGACCATCGATATTTCACAGACAAGGGTTCTGGCATTTTTGAATATCGTTGGCGAAGGCATGCGCGGCGGGCCATTTGAGCAGAACCAGAAGGACATGGATCCCAAGCTTTCCTCCGATTTTGCAATTAAGAATTCAAAATATATAGTCGGAATCAAGCTTGCACATTACAGCGGCAGGGACTGGACGCCCGTAAAACTCGCTGAAGAGGCAGGCATACTGGCCGGCATACCCATTATGGTTGATCTCGGAGGAGCATCACCTGCCCTCTCGCTCGACACCCTGTTCAATCAGGTTTTCAGGCCTGGTGATATTTTCACCCATTGCTACGCCCAGCTGGGAGCAAGCAGGGAAAGTCTTGTAAATACAGAAACCGGTAAGGTTAAATACTTTGCCCTGGAGGCAAGAAAAAAGGGTATCATCTTTGATGTGGGCTACGGAGGCATCAGCTTTGCATATTCACAGGCCATACCAGCCTTAAAGAACAGC
>Ga0208980_10000771_pt1 | contig 18685 bp, 12 predicted proteins | sample WetSurMetagenome_3_FD_187993 | JGI IMG/M metagenome (GOLD analysis project Ga0208980, IMG submission 187993) | Wetland microbial communities from Twitchell Island in the Sacramento Delta, sample from surface sediment Aug2011 Site A1 Bulk (version 2) | ecosystem: Environmental > Aquatic > Marine... | reverse complement strand
GACGCTTGCAGCTTTACCGCCTCGCGCCGGACGGAGTCACAATCACCCTGTTGACCTCGGAGCCGGTGGACGTGGGCGCCTACGATGTTTCCCCGCTGGACGGACGCATCGCCTACATCGTCAACAACCAGCTGATCCTGATGAACGCCGACGGCTCCAACCGGACGGTGCTGGTGGATGGTGGCCTGCTCGACTCGGACCTTAGCTACATCACGAATTCAGTCGGCTTGCCGCGCTTCAGCCCGGACGGCCGCACGCTGGCCTACGCCATGAACGGCGTGAATCTGTACGACATGGCCGGCGGCACATCTGTCAACGTGCTGACCAACATTCCGCGACCGGGCGAGGGTTTCACCATCATCGAAGAGGGTTATTCCCCGAAGGAATTCTCGCCAGACGGCTCGAAGCTGCTGGTCAATGTCTTTTACTATGAAGCCGGCACGCTGGGCATCTACGACATGGCCACCGGCGCCTTCAACAAGCTCTCACGACCCGAGGGCGGATTGCTATGCTGCACCTCGCAATGGACATCGGACAGCAGTGCCGTCTACGTCGCCAGCTCGGTCATCGGCATGGTTGACCCGGGGATGTGGCGATTCGACGCCGTGGACGGGTCGGGCGCCACGCTCCTGCCGCCCCTAAACGCGGACTCAACCTACAATTTCGCCGATGCCCCTCTGCTCGCCCCCGACGGGCAGCTCTACTTCCTGTTTGCGAATCTGCCGGATATTCCTCCCAACCACACGCCGCTAATGCTGGTGCGCTCCGCGCCTGACGGGGTCACCGGCAGGGAGGTGATTTATCCCGACACATTCACCTCGATCAACGAAGCGTTGTGGGCGCCGGATGCCGGCGGGATTGTGCTCGTGGAATCCGGGAGCCCGGAGAACTGGGTTGGCGGCGCTGCCACGTTTTATCCCATTGGCGGAGGCGCACCCATACCGCTCCTGTCCGGTGGGGGGAATTTGCGCTGGGGACCGTAGCCCCACCCGTCCTCACCTGTACTTGCGCCAGGTGCAAGTGCCGGACACCTCCCCCAAATCCATCTTGTCGGATTTGGGGGAGGCTGGGGTGAAGGTGGAGCTCCCGAACTTGACCATTCACGTCATCTGCATTAGAATCCCCGTTCGCCAGTGCCCCTGTAGCTCAGTGGATTAGAGCGCTTGCTTGCGGAGCAATAGGTCGCGTGTTCGAGTCGCGCCAGGGGCGCCTTGTGAGCGGGAGAGTTCCCGCTCTTTTCTTTGGACACGCATGCCAACAAAACGCCAGATACTTCTCACCAATGATGATGGGATCAAGTCCCCCGGCCTGTGGGCTGCGGCGGAGGCTCTTTCCGAGCTGGGATACGTCACCGTGGCCGCGCCCCGCGAACAGTCCTCCGGCACCGGACGCAGCCTGCCACTCTCATCTGACGGGGTCATCAGCCCAGAGACAGTGACCGTCAACGGCAGGGACTGGACGGTCTACGCCGTGGGCGGTACTCCGGCCCAGGCTGTACTGCACGGCGTCCTCGAGATCATGCCTCAGAAACCCGACTTGGTGGTCTCGGGCATTAACTATGGCGAAAACGTTGCGACCGGCATTACTGTTTCCGGAACTGTTGGCGCTGCAATGGAAGCGGCAGCCCTAAATGTCCCTGCGCTGGCGGCCTCGCTCGAGACACCGCATGACAAACATCTCTCTTATGACCTCGATGTTGATTTTTCGGCCGCAGCCCATTTCACCGCCCTGTTCGCGAAAGCGCTGCTCGAGAAAGCCTTCCCCCCGGATGTCAATTTGCTTAAGCTGGACGTCCCCTCGAATGCAACCCCGCAAACACCCTGGGTGCTGACCCGTCTCTCGCGCCAGCGCTATTTCATCCCGACCAGGCCTCAGCGCAGGTCATGGGATGAACCGGGCAAGGTCGGGTACACCGAGGCGGCTACCATTGTAAACGAGCCTTCGGACAGCGACGTATACGTCCTGCGCGTCGCGCGCAAAGTGTCACTCACGCCGTTGAGCCTGGATTTTACGTCACGGGTGGATTTTAAGGATGTGGAACGAATCCTGCGCAGCTGATGATCCATCCATCTTATAAAAAACGTCCCGAAGGTTCTTTCAACCTTCGGGACGTTGAGTTTAAAAAAACTTATTACTAGGCGAAAATCACGTACTGCTGCAGGAATTTTTCCACGGTGCTGTAGAAGTCGGCGATGGTCTCCGTCTTGCGCCATCCGTGTCCTTCGCCCTCGTAGGTTTTATAGAGATGAGGGACATGATTGGCACGTAGCGCCGCCACGATCTGCTCGGAGTGCTCCGGAGGCACAACCTTGTCCTCCAGCCCCTGGAAGACCGCCACCGGGTCCTTGATGCGGTCTGCGAAGTTAACCGGCGACCAGGCACGGTACCGGTCTGCGTCCTGCGGGAGAACGCCGATCATGCTGTCGCTGTATCTCTCTTCGAACTTGTGCGTCTCGGTGATGAACAGGTTCGACAATCCATACAGGCAGACTCCCGCCTTGAAAACACCGGTGTGCCGCACCAGCGCATTCAGGACAGTGTAACCTCCCGCAGAGCCGCCCATGATGACCATCCGCTTCGGATCGGCAAGCCCCAGCTTGCCCAGCGCCTGTGCGCCGCCAACGGCATCCTCAACGTCCAACAAGCCCCACTTCTGGCGCAGCGCAAGCATATAGCTGCGGCCGTATTCCGTCGAGCCGCGGTAGTTCACCTCCAGAAAGCCGTATCCGCGCGTGGTGAAAAAGGCGGCGTCGGTGTTGAACTCGGCGGTGGCAGACGAGGTCGGTCCGCCATGGATATGCACGACCGCCGGCGGTTTTCCGTCACTGGCAAAACGGCGCGAGACAGGCGCGAAATACAGGCCGTGCACGCCGAGATCACCCGGCGCCTTCCAGCTGAGGGGCTGGCACGTCGGCATATCCTCGGGTACGATCACGCCGGATTCGCTGTAGCGCTCCACGTGGGAATGTCCATCCTCCCAGGTAATAATTCGATCGGGGGTCTGGGATGATGAGGCGATGAAAGCGAGGCTGCCCCCTGCGCCGGGCGTGATCTGGTCCATCCATGTATAAGGAGTGACATCCAGCTTTTGTGCGGAGCCGGTGGCTGCTTCGACTGAACACAATGAGCGCACTCCCTGGTCGTTGCGCAGAAAAAACAAATGGGTCGCGTCGGAACTCCAGGCGTACGTCCGTATGCCCTGGACCCAGGCAGGCGGCATAAGAGCTGCGTCTGATGCCAAAGCCCGCTTTTTGCCGGAGGTCAGGTCGACGGCATAGAGCCGGTCCCATTCGCCGTCCTGCGCGATGTAGGACATGTAGCGTCCATCAGGCGAAAATCCCGGCTGGAAGATGGGCGTGTTCGCGTCGCCGGTCAGGCAGCGGATGTCGGTCAGTGACGTGCCTTCGAGGCGGGCGATCATTAACCTCGTCCCATCCCACGGCATCTGGGGGTGGTTCCACTCGATCCAGGTGATGTGCCGGCCGTTGGGGTGCCAGACGGGCTGCATGTAAAAATCCGCGCCGTGAGCCAGCTTGACCGGGAAGTTCTTTCCCTGCGCATCGACGATGGCGAGGCAGTCGGCGCGTTCATAGGAATGGACAAAGATGATATGCAGGCCGTCCGGTGAAAGGACGGGCGAGGCGCAGTCGCCGAACGCCGGTGTGACGGGGCGCGGGCTGCCTCCCTCCAGCGGCAGGGTGAAAAGACGCCCTTCGCTGGCAAAGACCAACATGCCGTTGCGGACGGTGAAATCGCCGCCGCCGTATCCCACGCCGGCCCCGATCTTGATTCCGGCAGTCAGGTCGCGGGGAGTATCCCCGGGCCGGCGGGCGACCAGCACACCCTGACCGCTGCGCTTCTCCAACCAGACGAGAGTCCTGCCGTCGCTGTCGAACTGCACATCCTCCAGCCGCGGACGCAGGCTGAGCGCCGCGGGGGAGACCGGGGATGGCCAGAGACCGTAGGGAATGTTTTGTTTTTCAGGCATAGGCGACCTCAAATGTGAGGGGTGAATTTGGCGACCAGCTTGTCCTTGGGCATGTAGCCGGATACTCTTTCCTTGATTGTACCGCCTTTGAAAAACATCAGGGTGGGGATGCCCATGATGCCGTACTGCATGATGATGTCGGGATTCTTGTCGGCGTCACACTTGACCACCTTCACCTTGCCCTGCCATTCGGCGGATAACTGCCCGACGATCGGGTCGATCATCTTGCAGGGTCCGCACCACACGGCGGTGAAGTCCACCAGCACGGGCAGGGATGAATCGATCACTTCGGTTTTAAAATCCCCCGTGTTGACGTATTGCACTTCAGCCATTTTATCCTCCGGAATTGGTGCGGAACGCAGTCCGCCGCTGGTCAGACTTGATTATAATAATTTATGGTGATAGAATTCACACCCGTTGCGGGCGCGTAGCTCAATGGCAGAGCAGTGGCCTTTTAAGCCATTGGTTGAGAGTTCGAGTCTCTCCGCGCTCACTTCGTTCCCATTTTACCCCCTTAATACGGGCTAAAATCGGGTGCTGCTCCCACCAAAACCTGCCAAACGGCAGGTTTTTTGGTTAAGTGGTTACGCTGATCCATTTTAGCCTTTTTTTGACATTTTTACCAATAATCGAGAATTCCAATGTACTCGCATCATTAATTTTTTAAGGTTGTCAGCATCCGTCAAGAAAAGTCAACCCATTTGGAGTAGAGGAGGCGTAAGATGACTGTGAAAAGAAATGCGGAGCTCATGAGAATGTCCCTTGAGAAAGCCATTGAACTGTATCTGGCCACCCTGGCTACCGAGGGAAAAAGCCCGAGCTACATCGACTGGCTGAAGGACCGGCTGCGCTATTTCACGGTGTTCATCCACAAGACCCACGGCGAGACCTTCAACCTCCAGGACCTGACATTGGAGGACGGACGCGGATTCGTCCGGGAGCTGATGGAGCGGGACGTGAAATACAGTTCACATCCCCTGCTCGAATCAAGGGGTGGAAAGCTCGCCATTCAATACATACATGGTTGCGGACGGTCCGTGCGCTCGTTTTCCTCCTGGGCCTACGAAGAGGGTTACCTGGAAGAGAACATCATGCAGCGCTTGAAGCTCCCCAGGCTGCCCACCACCCAGCCGGAACCGCTGAGCGAAGAGGAAATCCGCAAAGTCCTGGCCGTCAGCCTGGACCACACGCTGGAAAGGCTGCGGAATTATTCCATGCTGATGCTTTTCCTGGACACCGGCCTCCGGCTGAACGAACTGATCACCCTGAAACAATCCAGGATCGACTTCGTGATGGGGGAATTGACCGTCCTGGGGAAGGGCAATAAAGAGCGCAAGGTCCCGATCGGATCGCAGGCCAGGAAAGCGCTGATCGACTATCTGACCAAAGAGCGGCCTGAACCGGAGAACCCGCGCGACGCGGACTGCGTTTATCTAAATGCCGACCGGCATCCGATCTCCCGGGAAGTGGTCGAGAAGGTCTTCCAGCGGGTGAAAAAGGCCGCCGGCCTGAAGCATTTCTATCCCCACATCTGTCGGCATACCTTTAGCGTGCGCTACCTGATCAACGGAGGGGACGTCTTTAGCCTGCAAAAGATCCTGGGCCACACCTCGCTCGAAATGACTCGCAAGTATGTGAACCTGGCGTCAGGGGACGTGAAGGACAAACACCGGAAATTCAGCCCCATGGACAACTTGAATTTCAGAGGCAAGACGCGTGGACGGCCGCGCCTACAGTAATTGATTTATACTTCGATACCGACCCGGGCCTCTTACCGCTCGAAATAAGCTGGTGCAACTTATAGGGGAGATACCCGGTAATACAAATTACAATTATATTAATCATGATTTGTATTAAGGAGACCGTCATATTCATCAATCGAAAAGCCGAACTCGAACCGTTGTCAGGCTTATACAGTTCAAACGGGGCGGAGATATTCGTCCTGTATGGCCGCCGGCGGGTTGGCAAGACTGAACTGCTGCGCACCTTCTGCGCCGGCAAATCGCACATCTTCTTCATTGCCACCCTCTCCCAGCAAATTTGGGAGTTCGACCATCCTGAAACGCCTGATGGGTTTACATTTCCATCCTGGGAAGCTGCCTTCCGGGCTCCGGTGGACCGGAAGTGTACTATTGTTGCCCCTTGGCCTCCCCTCCTCCGCCCTCTTCTACCCGAAATATTCCCCTGAAGAACAATTCCTGACATGGGCGGTGATCGGCGTGTTATAAAGGCTGGCAGCTTGCCGCGGATAATTGAAAGGGCCCGTGGCTCAGCGGTTAGAGCAGGCGACTCATAATCGCTTGGTCGTTGGTAAGTACCCCAAAGGGTATCGAATCCAGCCGGGCTTACTTCCATTCAAAAATCCCCGAGAGGGGATTTTTGAATAAGAACCTCATTCAGTCACAATGGAGCTTTATGTGTCACTGCGAAACAGCATCTGCTTTGTCAGGCGTTGATCAGTCCAGGATCGCCTGGATCTGACCTCTTCCTGATGAGCAGGATTGGTATCAGGGCGAGGGAGTAGACCAGGGCAGAGATAATGAATATCTTCGATGCGGGAATGAAACCACTTTCTCTATTCATTATCGTCGGGACGCCGAGATTTTAACTTGGGACCTCACGGACCCGAACCGTGCGCCCTAGCCGAACTGCCGGGCAATCCCCTCGTTCACTACCCCCTCGAGAATGGCTGCATCGACGTCGTAGACGATGACGTTAATGGTCAGACGTACACGCCTGCTGGATCCCACCAGCTGTCCTTTGGTGTGTGGCGGACCTTGAAAAGTGGTGATGGAAAAAAAGAGCTGGGAGTCTGAACTGCACCTCCAACAGTTGGTTTGTGTCCAACTTTTGGGGTGCAGTTCAATTTTGGTAGTGGCTTTTTTTTGTTAATAATTGCGTTCGTTATTAACATTTTTGTTGCGATTTTCAAAAGTGCCTATGGTATAGAGGAGTCTTTGCTGGTTGTCAGCATGGGACTGTAATCTTTGAAACCCCACATCCAGGCGCCCAGATTGCTCAATCCCAGAGTTGTTCATCCAACGTCAATTATTTTTGAAGGGAACGCACACCATCCCAATAGAAGGACGGCTGACTATCCCTATGGTAAATCGAGCATTTTACGCTTGCGAGATAGCTTGCACCTGGTTGCTCACACCAATCTTGTGATAGTATTTTCCAAATGGGTCTTGACCGTGCTGGCTAAAACAGAAAATCAATCGGCAATCTCCCGGTTTGAAAGGCCAGCACATACTAACTGAGGGATTTGTTGCTCGCATGGGCTGAAGGATGCGGCAATGGCTTAAGCTATCGGTTCGTCTTAGACCAACCCAAGTGCTTGAGCCTGGGCGATAGCTTGCGTGCGGCTGGAAACGCCAAGCTTGCGGAAAATGTTTTCCAGGTGGGTCTTGACTGTACTTTCTGAAATCGATAACCGCTCGGCAATCTCACGGTTTGACAACCCCGTACATAACAAGTAAAGAATTTGTTGTTCGCGCGGGCTGATGGATGCGGCAATGGCCATAGGCATCGGATCGTCCCGGTTTAATGTCCCCTGTGCGTCATCTGCGTGTCCCAACATGGTGAGAGTCCCCTTTAGAAAAGACCGGGTTCCTGGATTAATATTCTCCATGTGCAGAACCAGTGAAAGCAAGGTTGTAATCTGGGGATCGGAAGACAAAAATGGACGAACGAAATGCTCGGGAGCAGCGATACGAGCTGCTTCTGCCATGACCTGGCGCGACTGATTTATCTTACCTTGATTGAACAATGCAGTGGCTAACATCGTCCTCGCTCTCAGGATCGGCACCCAGTAAAAACCATCTGGATACTGGCCGAGCAGGTGATTCAGGATATCTTCGGCTGCCACGTTTCTATTCTGCTGTACTAGAATTGAAGCTCGAATAAATGCAGAAAAAGGGTTTTTTTCAATCTCCCATCCACCACCTAAATGCCTCTCCGCAGAGGTAAGGTCTCCTTGGTGCAAACGAAACAACGCCTGATACGCAATTAAGTCCTGATCAAGCCAGATATTGGGAGAGTGATGGGAATACAATTCGCGTATGGATTGTATGGTGGCGAAAGCAGCGTCAGCATCTCCCTGTATGGATTGGATCTTGGCGCGCAATATCCCCATCATGATAGACTCATCTGTGCTGACGGGATCCGGATCCACCTCAACAGCACGCTCCAGGAGTTGATGCGCTTGAGCAACTTGATTCCGCTCGAAGTGCACCCCACTCAATGCGGTCAGGGCGATACTCGCAGGTCCAGGGAGTTTGTCATGCAGTTCAGTTGTTTGCTGTAAAACCCTTTGAGCAATCTGTTCGCTGCGTCTGAGATGACCTTGTGAAAACGCCAGGTTTGCACATGCCCCCCCTGCCATGAGAATGGAAAACAAGTGACCTTTTAACTTTGCAGATTCATATATCTCATTCGCTTTTAGCTCGGCCTTGACCAGATCCACCCGGCTATCACGATGTAATTGCAGAATACCATTCAGCAATTGCCCAACAGAATCATTCTCCCTGTGCGAGTGTAATCCCAACACTCTTGGATTACCCGTCGCCCATAAACGACGGATGCGCTTGATTTCTGATAGGGTTTTTAGCAAATCGCTGGTTCTCTCCGATGCCGGCATAGAGATAATGGTCTTTTCTGCACGAGATAGAAAATCATCCACCTCCTTTGGCGATAGAACCAATCCTGCCAACCGGATATAGATTACCAATAAAGTTTTGCGCTGTTGAATTATCTCTTCAGGCAGCTGTTGAAGCCAGCGTAACAAGCGGGAGCCTTCTCCAAATTTCTCCAACTCGGCAAGCGCCACATCTTCTATTAAAGCTGCAGCCTTTTTCCAGGATTTAATTAATAGAAAGTGATGTATTGCCTCAGAGGAAGAGTTGTGCGCACGATACCATCCGGCGGCTTTGCGATGCAGCAATACAATTTCATCTGGAAGTTTTTCTTGCAACCAGGCGCGGAGCATTTCCGCGAACATTTCATGATAACGATACCACCCCGGTTCATCCAACTGTTCGAGAAAGAGGTTCTCTTCCCATAAGCGGGCAAGCATTCGCTCGCCATCACTTCGGCCTGTTAATGAGTCGCACAAAGAGCCAGTCATTTGTTGCAGAATTGATGTCCGTAAAAGGAAATCCTGTACTTCGGTGGGCTGTTGGTCCCACAAACTTTCCGTGAAAAATTCCCGAAGATAGGTGTGTGCGCCTGTGAATATCTCCATCACTCTGGAGCCAATACCCTGTTGAGATAGCGCCGAGGTTGCCAGCACAAGACCTGCAGCCCAACCTTCCGTACGTTTGATCAATGCTTGCATGTCACTGTCGGCAATGGGGTGTCCGGAGGTGTGCTGCTTGAGGAATACAAATCCTTCTTCCATCGTGAAGCGCAAATCATCTGCCTTAAGCTCAACCACTGTGCCTTTGGCTCTCAGAAAACCCAAGGTCAATGGCAGTTTAGTATTACTGGTAATGATCAATTGGAATCTGGGAGGAACCTGCTCCAACCAGGTTTGGATAGAAGCGTGGATCCTGGATTCCTGGATATGATGGAAATCGTCCAAAACGAGACCGATGCCCAGCTCGTCTAGCTTATCTGTCACTTGAACGATGTCGTTTATAAGGTTGATAACCGTATTAAATGCCGAGGGAGGCGACGATGAACGAAGTTCTGAAATCCAGCCCTGCCCAAATTGGGGATCAATCGTGCGAAGCGCCATCACCACCGAAGCCCAAAACCTCTGTGGATGATTATCGTTAGAATCCAAGGTCACCCAAGCCACTGGCATTCCGCAGGTTTGTCTCCACTCATTAATCAGCGTGGTTTTTCCAAATCCATTAGGTGCACTGATCAGTGTCACTGGTGCATTAATTCTCTGTGTCAGGCGTGGCCGCGTAATCAGCTTTTGCGATAAAGCAGGTGGTTTGAATTTAGTCAGAGATAGATTCGACATTTCGGCCAGGACTTCAATGGGGGGCATGTTCGCAGTGTCTGGTAAATTCGAAAGCCACCCTAAAATCACTTGCCCTGCTAGAATGGCACTTGCTTGTTCCAGGCGTTTCAGGGTCAATTCTTCTGGTTTACCCAGATAGGTCTTGGTTAATTTACCCTCGCGTCGCCGATAGCCATACCAATAACGGATCCCCCTCCGTAATTCACTGCGGGCTGTAAAGTGTCCAATGTTTCCCTTATAAGTAAACCCATCATTTTGGGTCAGCCAATCACTCCATGCCTGTGATCCAACCTGGATTGGATAGGTGGAATCCAAGCTACCACAAGTGACTAATGAATCGTTTAGTACCAGCGGCTTGCTATTTTTTCGCATGGACTATCCTGAAATAGTTGCCCAACAATTTAGAGTGTACCTATAGTTGGGCAACTATTCAAGTGATTATCTTCACTTATTACACATACGACTATGCACCTCTTGAGAAAAATCCGTCGATGTAACGATATGCGACGGTTGTTTTTTTCTATATCATGAAAATGCACTCAACTGCTCAGTAAGGAATTATTTACTCATGGAGGCATAATTTATGGCAAAGGTAGTCGTAATTGGAGCAGGGATAGCAGGTATCTCCGCCGCAGCAGGCGCCCGCAAAGCTGGCGCAGAAGTGGTTCTGCTGGAAAAGCAGGATCAGGTTTTGGGGATTGGCCGGATTGCGGGCAGCATGGATGTCGGCGGCAGATATCCTCTTCACCTGGAGGCCGTCGAGATGGGCGCGGGGGAGGTCAACGAGGCCCTGGATTCAGTTAGTTATGACAATATGGATAACTACCGCGCGTCGCATTATCCCCATCACAGCCTGCCCGGTTCAGAAGATATGACCAAGCACTCCTGGGTCTACAACGTGATGACCGCCGAACCGGTCCTGCGCAAGCTGATGGTCGATATGGGCGTCGAGATCCGCTGGCGGACCCGGGCGGTCAAGGTCGAGAAGGAAGGCAACCGCATCACCCGGATCCAGGTCGAAGTCGATCGCCACAAGAAGACCTGGATCGAAGGGGATGCCTTTGTTGACACGACCGGCTCGGCCGGTGGGATGGATCAATGCACCCACAATGTCGGCGGCTGCACGATGTGCCCCTGGATGCAGTGCCCCACCTTCGGGAACCGGGTGGACATCTCCGGCAAGGCCGGGGCGACCACGGTCAGCATGCGCCAGAAGGACGGCACGCCGGGCATCAAGTACAACGGCCTCTACCTTTACAAAGAATCCTTGTCCCAGGAATGGAAGGACAAACTGGCGGAATCACATCAAATCTTCGTTCCCTTCAGAGGTCTGGTGGATTGGGATATTGACCCTGAATGGAGCTGGGGCACCCGCGGTCAGGATGGCAATGATGGCGCAGGCCATCCCGCCGATCCCGAAACCAGCTGGCGGGTGGCGCCGGATGTGGGGCGCTTCCGTCTGCTCGATCGGGGCATCTTCGCGGGCGGCGCCGGTCCAAGCCCGTTGAAACTGGAACAGCTCAGGCAGGTCCCCGGTTTCGAGAATGTGGTCGTCGCTGGCCCTGTCGGTGGCATGAATCTGTGGTCCCTGGGCCATGACCTGGTCTTTTGCGAACAGAATTTGAGGGTCCCGCCGGTGGAGAACCTGTTCACGGCTGGCAGCAAGGCACATATGGTTGATATTCAACCCGGCATCAACACCGGCTATCTGGCCGGGTTCAATGCGGTCAAGGTTGCTGTGGGCCAGGAACCGGTTGAATTCCCGACCAGCATCGTTTCAGGCGACGTGATCGCCTATTCCCAGGCTTACCTCAGGGAAGGTGCTGAATCCGAGTATGGTGGACCGACTACCTTTGCCAGCGCGCACGCCGGCCATTACCTGCGCCACTTGAAGGATGTGGGCTTCTTCCCGGACAACCTGGAGAAGTGCAAGCAGCGCATTGCGGCTGCCGGTTTTACAAACTTTTTCGAGCAGAAAGTGATTTGAAAAGATTGTTCTCCGTCTTTGATGAGTTGATTGGATAATCTGGACTCATCCTCCATTTCGGTGCAGGGGGGCGTTTCTTCAAACGTCCCCCTCCCGGTTTGTTCGTGAAACATTGCCAATTCAAAATAACTCAGGCGCCTCCAAAAGGTCAAGTGAATATGAACACAACCAAATGGGAATCGCAGAAAGTTCGTGGCAGGGATGAGGTTCTGCGGGATATCCAAAAACGCGCCTCCGTCTATGGCGAGACGGTTATGCAGGACGTCAGGGCGGTGATGCATGACTATGAAGTTGACATGTACAGGCTGGTCCTTTCCATTGGGAGGCACTATGGCAAGGACAAAGCCTATGAGATCATGAGTGAGACCGTCGCAGACAAGCGACTTCGATGGCTGGATCAGGTGAAAGGCGAGCTGGATCTTACGGGAACGGAGGTCGAGAAAGGGCTCGGGGTGTACCGCAGGTATTTCAAGCTGACGGGGGACAGCTTCCAAATCCTGGAACAGACACAGGGAAGGGTGGCTTTCAAGCGGAAAGACTTCATTGATGCCATTGCCTATGCCTGCGATGTTCTGGGATTGGATGTCATCGAAGTGAATAACAAAGTCTACGCCCGGACGATGAACTTGATGTTTCAAAGGCTCAATTTGGAATTGCAGAACAGAGTCCTTGAATATCATGACGGTTGGTACGATGAAGTGATCGAAAAAGCCCGTTGAGGTCATGTTTCAAATTACCGGCTTCCTTTTTGTTCTATTACCCATCGTGCTTAATTGATGCAAGCGATTATGGAGGTCAATTATGTCTATAAGAGCTGATGCAAAACCTGCTTCTTCCAGCGTGCAAGCTCATTTTCAAGATGAGAAATTTCCTCCGCAAGTGCATCCGGACGGACGGGTCACTTTTCGGTTGAAAGCGCCGCTGGCGCAGAAAGTTCAGATTGAGCCCATTAACGGCCAGCCTGAAAACAACGGCTTTAACGGCCTGGGAAAGGCGCCGTATGACATGACCAGGGACGAAAATGGCATCTGGAGCGTGACGCCGCCGCCGGCTGTTCCCGGGTTACATGGTTACTTCCTGGTGGTGGATGGCGTTCGAGTCAACGATACTGCGGAAAAGAGCTTTGGCGGAAAAATGAAGGTCTGCGGAGTGGAAATACCGGAACCGGGGGTCGATTTCTATGACATCAAAGATGTGCCCCACGGCCAGGTGCGCATGCAATGGTATTTTTCAAAGGTTGGCAATGCATGGCGGCGGGCGTACGTTTATGTTCCGCCCGATTATGATCACGAACCTGGGAAACGATACCCGGTTTTTATTCTGCGGCATGGGGGCGGAGAAGATGAAACCAGCTGGGTCGAACAAGGGCGCGCCAATTTCATCATGGACAATTTGATCGCGGAAGGCAAAGCCAAACCAATGATCGTCGTCATGGACTGGGGCCAGGTTCCAATGCCAGGTGCACCCGTCCACATCCCCTCCACGCCGCCTCCGCCTGAAATAACAGAGGTGACCATCAAGGAATTGATTCCCATGGTCGATGCCACTTTTCGCACCATCCCGGACCGCGAACATCGCGCCATGGCGGGACTTTCCATGGGCAGCGGGCAGACGCTGACGATTGGCCTGAACAACCTTGATGCATTTTCCTATCTTGGCATATTCAGCCGGCGACCCTGGTCAGCTGAGGAATTCAATATCCAAAAGTCCTTTGGCGGTGTATTTACCGATGCGGATGCTTTCAACAAAAAAGTGAAGCTCTTCTGGTGGGGCGCAGGCACCGCAGAGGAAGGAATCTACAACGCAACGAAGACGACGCTGGCCGATCTGGCCAAGGTCGGCATTAAGTCTGTCTTTGTTGAGTTCCCGGGCACTTCTCACGAATGGCAGACCTGGCGAAAAAGCCTGTATGACTTTGCCCAGAGGCTTTTTGTTGATCAAAAGAAAAATTGAATGGTAGGGGAAGGCAAAACAATCATGACGAGCGCGAATCGAGGCCAGTTGCGTGCAGGCGCGGCCAAAGTGGACATCACGCCCCGGGATCTGGCAGGTTTGACCAACCTGTGGGGTCGTCCTTTCGAAGGTGTGCATGATCCAATTTTCCTCCGTGCCCTGGTGATGGACAATGGGTATAAGACGGTAGCCTTCGTCGCTGCCGACCTGGTAGAGTTCGGCGACACCCGTGATATTCGACAACGGATCGAGCGAGAGGTCGGGATTCCTGCGGATCAAGTCATCATCGCAGCGAGTCATGACCACAACGCTCCCCGGGTTGGTAAAGTCACCCCGGGGGCAATGGCACGAGCCGGTGGGCCGGCAACTGAGAAATACACCGATAAAGTCTACGAGCAGATTGTCGATGTTACCCGGCAGGCAAAAGCCTTGCTTCAACCAGCGCGGGTGGGGGTTGGCACCGGAACAGCTGATGTAAATACGAACCGGGATGTGCTGACGAAAGAAGGCTGGATGCTGGGCGTCAACCCGGATGGCCCTTCGGACAAGACGGTGTGGGTTGTCAAGTTAGAAACCATGACCGGCAAACCAATCGCCTTCCTGATGAACTATGCCGTACACTCGGTGGTTTTGGGCTCGGAGAACCGCCTTGTGACAGGGGATCTGGCTGGCGCAGCCGAGCGGTACGTCGAGCAGTTCTACGGGGACAAGGTTGTGGCTCTTTGGACGAATGGCCCAGCCGGTGATCAGGACCCCAAATACATGGACAGACGCAAGACTATTGCTCAAGGCGATAAGGATGATGGTTACCACATGATGGAAACCCAGGGGCACATCGTGGCGGAGGAAGTTCTGCGAGTTGCAGGACGAATAGAGAATATGGCTTCAGATGTACGGATCGAATCGCAAGCGAGAGTGGTATCCTGCCCTGCGAGAATCCGTTCCGGCGATTCCAGGCAGGACATGATGAACGTTCAGCAAGTGGATTTTCTTGATCTCTACCTGGGCCTGATCCTGATCGACCAAATTGCCATCGCCGCTGTTTCTGGCGAAGTGGTGACCGACCTTTTTCAGCTGCTAAAGAAAGGCTCGCCTTTCATGAACACCTTCATGATTACATTGGCGAATGACCGGATTGGTTACCTCGTTGACGAGGCAGCTTACGACTTGCCTACCTTCGAGGCCAGGGGCACGCCCCTGCAACGCGGTTATGCTGAGTCTGTTGTCGTAAATGGGCTGGTGGATATGGTGGTTCATTACTTTATGGATTAATTCCGGTTTGGAATAAATCGAGGTGGAAATCGAATTGTTTGTGAAAAATGCAACTTCTATAATAAATCTAAGGACTTAAAAAGCGATTAATCATCGGAGTGTAACTTTATGTCGCCCTCAATTTTTCATTCCCAACCTCTTTGCTCCAATACCTGGCTGATTCAGGGCGACGGCTGTACTTCGTATTTGGTTGTGGGGGACAAGTGCGGCGTGGTGATTGATACAGGGTTTGCAGTAGAAAATATACAGAAATATGCCCAGTCATTAACGGACATACCTGTCCGATGGGCGGCTAACACGCATGGCCATTTTGATCATACAGGCGGGAACGGCTGGTTTGAACGCGCTTTTATGAGCGCGAAGGCGCTCGAGATCGCGAAAACTCCCTACCCGAGCAAAGCCTCTTTAAATTATCCATTGGAATATCCGGTCACGATCGTTGGAGACGGCGATACGATCGATTTGGGCGACCGGACGCTCGAAGTCTTCGAGATTCCGGCCCATGCTCCGAGCAGCATTGCTTTCCTGGATAGAAAAGAACGCATCCTGTTTACCGGTGATGAAGTGGCCAAGGGTGTCATGCTCTATTGGCAGCAGAATGAACCGCAGCCCACCATCGAGCAGCATGCCCAAAATATGGAAAAGCTCTTGAAGTACCGAAAAGAATTTGATTATATTTGCACCGGACATGGGTCGGAGATGGAGGATGCCTCCCTGGTCGAAGATTATCTGGAACACGATCGTCAGATCTTGGCGGGCAATATCGAAGGAGAACCTATGGTTCTGCGCAGCAATTCGCCAGGCGATGGCCCCGACCCAAGGGACTTTCGCATGTACAAGATTGAGTTTAAACGCCAATCCTTTTACAAAGGTACTGGCCTTGGTTATGACGTTCGATATATCCGCGACAACTAACGCAAGCAGCGGATTATTTCTCGGTAGCCATGATATCAGATGCAAATAAGGAATTTGAAATTAACCAGTAGAAAGGAGAACGAAAAACTAATAATTATCAACAAATCACTGTCAGCAGTTCCGGAACCCGATTCCAATAAGGCCTTTGTAAAATAAAAAAGAGGAGAATGTAAATGAAAAAGCTAATGTTCGTCATTTCATCGCTCATGATCGTTGCAGTCCTGGTGGGATGCGCACCGGTTGTCACTCAACCCCCGGCGGCCACCGAAGCCCCTGCTGCTCCGGCAGCCACCGAAGCCCCCGCTGCTCCGGCAGCCACCGAAGCCCCTGCCGCACCATCTATCACTCCTTTAGTCAACGCGGCTACTCCAGCAGATCCCGGTGACCTGGGACCATGGGTCGGCATGAGCTTTGGTCGTATTACCGTCCTCCATACCCTGTATGAGTACCTGTTTGACCTGGCTAAAGCAGGCGAACCCTTGACCCCCTATATTGCCAAGAGCTATGAGAAGACCGGCGATAAGACCTTTGTCGTGACACTCTTCGACAACGTCTACGATAGCGCCGGTAACCATATCACTGCTGCCGATGCCGCCTATTCGTATAACACCGCCATGGAGATGGGAAACCTCCGTCCCCTGGGAGGTATCGAATCCGTCACAGCAACAGGTGACTATACCGTGGAATTTGTCCTCAAAACTGCGCCAGGAAAAGGTGACCTTGAAAAAATCCTGACAGAGGCACCTATCGTAAGTCAGAAAGCCTATGAATCCAGCGCAGACAAGTTTGCGACAAAGCCGATTACCACCAGCCCGTACGTATTAACCGAATATGTCCCCGGCTCCACCCTCACCTTTGAAGCCCGCCTGGACTATTGGCAGACGGACAAGTCGCAAGGTCCCAAGTACAACGCGGCTAATGTTCAAAAGATCGTTTATCAGATCATCACAGAGCCGTCGCAACATGCAATCGCTCTGCAGACAGGTTCCGCCGATGTTTCAGGATTTATTTCTTCAGCGGACGCTGCGCAATTCAAGGATAATCCTGACTACTCATTGTTTACATTCCTGGACAACCTGACGCAACTGATCGTTTTCAATGGGTCTGAGGGGAATCCCTTCACCAATAAAGAACTCCGTCAGGCAGTAGCCTACGCGATCGATACCGCAGCGATGTGCGAAGCGGTCTCCCCGGGTGCATGTGCTCCGGCTCACACCATTGGCAACGGCAATTTCGGCGGCTATATGACCCAATGGGACACAGAACCTTATTACGATTACGATCTGGCCAAAGCCAAGGAATTGTTTGCTGCCTCCGGCCACCAGCCGGGCGATCTGAAGGTCAAATTGTTGGCCCAAAATGATGGCCGTTCCGGGCTGATGGCTCAGATCATCCAGAGTCAGCTGAAAGAAATCGGGATCGAAGTGGAAATCAGCCAGGTGGAGGCGAGTGTATTCAACCAGTTGAAGACCGATCCTACTGCATTTGACATGTCGATTGATGCAGCCGCCGGTGGTGATTTCATTGTCAATCCCTGGCAGCTTGTCTATGACCAAAACCGGAACAATGGAACAACCGGAGGCTTTGTCAAGGACGACCAGCTGCAGGCGCTTCTGGATAAAGCTGTAACGGACTTCACCCCGGAAGCCCTCGATGGCTTCCAGCAATATCAGAAGGAACAGGTCTATGACTATGGGCTGCTTTCCTTCAAGAATATTGTCGTGGCTGTCAAGGGTATTACCAAAGTCGTTGTGGATGGCCGCGGCCAGATATTCCCGCCTGCCTTCGAATTCTCCGCGGACTTCAATAAATAAGGCTGGTGATATTTGGATTGTCTTGCCAATCACCAGTAATGCTTGAAGATGCGGCACTGCCTGAACATACAACTCGGTATATGGGATGGCAGTGCCGCAACATTATTGTGTATATAATTTTAATAAACGAGGCTGTTGCGAATGGGACGATATATCCTGAGAAGACTGTTATGGATGATTCCGGTGATCCTGGGGGTGACCATCCTGATCTTCACGATCATGTATCTTATTCCAGGAGATCCGGCAAAGATGATGCTGGGCGCAGATTCCACTCCCGAGCAAGTCGAGGCGAAGCGTCAGGAGCTGGGCTTGAACGATTCCTATTTCGTTCGCCTGGGAAAATATGTGGGGGCGATCGTCCTGCATTTCGATTTCGGAGAATCCTGGGTCTATCATACCCCTGTCACAACGGAGCTGATGCGCCGTTTCCCGCGCACGTTAACCATCGCCTTTATTTGTATCTTATTGCAGATCTTCGTGGGCACTCCCTTGGGAATCATCGCGGCGGTTAACCACAACGGCCTGGGTGACCGCATCTCGCAGTTTATCGCCATTTTTGGAGTATCTCTGCCCAATTTTTGGGTTGCCTTGATGTTGGTGCTCTTTTTTTCAGTGAGATTGGGCTGGCTGCCGCCCTACGGCATCGGGGGAATACAATACTATATCCTTCCCTGTATAGCCCTGGCCTTTCCCGGCATTGCGACACAAGCCCGGCAGACTCGTTCAAGCATGCTGGAAGTTATCCGCTCTGACTACATCGTTACTGCGCGAGCCAAAGGCATGTC
>Ga0208980_10000770_pt1 | contig 18690 bp, 19 predicted proteins | sample WetSurMetagenome_3_FD_187993 | JGI IMG/M metagenome (GOLD analysis project Ga0208980, IMG submission 187993) | Wetland microbial communities from Twitchell Island in the Sacramento Delta, sample from surface sediment Aug2011 Site A1 Bulk (version 2) | ecosystem: Environmental > Aquatic > Marine... | reverse complement strand
GTCAATTCTCAAAGGGGGGGTGAAATGACTAAGCTTGGAGTCAATATCGATCATATCGCTACCATCCGCCAGGTCCGGCAGGCCCTGGAGCCGGATCCCGTGGCCGCAGCCATTGTGGCGGAGCTGGCAGGAGCCGATGGCATTACGGTTCACCTGCGCAAAGACCGCCGCCATATTCAGGACAGCGATGTGCGCCGCCTGCGCGAGACCGTGACTACGCGTCTGAATCTCGAAATGGCGGCCACTCCCGAAATGCTCCAGATAGCCCTGGAACTTCGTCCGGACCAGGTGACATTGGTCCCGGAAAAGGAGAGCGAAGTTACCACCCAAGGCGGATTGAGCATCGCCGGTTCCGTCAAGCCTGTCGCTGCGGCTGTCCGGAATCTTGCAAAGGGCAAAATCCAGGTCAGCCTCTTCATCGATCCGGATCCGGAGCAAATTGATGCCTCCGTGGATACCGGAGTTTCAATGATCGAGCTGAACACGCGCGCATATTCGGAAGCCTGCCCCAAGAGCCCCGACCTGGCCGGGGCCGAGTTCAAGGGGGAGCTGATGAAGACGGTTCAGGCGGCCGAGCGCGCACACAAAAAGGGGCTCAAGATTCTGGCAGGTCACGGCCTGACTTACCGCAACGTGCGATTTATCTCGGACATCCCGGAAGTCGAGGAGCTCAATATCGGGCACAACATCATCGCGCGCGCTGCCTTGGTAGGCCTGGACCGCGCCGTCCGCGAAATGCTGCAAGCCATGGGAGAAAAGATTGACGATTGACGATTTTCGATTGGAATCAGACGATTCGGAGTTCGGCTGTTTATGCCATCAAGAATATACTTATTAACACGGTTCCGGAAGCCTCGCGGAATATAAATCGGATTAGCTGTGGCTTTCCAATCGTCAATCGTAAATCGTAAATCGTAAATCGATATGGGGACACTCTATCTTGTAGCTACACCGATCGGGAACCTCGAAGACATCACTTTGCGGGCGCTCCGAATACTGAAAGAAGTGGATCTCATCGCTTGCGAAGACACGCGGTATACCGCCAGGCTTCTGAATCGATACGCCATCGATACTCCAAGGGAGAGCTATCACCAGTTCAATGAAGCCAGCCGCGCGCCGCAGCTGCTGCAAATGCTTCGCGATGGCAAAAACATCGCTCTGGTAAGCGATTCGGGAACACCGTTGATTTCCGATCCGGGATACGAACTCGTTTCCTGCTGCCGCAAGGAAGGCATAAAGGTCGTGCCGGTTCCCGGCCCTTCAGCCGCAATTGCAGCGCTTATCGGCTCGGGCCTGCCCACCGAAGCATTTTTCTTCGCCGGTTTTCTTCCTGCGCGGAGCTCGCAGAGAAAACGCAGGCTCCAGGAACTTTCCGGGGTCCCCGCAACTCTTATATTTTACGAGGCTCCGCACCGTCTTCTTTCATCCATCGAGGACATGGCAGCCATCCTGGGCGCCCGCCGGGCATGCCTTGCGCGCGAACTGACCAAGATGCACGAAGAGCTGCTCCACGGCACCCTGCCGGAGCTTCGCGAAAACCTTCAAGCGCGCCCCAGGATCCAGGGGGAAATCACTATCGTGATTGAAAAGGGAGAGACGGTTCAGGTTTCCACCGTCTTTCCGGAATCCATCAAACAGCATCTGGACGAGGTAATGAAGAAGACCGGGCTCCCGAGAAACCAAGCCCTCAAATCCGTAGCCAGGCGAAGAGGCCTCTCGCGCAAAGCAGCCTATAGGCTGCTGATTGACGATTGACGATTTACAATTGACGATTGAATTCAGCAGCCATTCCCATCCAGCAGGTTTAATACTTCCGATTGAGTAATCATAGGAAAGCTCTCAGAAAAATCGACAAACCCGATGTTTTGTTTTCAATCGTCAATCGAAAATCGTCAATCGTCAATCAGGGTATAAGGCCTTTGCCGTCCAGTTCTCCCGGCAAGAATCCGGCTTTGCGGCCTTCGTCGTAGACTTCGGATCTTTCCTTGCGCTGCTGCTTCAGCCTGAGCTCCAGATCCTCGATTTCTTCCTGTAACCGGCGGAGCGAGTCGGCGTTTCCTGCGCTTCTTGAATTCGGTCCGACTTTCGGAGGGGCCCATTTTTCGGCCTGCAGTCGTGCCCTGCGCGCATGGAGGCGCTCCTCGTCCCTCTGTATGGACCGGTCCAGCTTCTGAAGCGCGGTACGGTAACTGCGAACCGACGGTTGGCCTTTGCCGGAAGCCGCTTCTTTGATCGATTTTTTGGGCGCTGAGTGATCGGGCGTAAATACGGTCAAATTCCCGTTTGGGGCCAGAAGCTCCGGATCTCCCTCGATGATTTTTGTTTCGATTCCCTGCTCATCCATCCGCCTCCTCCGCTCAGCCTCCTGACGGGCGACATCAGCTAGGGACTGAAGCGCGAAAAGTAGCAATACGGCAAGGCTGGAGGATCTGAAATTTGCGGCCACCATGCCCATCTAATGGCCGGATGCCGTTTTGAGCAAGAAAAAATCGAGAGGATCGGGACTAAACCTGGAGCGGCGGGGAGGCCAAAGGAAAAGATTGAGCGTATGCCTCGGCAAACCGAAGCAGCACCGCCTCCTGGAACTGGTTCGCGAGGACCTGAAGACCTACAGGCAGAGCGGCGCTGGTGAATCCGCAGGGAAGCGAAAGCGCCGGAATTCCGGCGAGGTTCGCCGTGACGGTATATATATCCGAAAGGTACATGGACAATGGATCCGAAATCTTTTCACCGATCCTAAAGGCGGCAGTCGGGCTGACCGGACTGATCAATGCGTCGACTTTCTCGAACGCCCGGTCGTAATCGCGCTTGATCAGGGTCCGCACCTTCATGGCCCGTCCATAATAGGCTTCATAATAGCCTGACGAAAGAGCATAGGTCCCGATCATTATCCGCCGCTTTACCTCCGCGCCGAATCCATCGCTTCGGGTACGCTTGTACATGTCCGACAGATCCTTCGGAGCGGAGACGCGTTCGCCGTACCTGACGCCATCATAGCGGGCAAGGTTGGAGCTGGCCTCTGCGGGGGCGATAATGTAGTAATCCGCGATTGCATAGCGGGTATTGGGAAGAGAAACGTCTATCAGCTCGCAACCGAGCGAATGTGCGTTGCCGATAGCTGCTTCGATAGCCAATTTGACTTCGGGATCCAGCCCCTCTCCGAAAAATTCCCGGGGTATTCCCAGTTTCAGGCCTCGAACCGGCTTGTTCAGCTCCGCGGCATAGTCGGGCACCGGCACGGGAGAAGAAGTGGAATCGCGCGCATCCCGGCCTGCAAGAACACCCAAGAGCAGGGCAATATCCCTAGGATTGTTCCCGATGAGAGCAACGCAGTCGAGGGAGGACGCAAAGGCAACCAGGCCATAGCGGGATATGCGGCCATATGTAGGTTTCAGCCCCAAAACATTGCAGAAAGAAGCCGGCTGCCGGACGGATCCGCCGGTTTCCGACCCCAGCGCGAGGGTCGCCATCCCGGCGGCCACTGCTACTGCGCTGCCCCCGCTGCTGCCGCCGGAAACGCGCTCCGGATCATAGGGATTCCGCGCCACGTGGAAGGCGGAGTTTTCGGTGGAAGAACCCATGGCGAATTCGTCACAGTTGGCCTTGCCGATGATTATGGCGCCGGCAAGCTCCAGGCGCTCCACAGCGGTAGCGTTGTAGGGCGGAAGATAATTCCGCAGGATCCGGGAGCCGCAGGTAGTCCGCAGGTTCCGCGTGCAGATATTGTCCTTGACGGCGACGGGAACGCCGGCAAGCGGATAGTCACGCTCCCTTATCGTGCGGTCGATTTCATCGGCGCGCGCCAGAACCCTCTCCGGTTCGACGGTCAGGAAAGCTCCCAGTTTTGCATCGAGTGCTTCTATGCGCTGCAAGGCGGCGGCAGCCACTTCCCTTGCCGTAACCTGGCCCGAACGGACCGCATCGCTGATAGTCGAGGCCTCTCTAATATCCATCGTTAATCCCTGACAAAAAAAGCAGCATCAGAAATGCCGGCTTCCGGCCTCCCGCTTCCGACACAATATATCTTTGTATCATCCTCTATTTTCCAAATCAGATTACCTTGGGAACCCTAAAATGACCGGAACCGGCATCCGGCGCGTTCGCGAGGCTTTCCTCGACTGGCAGGGACGGCTTGACCTCATCTTCCCTGAAGATATGCCTCTCGAAATCGGCTGTCAGGGAAACATGGCTCGTGGGCTCCACTTCCTCGACGTCCGCTTCTTTGAGCTGCTCAATATAATCCAGGATGCGCTGAAACTGGACGGTGAAGGCGTCAAGCTCCTCTTCGCTGAAGTGAAGCTTTGCCAGATCGGCTATTTTCAAAACTTCGTCTCGGGATATGGACACGGTTGAGTCTCCGACAAATACGCCTAATCAACAAACCGGCAAAACCGGCGGATCCCCGATTGGATTCGCCCGAACACTAATCCCAGGACCGGTTGGGAACTGCGCTTTTCAGCCAGGCAAAATAGCGCCGGGCATTAGCGATGTCCTTCCGGATCTGCTCGATCAGGGCCTGTCTCCCGGAAAACCGTCTTTCATCGCGCAGGCGCACAAGAAAATCCAGAGCAACCTGTTTGCCATAAATATCCTGCTCGAAATCAAGGACGTGCGTTTCGATGCTGAGAGACGCTCCTTCGTCCGTATCGACGGTGGGACGGAATCCGATATTTGTTACGCCCTTGTATCTGCGACCTTCCAAGTTGAGCATCGTGACATAAACACCCCTGCGCGGGATCAGCTCATTGGGCGACCGGAGGTTAGCCGTCGGGACTTGAAGCCGGGAGCCCAGGCCTGTTCCATGGATGATTTCACCCTCCAGCGCAAAGGGACGTCCAAGCAGACGCCGTGCCAGCCCGACCTGTCCGGAGATCAGAGCCTGGCGTATCCCGGTGCTCGAGACGCGGCTGTCCCGGAATTGCACCTGGTGAATTTTGGCGGCCAAAAAGCCTTTCTCTTCGCCGATTTCCTTGAGCAGATTGAAGCTTCCCTGCCTGCGGTTTCCAAACGCGAAATTGGGCCCGACATAAATCTCTTTCGGACGAAGCCTCTCCCAAATGACTTGCAGGGCAAAACCGCGCGCACTCATCTGCGCAAGCGTCAGGTCAAAGGGAATGATGACAACCAGCGGTATTCCCAGGGTTTCAATGGTTGCAATTTTCTGATTGAGTGTCTGGATCTGCAGCGGTGCATTGTTTGGCGCCAGAACCTGGAGCGGATGGGGGTGAAAAGTCATCACAACCGGAGTGCCGTTTATCCTGGCCGCACGGGCCATCAGTTCCCGCATCAGGTCCTGATGGCCGAGGTGAACCCCGTCGAAATTTCCTATGGTGACAACAGGCGCCGGATACTCCGGAATCAGCTCCTCCAGGCGGTAGATAACAGTCATATTCCCTGCTAGATCTTGATCCGGTTGGTCTTGGCCATGTACTTCATCCGGAGCTCGTAGAGAACATTCTCAAGCAGTTGCCGCTCGTCGTTGCTCAAATTGCCTTTGGTCTTCTCCTCGAGCATGTTCAGGATATCGATCGTATGCCGGGCTGCCTCGATGTCCTCCTCCTTCTTATTGGTATAGGGATTTGGTATTTCGCCCATCAGCACAAGACCCTGCGTATAGTAGGAAAGCAGATAGGACGGAAAGTCTATGGCAGGCCTGGGAGGGATATCCTGCTGCGCGGATTTTGCTTCTTCTTTGGAAGACGGCTCTGTGATTGGTTTTTCCTGTGGTTTTTGGCTGTCTTCCGGAGCCCGCGCTTCGCCATCTTCGCGGAATCCCCTTTTGTCGGTTATGGTAAAAGCCTGTTCTTCCTGTTCTTTGGTCATAGCGGCACCTATCCTAAGATTGGATGAGAATAGAATTTAAAATGCTATCATCGGCCTTATTTCGGCTCAAGGGAAATTGCCGCAATCACGCCTTTCTAACGCATTGCAGCGCCATTGCGACAGCTGCTCTTCACCTGCCGTCTCAGAAGGCAATATGCATTGCAGACGGAACTTCAGACTGGTCCAGTTGGAAATGCTTTTGTGCTGCAGCTCGCCGGCCCATCAGGCTGACCCCGGTGCATTTTGACTGTATCGGGCGAAAATATATTTCATATGCAAAATGCGGCCCCGAGCGACATGCCGGGGGCACAGGCCTCCCCCTCCGGCCGGGCAATACCACACGCCTGCATCAGCCGAATCCGGAGACCCGTTCCGCCTGTTGTGCAACTCTTATCGATGCCCGCCTTGCGCAGAGCTTCGGAGAAACCTTTTGGGAAACTCAGCCTAGGAGACCGGCTTTTTCCCGGCCAGGATCAGCTCGGCGTTGTAAACCTTTTTCTGGACTTCCTTTGCCAAAGCCCTGGCTTTTATCAGGTCCCCCTCGCTCATCAGCCTATCAATGGAACTGGTTCCCTCTTCCACTTCGGCAGCGATAGGCGCGATCTGTTTTACCACCCTGGAAACCAGCCTGCCGCTATCCATAGCAGTCTTGACTTTGGCGAATCGCTCGCCGATGGTTAACTGCATTTCGGAGATTTCCTTGGCAATACCTTCACCATTTGCCTTGGCAATAGTGGCTGCCTTCTCAAATCTGGATTTGGCTCTGAGATAGAGGGTTTTTGCAGGCTTTTTTTCCGCAACCGCCGCCTGTGCCTGCTCCCAGGTTAGCATCGCTTCCTTATAATTTGAGGGCGCGAGGTCTTCTGCATGTACGCTTTTGGCCTGATCCATCGCCGTCTGGGCTGCCTTGATTTCCGCTTCAGGATTTTGATAGCCGCAGCCATAGCAGACAACTAGGACCAGCAGGCCGCAACCAACAAAAAATCGACTCGATTTTCTCATGGATGACCCTCCCTTGGTTTTTTCCGGATTATGCCTATCTTAACACCAAGATTTCGAGGCGCAAAGCCTCTCGCTGCCTATAAAATAGTTTTTCAGGGAGGGCATAATCCCCAAAACAGGATGATCCCCTCGAGGGGCGGCTGCATCTTATGCTATGAATATGGAACGGAGCAGATCAATTTCCATGAATATCAAGCTTCCCGTTGCATTCTTCCTCTGTCTTTCCCTTCTATGGGGACTCCCGGCAGAAAAGAAATCCGGGAAAAAGACCGAAGACGATCAGACAATACGCGTGAATGTGGAGATGGTCTCGCTCCCGGTCGTGGTATCAACCAGGGACGGGAAACGCATCACGGATCTTCAGCAGCAGGATTTCCAGGTCTTTGAGGATGGCATGCGGCAGGAGATTGCGGGATTTGCCGCAACGGATGAGCCTCTGGAAATCGTTCTCCTGCTGGATACCAGCGGAAGCACCGAACTGCAGTTGGCCAGGATCCAGAACGCCGCCATCGATTTTGTGAACCAGCTGCATCCCGACGATGAAGTCGCAGTGATTTCATTTGCCGAGGATGTCAAGCTTCAGCAGGATTTCACAATCGACCGCGACAGAAACGAGTACGGCATTAAAAAGACCAGGCCGGGCGGGTGCACGGTTGAATACGAAGCCGTCTGGCTGGCCCTGGAGGAAGTGCTCAAGCCTATCAAAGAAAGAAAAGCCCTGGTGCTTTTCACCGACGGAGTGGATACGTGCAGCCGCAAGGCCAATGAGAGGGAGACCCTCGAGCTGGCAAAAGAAACTCAGGCAACCATCTATTGTGTCTACTACAACACAGAATACGACCAGTACCGCACAAGGACCCGAACCACCGGGGGCTATCCGGTGCCTCAATTCCCTCCCGTGATTGTTAATCCCCTGCCCCCCGTAACGGGAGGGCCGGGCTCCACTACCCCGGAGTACGAGGCGGGGCGGCAATACCTTTCCAAACTGGCGGAATACAGCGGCGGTCTGGTTTTCGACGGCATGGAGGATCTGAGTTACGCTTTCGCCCAGGTTGCGAAGGAACTGGCGAGCCAGTACAGCATCGGATACTACTCCACCAACAACAAGCACGACGGGAAGTTCCGCAAGGTGGAGATAAAAATGAATAAGCCGGATCTCAGGGCGCGAACCAAGAAAGGCTATTTTGCAAAAAAAGACAAGTGATCCGGATCGTCCGTGCTTCGGCGAACCGGCGCCCAGGAATTCGGCCGTCGATGACGCAACAGAATTCCTCCGGCTCCTTCAAATCAGGGCCATAAAAGGCCCGGCTACATTCATCCGGCTGCAACGCGGCCTGTTCCTTGCGGTTCGACCAAAAGGACGCCGACCGTTGCCTTAGGGATCAGTGTTCTTCAGCGTTTTGTCAGCGTATATCGGAGTAAAATGATACTGGAACTGCCAAACTCTTGTTAGAAGTATGCTCAATTATGGAAACGCATTCGGGAGCAAAACGACCCGCTCGGGGGGGCGTGAAGTGAAAAGCAGACCGGATTCTGAGCCGAAATCCCGGATTCCACGCAACCTCCTGGCGGTCAGCCTTGGTTCCTTCTTTACCGACATTTCATCCGAGATGATGGTCCATCTGCTTCCTCTCTTTCTGACCAATGTGCTCGGCGCAAAAACAGCAGTGGTCGGGCTCATCGAGGGCGTTGCGGAAACCACAGCCAGCCTGACGAGGCTGTTTTCCGGCTGGCTGTCCGACAAGCTGGGCAAACGCAAAGGATTGACCGTTCTGGGGTATTCGATCTCGGCAGTTGCTAAACCGCTCTTCCTGCTGGCCACCACCTGGCCGCTGGTGCTTGTCCTTCGCTTTGCCGACCGCCTGGGGAAAGGGGTTCGAACCGCACCGCGTGACGCGCTGGTGGCGGATTCCGTTCCCACGGAAAACCGCGGCTTCGGATTCGGCCTGCACCGCGCCGCAGATACCGCGGGAGCAACCGTTGGGCTTGCGATTGCCGCTGCCGTCACCTATGCGGCAGGCCCGGCGGCGATCAGCCTTAGAGCCGATACTTTCCGCCACATAATCTGGCTGAGCATCCTGCCTGCCGCGATCGGTGTGGTAAGCCTGATCCTTCTCGCACGCGACGTTCCAGCCGCGCCCAAAGCGAAATCTGCCGTGCAACCGGCGCCTCCGGGGCGAATGGCTCCCGGAAAACGGCTCAGTCCGCGGATCAGAGGATTTTTCGTGGTGGCGGCGCTCTTCACTCTCGGCAACTCATCCGATTCCTTCCTGGTCCTCCGTGCGCAGGACCGCGGGCTAAGCGTATTCCATGTGATGCTCGCCATTTTTGTTTTCAATCTGGTCTACGCTATTGCTTCCACGCCGGCAGGACTGCATTCGGACAGGGTCGGGCGCAGCAAAGTGCTGATTTACGGTTGGTTGACTTATGGGCTGGTGTATCTCGGATTCGCCATGGCTTTTGCCTCCTGGCACATTTGGGTCCTTTATGCGCTTTACGGGCTGTACTATGCGATGGTTGAGGGGACCGCCCGCGCCTATGTAGCCGATCTTTCCCCGGCGGAAAGCCGCGGCACGGCCTATGGAATTTACAATACTTCCGTCGGAATCATGGCGTTTCCGGCTTCCCTTATCGGCGGCATCTTGTGGCAGGGAGCTTTCGGCTGGCCGGGATTGGGCGCCCGCGCTCCTTTCTTTTTCGGTTCGGGGATGGCAATCGTGGCTGTTTTGCTTCTGATCTTCTGGCTGCCTCGATTGCCCGTAGAGCAGTATAGGAAGGGATAGCCCAGCTCGGTTTTCACCGAGTTTCGGCCTCGGCAGGTGATAACTCGGTATTGTTTACCGGGCAGGCCGTGAATTCCTTTGGATATAGCGCTCGGGAGTTACTATGCTACTCATCGAAAGTTTCATACATCGAACCTCTCTGTCTGAATTGATTGCCCGTTGGATGATCGGCAAGATTGCGCCGGGCGATGTAATGCGGCTGAAAAGCATCATCAATTTTAACGGGTATATCGCAAGGCTCTGGATCGATTGGTTTGCCCGCGACCTGCTGGAGAGATTCCACGGGGTTGTGCCCGTGCACCTTCCAGTAAGCACCAAGGGGCAGCTCAAGGATTTTGCGATTTCGCATCCCCGGTACACAACAGCGCGAATCGAGCAGATGAGGCTTGCGTACAGCCGATTCCCGGAGGATTTCTATCGGGACACTCCGATTGACGGTGTGCTCTATGCCGCAGCATTTGGGGACAGGCAGGAGTTCGTAGGCTCTTCCCGCATAAAGCGGTTCCGCAGGGTCGCCGAAAAGGGATCGCGCAGGATCGTCGACTTTATGCTGGACCGCATCCGCGCCAACGCCGATCTCATGGCCGATGAGCGCGCGCACAGTCTCGGCATACCCAGGGATCAACTCATTACCTCTCCCGAGATGATGGCCGAGGAGTTCGGCCACGCGGAGAGGCGGATTCTGAAAAGCATCAAGAATGGAACATTCCGGCCCGATCCGCTCTCACTGTCGATCCCGGATGTGGCAGGAGTAAAAATTATCGTCGAGCCCCCGGAGCAGGAACGCTTCCGCGAGCTTGTCAGCCGGATGCCGGGCATTGCAATCACCGAAGAAGAGAGCCATGCCGGTGACTACAACGCCACCAATTTCAAGCTCATGTATTCTTTGCCAAAGAAGCGGCTGCTTGCCGAACCGCTGAGTGACGCGTATTTGCGCGTGCTCGCATACCGCGGTTTCGACAAAGCCGAAGTGAGCCGTCATTACCAGGAGTTTATCGAAAGGGGCGAGGACGAAGTGGGCTTCGAAATGATTGTCGCAAACTACCAGGAGTTCCTCGAGTCCGAGATCGGACGAAGCATGCATGAGGAGCGGATCCAGGCGCAAAGATCCCACCGCGACTACAACGGCCACCTTGCGACCAATATCCGGTTTTTGATGGAATTTATGCTGTCGCTGTGCCGCTCTCCCTGGCGTACGGACCTGGAGGAAGTCCCGGTCAAACTATGGGTCAAATATATGCCCGATTCCATAGAACGCGCCGAGCGCAAACTGTATTTCCCGGAAGAATACTTTTACGACACGGCGGATTGGGTGTGGGGATCGGCAACCGGAAAAGGGTAAAGTGCGGAAACCGGGCTGATTCCGACACAGAAAGTGCATTAGCCAGCAACCTCAAAGGCTCAGAGGTTTTTAGTAGCAGAGGTATTCGTTCGCTTTCATGAGACGGGTTCCGGCCTTCCCGATATCCCAGACACTCCGAATTCTTGTGTTTTTTCGCTGTTCCAGGATCCTGCCTACGGTAATCTCACCCAGGCCGGGAACCCTCAAGAGCTGGTTTTTGGCAGCTTGGTTGATATTGACGGGGAAATATTCGGGGTGAAGCTTTGCCCAGTGCTCTTTCGGATCGACTTCGAGGGAGAGAAAGCCGGTTTCATCGAAACAAATATCCGATTCGGTAAACCCATACTTGCGCATTAGAAAATCAACCTGATACAAGCGATGCTCCCGCATGAAAGCATCCCCCGGGCCGGTTTGCATCTGCCGCCCGCGATCGATCGAGGCGGCGCCGAGGCCTTTCTGGTACGCGCTGAAATATATTCTATTGAGATTCAGACGATCGTAGAGCCCCCACATATATTTTACGATTTCTGAATCGGTCTCTTCCGCGGCGCCGACGACAAACTGGGTGGTCTGTTTGACGTGCGCGTATCTGTTGCCCCGGGCGGTTAAGCGGCTGATCAGTTTGATGGGTTCGACAATATCCTCGATGAAATTTTTCCTGCTCGACAATCTGGCCAGGTGTTTTGCCCCGGGCGTTTCAATGTTCAGCGACACCGCGGTCGAGAGCGAAACCGCCTCCTCGATCGCGTTCGCGCTGGCGCCGGGGATGATCTTCAAATGGATATAGCCGCGGAAATCGCGCCGGTACCGGAGAATCCGTGCTATGCGGTTCAGCCGCTCCATCGTTGCGTCCGGCGTTCCGACGACGCCCGAGGTAAGAAAAAGGCCGAAAACCTCGCGGCGGTTGAAATAGTCGAGAAAAGTGTTAACGGTCTCTTCCTCGCTGAGCGTGCACCGGCGGACGTCCTGGTCCGCCCTCAAAGGGCAGTATTTGCAGTCGTTGGAGCAGACATTGGAAATCAGGGTCTTGAACAGGACGCTGCTGCCCCCGCTGGGCAGCGTTACCGGATAGATCCATTTTTCCTGGGCACCGCGTGTCCGGTGCTCGTTTTCCCTTGTGCCGCAGGCGCAGGCCAGGTCGTATTGAGCGTCAGCGCTCAGGATCTCGAGTTTTTGCTGGGTGTCAGGCGCACGGATTACGGCAGTCATGCATCCCCTTCCATGGTTTCCTGATATATACAATGTTTCTTCGTCAGGAGGAAACCCTTTTCGTGATTCCGGGCCTCGCAGAAAGCGAAAAGAAGGGCCCAACGCCGCCGCAGGCGGGCAGCGGCATCATCGGTTGAGGATCTCCGTTCACAGGCCGCGTCTGGCGCCCGGGATATGCAGCCTGAACCGAAATGGCATCCTTCGCCGCCGCAGCAGGAATCCCGCAATATGAGCGGATTAGTGTCTGGCATTTGTGGCTTTGTTATTGTTAAATAGCATTGCGTATAAGCGTAATTCCGGCTTTAAAAGAGCAACAGAAACACATAGGGAACAATGGACGGGGGTTCGTGAAATGGCTGAAACGAAATACGGGAAATACATCGTCACGGATTTAAACAAGGTGCCGGATGCGCTGGGTACCCGCGTGTACTGCCTGCACGGCGGCGTATTTGAGGGCGCTCCCTATGTGGACTGCGCCTGGTTCTGGCCGCAATCCCACGAAGTGGTGGTGGTGGACAAAGGGCATGCCCATGATTTCGGGGAAGTGGTGACCTTTTTCGGCTCAAACCCCGAGGATCCCACAGACCTTGGCGGTGAGATCGAGTTCTGGCTGGAAAACGAGCCTCACACGATAACCAAAAGCTGCGTCATTTTCGTTCCCAAGGGCATCAAACACTGTCCGCTGATTTTGAAGAAGGTGAACCGGCCGATTTTTCATTTCGCCACGGCTACCGACAAGAATTACCGGGGGCCGCAGGAAATGGAACAATAGATCGCCTGCCGGCGATGAAGGACGAAGAGGCCGACGGGACCGAGCCGGCTTTGCCGGCGGAGCACTGCCGCCCGGCGTATCCAACAGTTATAGGAAATAGCATCTCTGGCGTGCCGGATAGCGGGATGATGGGCAATGGCCCGGCCGGACCATTTCGCTCGAGATTAAATCCATGAGATATCTGAAGGACCTGCTTTTTACGGAAACGCACCTGATCCGGGGCCATGCAAACACGGGCGAGCGCAGGCTTTCGACCTTTCTGAACATGACGCGCAAATATTTCCTGGAAGTGGAGGAAGCGACCCTCGTCCGGCATGACGGAGGCGGCACCCTCCAGGCCGCGTGGATGCTGGTGCGATTGGACGACATCCTTCTTGCTCACGAAATGGAGGTAACGGGCGACGAGGGATTGAGACTTCTCGGGAAAAATGCGGGCAGCGAAATCGACATCACCGCCCATTTCAACGGTCGGCTCCCGCTTCAGCTTTTGGGAAAGGTTCGCCAGCGGGCCATCGATTCGGATACGGTGCGAAGCCACAATTTTTTTGTGGTGGCAGATCCTGTGCTCCGGGGATTCACGGCCAATCCGTCCCGCGAATACGCAGTTTTCCAGAAACTGCCCTACCTGATCGCAAACCGGAACCGCATTGCGTTCATCCTCCGGTAATCGTTCAGCCTTTTCGCTCTGCTGAATAGGCTGCCGGCGCTTTACGGCTTGCCGTAAGCGGTTTTGAAATCTTTGCCCAGCCAGCCTTTGGCAAAAATCAGGAGAATCGTCGAGAGGATGGCGATGCAGCCGTAAATGAACCACATCGTCTCGGTGTTGATCGGGCCCTCCTTGGGGCAATAGCGGGCGAGGAACCAACCGGAGTAGAGGCTGGTGATCACCTTGGTAAGGAACCAGGGGAACTGCGCCACACCCATATATGCGCCCGTCCGTCCTTCTGGGGCGATCTCGGCGGCATACTGCAGGAAGCGCGGCTGCCACATCGCTTCACCCAGGGTCGACAGGATCAGGAAACCCAGCAAGGTCCAGAAAGTCGGGCCGATGGCCAGAAGAAAAGTCGGCACGGCCATGACCGCTGTCCCGGCAATCATCATGTTGTACACCTTCCGCTTCTGTGTGATCGCCGCGACAACAGGCACAAGAACGAATATAAGGATCGGGTTGAAGTTGGTCGCCGCCTCGAAGTGGTCGCCGATCCATGTGCCCCGGTAGGCCCTCTCGACGTACATCGGGATCGTCAGCCAGTTGTGCGCAAACAGCGTCTGCACCGGAATGAGGGCGAAGATGAAGAAGGCAAACTTCGGATCGGCAAGAGGATGATTTTTGAACCACTCCATGATTGAGAACCGCTCCCCGGACTTCGCCTCCTCCGCGGCCGTCCTCTCAACAGACTCGCCGGCCTCGGCGCGCGCACCGGCAATCGCCTTCTCCACGGTGCTCCTGGAAAGGATTGCGAAAAGCAGGAGAACACCGAGCACTGTGAAGCCTGCATACACCCAGTAAGCGCCGGAGATCCCGACCGTCTTTCTGATCGGCGTAAAGAATGTCGGCAGCCAGCCGCCGAGGTTCATGAGGGCATACAGCATGGCATATCCCATGCCCGCCGTCCCGGGTCCGGTGAACTGCCGGACCGCCGCGTACGCCGCAGGCTGATACATGCCGTAACCGAGAATGACCAACAGCAGCGCCATGATCGAGAAGTAGAAGAGCGGCGACCACAGGCCGCCGTCCAGCCCGAGGGACGGGCCGGCCGCCAGCACTATGCGTCCTGCGATCATCAGAATCATAGACACGATGAGAGCTTTGCGCACTCCCCATTGGTCGGCGCGCCCGCCGAAGAAGAACATTGAGAGGGTGATGCCCCAGGTCAGCACGCCGACCATCGGCCCGGCCTGAGTGTCCGACAGCCCGACGTATTCGTTAAAGTACATCGCCAGGTAGCCGAGCACCCCGAAGTAGCAGAATCCCTCGAGCAGGTAGGAGACGTTCACGCCCCACAGAGCGCGGGGCGCGTGCACCACATCGATGAAGGGCTGAACGATTTCCCGAAGAGGATCGTTCTTAGGTTCCGACCTATTCGCTTCCGTCATATGCCCCGCTGTACCATGGAAACGGGCTGCTTCCTTCCGCGCCAGCCTGACCCGCAGGCAGCCGGCATCCGGGCCGCACAGATCCCGGATTGTATTGTGTTTAAGGAACCGGCATGTACATGGAGCCGCCGCACTAGCCCTAATCCACCTCGCCCAGGCCCTGCCCCCCATCCACAATAATTTGTTGTCCTGTTATATATGCGGAACAGGGGGAAGCAAGGAAGAGCGCCAGGCCGTGCATGTCTGACGGCCAACCGACACGGTGCATGGGGATCGTCCTGGCCACGGCCTTCTGCTCGACCGGATTGAGGGCGTGGCCGTCGCCGATATTTGTGATGATATAGCCGGGGGCGATCGCATTGACCGTGATGTTGTACGCAGCAAGCTCCAGCGCGGCGTTTCGCATGAAATGGGCTATCCCCGCCTTGGCCGTCATGTAAGCAGCTCCAATTGCGGGCTCGATTCGCGTCGCGGCCAGCGAGGTCGTAACGATAATCCGTCCTGATTTCCGGGGTTTCATGTGGCGCACGGCCGCCCGAACCGTCGCAAAGATACCGTTCATGTTCACATCGATCACCCGGTTCCATCGCTCGTCGGTGTAATTCTCGAGAGCGCCCTGGGGGACGCGGGGTCTTTCCGTTCCTGCCCAGCCGCCTATAAAGCCGACCCCGGGATCGATGCCGGCATTCGCGAACATGACATCCAGCCGTCCATATAGACCGGCTGCTTCGTCGACCGCAGCGTCCAGCACCTTGTGATCGGTGACATCGACGACCTTACCGCGAACATCAAGTCCGGCGTCGCGAAGCCGCCGGGTTTCGTTCTCGACTCGCTGATCGTGGATGTCCAGGATTGTCACCTTTGCCCCATTCGAGGCGAGAGCCTCGGCATAGCCCAGGCCGATTCCGCTGGCCCCGCCGGTAATGATTACGCCATATCCCTCGACATTGAAAAGATTCGATAGCTTCACAGTTGCATCCTCCGTCGATAACTGACTTGCCGGGAATTATGAATATACGGATCGGGAGTCACAACGTTTATTTCAGGGATGCTGAAATTATGGCAATGTGACGGCTCCATTTGCAATCCACAGCCTGTCTTCTGCTTCTGAGATCAGCTTCGTGCTTCAATCTCTGCTCCGGGAGCTGCCCGATCAGGCCTTCGCCCCGGAAACCAGTGGCGGTATCCTGTCCTCGCAAGGCAAACCGGTAGAGCACCGACCGCAGGCCGGCGCGGGGCCCACCAGTTCCCTGGCCAACCCCAGGCTTTCCACCCTGTTTCCCTGTTCATCGCGCAAATTCTTCAGGCACGCGATATTGCTCCGGCCGTCTTTGCTTATTGCCGAACCGGTGCAGTGATCGATGCAGGCGCCGCACGACCCATCCTGGAAAAACGGGCAGTTAGCGAAGGGACCCGCATAGCGCGGCGTCGGAGTCAATTCCCTGTCGCATACCACGCTGCTCAGGTAAACCGCACAGCCGCGGGGCGTAATCATGAGGCCGTTGAGACCGAAGGTTCCCAAACCGCAGGAGTAGGCGATGTGTCTCTCCGACCAGTTTGCAGCCATCCAGCCTCCGGACATTTCTTTGATCGCGAAAAACCTCGACTGCGTCGGTGCTACGGCATTGCACCTCAACACCTCCAGGAGCGAGGCAACATACTGCTCCAGACACTCATAGAGTCTTACGCCTATCCACCGGGAGTGATTGTAGCGCGGAGAACCGCCATAGGGAGAGGAACGCTCATGGAGACGGACCTCATGGCTAAGCGGCAGGGCCCAGGAAATGACGCCGATCTTGTCGATCTTGCGCGTGGGATTGAACCGCCATCTCTTGCTTTCAACATACTTTTCCATGATCTCGCGGGGTGTCAGATGGAATTCGCCGATGACGGTTTTCAAGTCCCGGAACACCGCGTCGTCCCCGTCGGCAAAAGCCACGACCGGCTCATCGATTATGGGCAGGTTATCGAAAGCAGTAAGGTGGTTGAGAGGGCTGGTGCGAATATATTCCTTGATGGCATTTTCAATAAACCGGCAAGGATCAGCCTGAAACAGCCTGGTATCCAATTCTCCGACCTGTTGAGTCATTGTGCTCACCTCATTGCTGATTTTGCACAGTTTATCACCGGCATGGACCAGCTTCCCAAGCTTTTCCGTAGTACCTTCCCGGGTACCTGGCATTTGCAGAAATTCCGCTTGCTTTACAGCAAGGAATGGCGGCCATCCGCCTTTTCCGCCGCCTGCCGGCGGATGCAATATGATGTTTACATTCCTATTGCGTGTGTTTTAGGCTTGCGGCATCAATCGGTGCAATCGCCCGGCCGTGCAGCTTTGAGCAGCCTGCATCCGGGAAGCTGGATTCTCTGTTCCGGAATTTTCAAACGATATAGTCCCCCGGTAAAGCCGGGATCTTGCTTCAACAAAATTTCAAAAGGATGGCAAAGATGGCAAAGACAAAATACGGGCACTGGATAAAAACCATCCCCCCCTTCAAGGACTACGGTCAGGGTAACTACAGGCAGGGCACGGAGATGGACCGCAAATTTTTCGAATACGCTCTCAACGTAAGACTGGGGACTTACTATAACTCCGGAATCCTCCAGCCGTTTCAGACCCAGGTATGCGACTACGATCAAATGATGATATTCATGGGAACGGACACGGATGATCTTGGTTTGCTGGGCGGCCAGGTCGAATTATGTCTTGGCGAGGATAAGGAGAGGTTTGTCATTACGACCGCGACATCGGTTTCCATTCCGAAGGGATTGCCGCACATGCCGCTTACGGTCGGCCCCATGGACCGCCGGTTCATCCAGATGACAGTTTCGATGACATCCAAAGCAAAGGCCAAACCAGCCCTTGAAGACAAGCCGATCGGTCCTCTGGCCGCCTGGAGGTTTTCAAAATACAGCAAAAATGTCGCGGAACTCGGATTCAAACGCAACGGCCCCTGGCATTACGGGCCTAAAAATCCTGATACAAACGGTGGGTACATAACCGACATCGACGCTGCAGGATTTGAATACAATATGTCCTATGAGAGCATGAAAAAAGCGCCGTACCGGTTCACCCCCGAGCCCGACAAGCCGCATGTGCATCCCTATACGGAATTCCTGGTATTCCTGGGATGCGACTGCAACGACCTGAATGAATTCCCGGCCGAGGTTGAAATTTGCATGGGCGAGCAGATGGAAACCCATGTGATTACCAAGCCCACGGTGGCCATACAGCCTAAAGGGCATCCGCACTGCCCGGTAAGAGTATTGAAGCAGAGCAAGCCCTGGATCTTCATGGTGCTCCGGCCCTGGGGCATGGGCGGGGACATCTATTCGGGAGGCGAAGCTACAGCAAGAGAAGGCAGACGTTAGCGGTCTCATATTCATGTGTTGGGCCCGTAGGCCACGATAAAGGGAGATGCGAAACGCCCGGATCGGGTTTCGCCCGGAAAGCGGCATCCATGGCCGCTTTCCGGATACAACCACGATACAATCGCAAAGACCAATAGACATAGATGCCGTTTGGCTGCATGTCTGTCTTGCGGTCCAGGCACCCCGGATGAACTTCGGATGGACATCGGCCGTGAGATATAGGATTGGGGAAAAATGCATCCAGTGTTTTGCCTGCATCCGGAACAGAGTGTGCCCTGAAACTGCCATCATCG
>Ga0208980_10000769_pt1 | contig 18697 bp, 18 predicted proteins | sample WetSurMetagenome_3_FD_187993 | JGI IMG/M metagenome (GOLD analysis project Ga0208980, IMG submission 187993) | Wetland microbial communities from Twitchell Island in the Sacramento Delta, sample from surface sediment Aug2011 Site A1 Bulk (version 2) | ecosystem: Environmental > Aquatic > Marine... | reverse complement strand
CGGTGGCATCGCGTTGGGCGATATTCATCACGCCCATGGATACAGATTGCCCGGTACGGCGCGCCAGACTCTCAATGCTCTCGAGCACCTCCAGTCCCGAATCGATGGACTGTTCGTTCGAGACCACGAAGGTACCGACACCCTGGCGGCGGCGAATGAGACCCTGGCCCTCGAAGATGCGCATCACCTCGCGCAGGGTCGAGCGCGAAACGCCCAGCTCGGCGGCCAGCTTGGGCTCGGAGGGCAGGCGTTGCCCGGGTTTAACCCCGGCAATGTATTTGGTCAGATCCTGCTGCAGTTTCAAGTAGGGGGGCAAGGTGTTGGTTGTTTTTTTCATGTTTATCTGGTCACTCTATCCGTTCACCAAGGTTCGGGCGATGCGGTTGTGGGTTTCGACGTGGCGCGGCAGGTCGAGCATCGTTAATTGACCTTCACTCACAATCGCCTTGCCACCTACATAGTTGTAATCCACATTCACGGGGGAACAGAAGATCAACGCAGCCAAAGGATCGTGCAGCGCACCGGCGTATTCCAGTTTGTCGAGTTTGATGGCGATGAAATCAGCGCATTTGCCGGCTTCGAGCGAGCCGATGTCAGCGCGGTTGAGGACCGAGGCGCCGCCCAGCGTGGCGATCTCCAGTGCCTGGCGTGCCGTCAGGAGCGGCAAGCCTGCCCCGCCCGAGAGCGAGGCACCCGATAATCCCGCCCGTAAACGGGCGAGCAGCATGGCCTGGCGGGCTTCACCCAGCAGGTGGGAACCGTCATTGGAAGCCGAGCCATCCACGCCCAGGCCCAGACGGATGCCGGCCTGCAGGTATTCATACACCGGTGCGATACCGGAAGCCAGGCGCATATTCGAGGAGGGGCAATGGGCTACGCCACAGCCGGTCTGCTTGTAGAGCTCGATCTCATCGGCCTTGACATGCACCGAGTGGGCGAACCAGACGTCCCCGCCGACCCAATTCAGCGTCTGCATGTACTCAACCGGGCGGTGGCCGAATTTCTGCAGGGTGAAGGCTTCCTCATCCTGGGTTTCGGCCAGGTGGGTGTGGAGTGAAACGCCATAAGCGCGGGCCATTTTGGCGCTCTCGCGCATCAGGTCGCCGGTTACGCTGAAGGGTGAACAGGGTGCCAGCACGATGCGCGTCATGGCACCCGCTTTGGGGTCGTGGTAGGTTTCGATCAGCCGCCGGCTGTCCTTTAAGATAGCCTCCGGGGAATCGACCACCGAATCGGGGGGCAGGCCGCCGTCACTCTCGCCCAGGCTCATCGAGCCGCGCGAGGCATGCAGGCGCAGACCCATCTCGCGCCCGGCCTGGATCTCATCATCCAGGCGTGAACCATTGGGAAACAGGTAGAGGTGATCCGAGGCGGTGGTGCAGCCGGAAAGCGCCAGCTCAGCCAGGGCTGTCTTGGCTGAAATTTGAACGGCTTCAGGTGTCAGGCGCGCCCAGATCGGGTAGAGTGTCTTGAGCCAATTGAAGAGGTTGGCATCCTGGGCGGCCGGGACGGCGCGCGTCAGGGTCTGGTAGAAGTGGTGATGAGTGTTGACCAATCCCGGCAGGACAATGTAACCCTTCAGGTCAAGTATCTCGTCGGCGGTCTGCGGAAGCATGGACATCGGTCCGGTTTTCTCAATGAAACCGTCACGGATGAAGAGACCCCCACCGGCGATCTCGCGCCGGGAAGGGTCCATGGTGACCAGGACGGAAGCATTCTTGACGAGCAAGGTTGTCATACAACCCAAGTGTATCGATAATCAGGCGTTTTGTCAATTGTCGGACAACTAGACAAGTCGATATCAATTAAGACCTAGTATTATGCGCCCCTATATAAAAAACAAAAATAGATATATTATTACGGTTAGGATAATATCAGGAGGCCTCAATGTGGTACAACCCGATCATGATTTGGATCCTGCGATCCCCTTTTCATAAAATGCTGAGCGGCTCGATCGTGCTGCTTACAATCACCGGTCGCAAATCCGGGCGGAGCATCGAAGTCCCGGTCAATTACATCCGAGACGGGAAAACGTTGTGGGTCGTCAGCGACCGCCAGCGGGTCTGGTGGCGCAACTTAATGGGCGGCGCCCCACTATCGGTCATGCTAGCGCGGAAAACCAAACATGCGCGTGGAGAGGTCATCCTGCACGACCGGGAAGTCATGCATGCCCTGGTTGAATACTTCAAGCTCGCCCCGCACATGGCGAAATATTTAAAGGTGAAGATAGATCGAGAGGAGAATCCCAATTTGACCGATCTGGGAGAAGCTGCCCGATCGCGGGTGGTGGTGAAGATCACGTTATTGTAAATTAATTGTAGGGGCGCAGCGTTGCTGCGCCTTCTTAATATTAAGGGCAGAGCGACGCTCTGCCCCTACGGGAATAATATAAATTAAACCATCCCATTCGTATGTTTGGCCGCCCTGAGGGTCGCATTCAACAGCATGGCAATCGTCATCGGCCCCACCCCACCCGGAACGGGCGTGATGGCACCGGCCACTTCCTTCGCTTCCTCGAAATCCACATCCCCCACCAGCCGGTACCCTTTCGGCCGGGTGACATCCTCGACCCGGTTGATACCGACATCGATCACCACCGCGCCAGGCTTGATCCAGTCACCCTTGACCATGAAAGCTTTACCGACCGCCGCCACCAGGATATCTGCCCCGCGTACGATACCGGGCAGATCCTTGGAACGTGAATGGCAGATGGTGACGGTGGCATTCTCACGCACCAGCAGCAGCGCCACCGGCATGCCGACGATATTGGAACGTCCCAGGACAACGGCATTGGCGCCTTCCAGGCTGGGCAGGACCGTTTTCAATAAATAAATCACACCGGCGGGTGTACAGGGCACGAACAGCGGGTCGCGTCCCTTTTGTGCCAGGCGTCCGATATTAACCGGGTGGAATCCATCCACATCCTTCTCAACGCTGATGGCTGACAGGACGCCCTCCTCGTCCAAGCCCTTGGGCAGCGGTAATTGCACCAGGATGCCGTTGACACGCGGGTCGGCATTCAACCGCTTCACCAACTCTTCAATTTCCACCTGGCTGGCAGTGGCAGGCAATTCATGCCCGAAGCTGGCAATGCCCACCTCGGCACAGGCTTTCTTCTTGGAGCTCACATAGGACTGGGAGGCGGGATTGTCACCCACCAGGACGGTGGCCAGTCCCGGCTGGGGTTTGCCCTGTTTCACCAGTTCGGCAGTCTCACGCGCCACCTCCGCACGCAACGCCTGCGCAATGGCGGCGCCATCAATTAAAGTTGCAGCCATGACACACTCCTTTTGCCGGATAATAGTCTGTTCCACCCCCATTATACATGCTGCCGGCAGCGGACAAGCCTGCCGCCTTTTTCCGTTATAATACAGCCCGAAGGAGAACCATCCATGAGTCAATTATGTGTTATTGGGACAGGTTACGTCGGTTTGGTGACCGGCGCCTGTTTCGCCGACCTGGGCAACCAGGTGGTCTGCATGGACGTCGACCAGGATCGCATCAGCAAGCTCAAGCAGAATATCATGCCGATCTACGAACCCGGCCTGGAACAGGTCGTCGAGCAAAACGTTCACGCCAAACGGCTGAGCTTCACCACCGACATCCAGGAAGCCCTCAAGGATGCCGAGTTCGCCTTTATCGCCGTCGGAACACCCTCTGGTGATGAAGGAGAGGCGGATCTGCAGTACGTCCGGGCTGTAGCCGAAGCCATCGCCGATACCATCGACCATCCCATCATAATCGTGAACAAATCCACCGTGCCGGTCGGAACGGGCGACTGGGTGGCCGAGGTGGTCACTAAAAGGCGCGCCGGCAAGGCACTGGACTTTCATGTGGTCTCCAATCCTGAATTTTTACGCGAAGGCTCGGCGGTTAACGATTTCACAATTCCTGACCGGGTCATCCTGGGCTCTCTCGAACCAAAGGCCACCAGCAAGGTCGCAGCGCTTTACCAACCGCTGCGTTGCCCGATCCTGGAGACTGACCTGCGCACGGCGGAGATGATCAAGTATGCCTCAAATGCCTTCCTGGCCACGCGCATCTCCTATATCAATGAAATCGCCAACATCTGCGAAGAATTGGGTGCGGATGTACTGGTGGTTGCCAAGGGTATGGGGCTGGACAAACGTATCGGCCCGGCCTTCCTGGATGCCGGCCTGGGCTGGGGGGGCAGCTGCTTCCCCAAGGACGTCAAAGCACTCGACCACATGGCGACCATGCACGGCTCGCAGACCAAGCTGCTCCAGGCAGTCATGGATATCAACCGTAACCAGCGCCGCCGGGCAGTAATGAGCCTGCGTCACCAACTTGGCAGCCTCAACGACCGGCTGATCGGTGTTTTGGGTCTTTCCTTCAAACCCAACACGGATGATATCCGGGATGCCGCCGCGCTTGAGATCATCCACCTGCTGGAGGTTGAGGGTGCCAGGGTGAAAGCCTACGATCCCCAGGCGATGGAAGCCTGCCGCAAGGTGCTGAAGAAAACCACGTTATGCACAGATCCCTACCAGGTCGCCGAAGCCGTGGATGCACTCGTATTGGCCACCGAATGGAATGAGTTCAAGCAGTTGGACTTCAAACGCATCAAGGGATTAATGAAACAACCCATCATCCTGGACGGTCGCAACCTGTGGGATGCCGAGTACATGCGCTCGCTTGGATTTAATTATGCCGGCATCGGGCGTGGTAATTTAAAGTAAGCCGGGCGGCTTACCAACCCAATACACAATAAGAAGGCGGCTTTCCAGCCGTCTTTTTTTTTCAAATCTATCCGGGATCAATAATCCGTATAATACTGGATGAAAAATGGTACCTTTATCGACACCGTGATGGTCGCATCATCACAGATGAACCCATCCAACGGGATGTAAGCGCTGTACAGGGGCAGGTTGAAGGCATCGTCATGCGGATCCAGGTAAGGTGCCACCTGGAATTTCCTGCGGGAGGAAGTGGTAATTGACGGACTCATCTTAATCGCCGACCAGGCATAGGCCATGTCGTTCTGCACTTGTACCGAGCCGTTCTCCACATAAACAAATACAGGGATGCTCCCAGATACCGGGAATTGAATGCAATAATTACTTTTATTCACCAGAACGATCTCAATCACACCACCGTTGGCTACCGTCATGCCATCCGGATATTCAACCTTGATCTGGTTCGCATAAATCCTGGGGGGAGCCTGCCCCTGGCAGCCTCCGGTCAAGATTAACAGCAGGGAGACGAGGAAGATAAATGAATAACGGGCCGGTTGCATCAGAACTGCCTTTTTCTTTCCCTTAATCAGAGTAATTTGGGACATCCTCGCCTTCGCCAATTCATCAGAGCCTTATCATATCAATAATCCGTGTAATACTGAATGAAAAACGAAATCTTTTTTTCCAGCGTGACTGTCGGATCATCACAGATGGAGCCTTCCAATGGAATGTACGCCTTAAGCAGCGCCTGGTGAAAGTTCTCATCATGCAAGGCCAGGTCCGGGGTTACTTCGATCTTCCGCTTCGAATTAGAGGTGGTTATCAGGTTCAACTTGATGATGGGATTGACATAGGTCCTGGAATTGGGCACTTGTATGGAAGATCCATCCTGCAGATAGACAAAAATCGGGAATGCTCCTTCAATCGGGAATTTGATGCAATAAATGGATTTGTTCACCAGGGTGAACTTGATGGATGAACCATTGGCTACGGTCATACCATCCGGGTACTGTATGACAATCTGACTCGCATAGATTTTGGGGTGAGAATCCCTAATCCCTTCACATGCGCTGGATAATACCGGCAAGAGACAAAAGATGATGAGTATTATCAAACGAGCCCGATGCATCAGAACCTCCCGGGCATTTACACACCAATTTATTGACCCGGGTTATTACAGGCCGGGTTATCATCCTCGATTACAACGTACTCATACGGGGTCGCGTAGTTTGAATAATAACTCAGGTCCGGCAGCAACCCATAGCTTGCACCAAAATAGCCATCAAAAAGCACCCTAAAGGAATTGACCGGGCTGATGGTTGCATACAACTGTGTTCTCACCTCATCCGGTACCAGGTAGGTGTTCAAGATCTCCATGCGGTGAGGCGGATCAAAACCATGGTCGCCTTGTAATATGATGATCGGTCTGATCTCCGATTGCGCCAGGATGGAATCAATAATCGGCAGGATCTGGCTGTTAATATAGATTACCTGGTCCACGTAGAGGGATTTAATGAGCTGCGGGTCGATGTCATAACCGGTTTCAGGAAATGGTGGCGGGTTTTCGACCAGCGATCCATCTGCATGGAACACATAGGGTGGGTGCGGGATCTTAATATGCACAAAGACCAGTTTGGGGCCGCGTATTTCAGGGATGTATTCCAGCTTGTTAAGAATGTATTTCTGCGACTGGATATGCTCGAGGTAGGGAAAATTGACATTCTGAGCCAGGCGGTTGTTTTCAACCGTCTTCAAGTCCAGCAGGATGATGCCGGCTGTTGACTTGATCAACATGGCTTCGAAGGGTGTGACCAATGGATTGCCGAATTTATCGGTCAATTGGACAGCATTCGGGTCAAAATAAAATTCTGCATCCTTCATCTGGAAAGGTTCAAATCCAGACAGGCTGACGGTAATGTACCCGATTCCCTCCAATTCGCGACGCACCAGCGAATTGCGTGTCAGAATATTCAAGAGGGTTCGATCGGTGTTGCCCGGTTTAAAGGAATGTCCCAGGTTATCAAGGTAATCCATATTCAGCGTGGATCCCAGTGCCAGCGCGGTATGGGCATAATTACTCAGGCTGCAGCGCGCCACGTAAAATCCACGTGCTTCCAGTTCTGCGAGGAAAGCACTGTTGTCGTAATTAAAAGAATTTAATAAGACATCATCGCGTGCATAACGGTCGAGGATAATGTAATAGATATCCGGCAGCGGTTGACCGGATTCAGGTTGAAGTGTGGATGCGGTTTCAGCGGGCAGGTCCGCCCGCGAAGCCGCCGTAAGCGAATTAATGGCATAGCTGCCCAACTGTACGACGGGCAGGATCAGCAAGAGGATGGCGATCAGGTTGAAGATGGAAGTAGCCATTTCAACAGGTTTCCTGCGCTTGATGAGCAGCCAGGCCAATCCGACCAGGATAAGAAGCGCAACCATCACCAACACCCGGTGGCGCCCGATGAGCGGGTAAAGCACCGGATTGGTCTTCAGCAACAGGTATAGGTGACCATAGGCAAAGAAGAGCACCAGAAAGACAGAGACCCAGATGGCAGCCTTGGCCCAGGAACGAAAAACCAGCCGGGCAAAGCCAAGTAACAGGGCCGCAGCCAAAAGAGAAACCACTAAAGGACGCAGTGCTGCAGCCGGATAGACCTCCTGGATGTTGCGTGCCAGCAAGGCCAGGATCGGGTAGATCGCCAGAAGGAAGGGATGCAGGATAATTCGACGCAGATGGCTCATATTGAAGTCATTTTTCCAGTAGCATTATTGGACGATTCCATAGAACAGCGGCAGTGGCTGGACCGGCTCCTGGCTCCAGGTGACGGCTCGCATCAGGTTGTCACGCACCGGCTCGACCAATGCCGGGTTGTTGGCATAAATGGTGAAGATTGGCTGCCCTTTCAAGAGTCGATCGCCCACCTTGGCATGTACCAGGATGCCAACGGCCGGATCAATGGCATCACCTTTTTTTGCACGACCGGCGCCCAATGTGATGGCCGCCTCACCCACCTTGCGGGCATGAATTTCGAGGATATAACCATCCGCAGGTGCAACGGCAATCTCGGTGATGGCGGCATGCACCAGTTTGGCCGGGTCATCCACAAAAGAGACATCCCCTTTTTGAGCGATGACCAACTTCCTGAACATTTCCCAGGCACTTCCGTCCACCAGGGTCCTGGTGATCATGGTCTTGCCGGTTGTCAGGTCGGCAGCCTTGCCACCCAAGACAAGCAGGTGCCCGCCAGCTTCGATGCAGTGTGCGCGGAAGTCGGCTGGTCCACCGCCATGCAACGTCTCGATAGCCTCGATTAATTCGAGAGCATTACCGACGGCCGAACCGAGTGGTTGGTTCATATCCGAGAGCAAAGCGACCACCTTGCGCCCGGATGACTGCCCGATGGAGACCATCAGCTCGGCTAACTGGCGTGCCTCCTCGAGGTTGGTCATGAATGCGCCCAACCCAACCTTAACATCCAGGACAATAGCCTGGGCTCCGGCAGCAATCTTCTTACTCATCACCGACGAGGCGATCAATGGGATGGATTGCACCGTGCCGGTCACATCGCGTAACGCGTACAATTTGCCATCGGCGGGCGCCAGATCTCCGCTCTGCCCGGTCAGGACAATGCCGACCCTGCCGAGTTGATCCAGAAATTCCTCCTTGGTCAAGTCAACCCGGTAGCCCGGGATCGATTCGATCTTGTCAAGCGTCCCGCCGCTGAAACCCAGACCGCGTCCGGACATCTTTCCGACCGGCAGGCCGCAAGCTGCCACAGCCGGTTCCACCACCAGGGTGGTTTTATCCCCCACCCCGCCGGTGGAGTGTTTATCCACCGCGATTGGAACGATTCCCGAGAGATCGAGGATCTCACCGGAATTGGCCATTGCCAGGGTCAAATCAGCAGTCTCACGGGCATTCATGCCCTTCAACAGGACAGCCATGGCCCAGGCAGCCGCCTGATAATCGGGAATCTCTCCCCGGGTATAACCTTCCACAAAGAACTGGATCTCCCGGGTGGAGAGCTCCAACCCGTCCCGTTTATTGATAATGATGTCAACTGCACGCATGCTGCCTCCGGACCCATCTTCCCAAATGGGATTTATTTATACCACGGGGTGATGATTAATAAAATACGACTGGAGTATTGTCCAGCCGTATTTGGGTGTCCAATTCAATGCCCGTTTGTATCAGACGGCCGATCCATCCACCCTGCGGGGTGAAATGGTTACCTTGCGGTTGGGCTCATCGCCAATACTCTCGGTGGTGACGGTATTATCCTCGCGTAACGCTATGTGGACCAGGCGCCGCTCACTGGCTGTCATGGGTTCCAAAACCTGGCGACGTCCGGTGGCACGTGCCTGTTCTGCCATGCGCTCGGCCAGGTTGCGCAAAGCCAATTCGCGTCGAGCGCGGTAACCTTCGACATCGATTTGCAATGGCACCCATTTTTCCAAATGGCGGCCGATGATCAGATTGGTGATGTATTGCAGTGCATTGAGTGTTTCAGCCTTGCGACCGATCAGGATCGACAGGTCATTCCCGCGTATATCCACCACAACCGGGCGATCCCCGCCGGCGACCTCTGCCTCACCGTAGCGGGTGTGGACCGTGGCATGCACCTGCATGCGTTCAAGCAAGTCCTCAACTGTTGTTTTTGCCATGATCAACTGTTCATCCAGCTCAACCGGTTCAGCGTGTGCCGGTTCGATATAAGCCGGTTCGGAGACGACCGGTAACTCGCCCAGCGGATGCTCGACTTGTTCACGCTTCGGTTTGGGTAAAGTCTCACCGCTCAAGTCGCGGATGGTCAGGCGGATGCGTGCATCTCGGGTACCCAGTTTTAGAAAGCCACGTGCGCCTTCATCTAATACTTCTATCTCAACGGCATCTTTGGGTAAACCCAATTCAGCGAGACCTTTCTCTACAGCTTCCTCAACAGATGGGGCAATGATCTCCAATGTTGTACGTTTGCCTGCCATAATGTCCTCAGTATATAAATGTTAAGATAATAGAGGATGCGCCGGTTTACCGGCCCTTTTTTACAGGAGCTGCCTTTTTCTGTCCGGGCAGCACATTCTTCCAGTTGACTTTGCCCAACATGGCATACTGCAGAATACCGATCAGGTTGCTGACCAGGAAGTATAGTGCCAGGCCTGCAGAAAGCGACCAGGCCAGGTAGCCCATCAGCAACGGCATGTAAATGTTCATCATATTGGTCATCATGGCGTTCTGATTGGTGGGATCGGGCGGTGGTGCCGTCAGCTTGGTCTGAACATAGCTGGTGATAACCACGAGGATGGCCATGACCGGAATACCAAATTCGATACCGGGAATGTAGAGCCTTTCCGGTTGTGACAGGTTCATCCACAGGAAGGTAGTATTCAGCGGCAGTAATGTGGAAATGTTAAACCACCCCTCATAAAGATGCTGTAACAAGTAAAGCATTTCCGACGGGGTGGAAGACATGGCGCGCATCAGGCTTTGATAGAGACCGATGATGAGAGGCAGCTGGATCAATGTCGGCAGGCAGGAGGCAAACGGGCTGACACCCATTTCCTTGTAAAGCTCCATTTGAGCCTGGGCCAGCTTCTCCTTTTGACCCTTGTATTTCTCCTGCATATCCTTGTAGCGCTTGTCCTGGGTCAGGTTCTGCATGGCCTGGGAACTTTTGATCTGTTTGACCATTAAAGGGTGTGTGATCAAGCGGATCAGGATGGTGAACAGGATGATGGCAATGCCAAAGTTGCCGATGTAACTGTAGATCAGCAGCAGAACATTGACGAATGGCGTAATTATGAAAGTATCCCAAATATTCATAGCGGTTACCTGTCTTTATTTCTTGGGAGGATTAAAGGACCATTTCTGGTCCCCTTCGAAACTGTAAGCGATCAAGAGGTTATCGCCCTTGTAGGCAGGAACCAGGATAAGGTCACCGGCTACAACCGGTGTACCGTTCAATTCACCGGTGATTGTCCGCATCCACAACAACTCGCCGCTGAAGTCAACGGCGACCACATCGCCTTGTTGACTGGTGTAAACCACCCCATTATCCATCAGTGTAGGCCCAGCAGCAATCGCACCAGACGGTGTGGAACGCCAGTCAATCGTCCCGCTGGTCCCATCGACACAATAGATGGCGCCTGTCAGATCGGCCAGGTAGACTTTGCCATCTTTAAAAACCGGGGTACCGAAAACGGCATCATCTGTTGCGGTTTCCCACAAGATATTGCCACTATCTGCCCGCAGAGCCACCAGGCGTTGATCCAGCATGCCGACGTAAATCAAACCTTCACCCAGGGCTGGTGAACCGGTGGTCGGACCTTTGAGGTCTGTTTTCCAGACCAACGAGCCATCTCCTGCGCCCAAGGCATAAATAAAGTGGTCCAACGAGTTAAAGAACACGACCTTACCGTCAGTTACCGGTGTTCCCCAGATCGCCTGCTCGGTAGTGAATTTCCATTTTAATCCACCCTCGAGATCAAGCGCATACATCGAATAATCAGCATTCGGTGCATAGATCGTATCCCCGCTGATCAGTACTGAACCAATATAACGGCCGGTGGCCTGGGTGAATTCCCAGTTGGTATTGCCATTCTTGGGATTGATACTGTAGAGCTTGTTTGTATAATCACCGACAATAACCTGGTCGCTTCCATCAGCCGCGGCTGGAGCAAAAAACATGGTGCGTCCACTTTCCTGAGGAAATTTCCATACCATGGTCCCGTTGTTCAATTGCACGGCATAGACACTATTTGTGTTGGAGAGGAAGGCGGCATCCGCGGATGCGCCAACAGCCGGCCAATTTGTCCCCGTTGCAGTTCCGGTGCAGCCTGATAGCAGGACAGTGAGGATCAGCAGACAGGGAATGATGATTCGCCAATTTATTTTCATAATTTATCCTTGACTTTAAACCACCGGATCATAACCACCGGGGTTGAAGGGATTGCAGCGCAACACGCGCCAGATAGCCATCACACTTCCCTTGATAGCTCCATACTTGTAGATCGCCTGGTAGCCATAATGTGAACAACTCGGATAGAATCGGCAAGAATTACGTGGCAGGGATGGAGATACGATCATCTGGTAAAGGCGTATCGATCCGAGCAAGGGGAATCTCAACAGGTTTCGCCAGGTTACCGGTAGATCACGGAGACGCGGCTCATTGGGATACTCATCCGAGTTGGGCATTATCTGTGTTCCCATTGAACAGGTTTGCGCGTTTCAACAATTCGGTGAAACCGGTGAGCGTGGTTTGGTAATCGGCACCAACCGCCGGCTGACGGACGATGATGATAACGTCCCAGCCATTTTGGAGCGAATTACAGATTGATCGGATACTTTCCCGCATTAGCCGTTTACACCGGTTACGAGTGACCGCATTGCCAAGCGATTTGCCAGTAATGATCCCAAAGCGCAGGGAGGAAGTCTCATTGGGATATAAGATGACCTTGAACAAATTGTTCGAAAAGGATTTTCCGTCACGCCTGGCCTGGTTGAAATCTTCAGAACGCGTCAAACGATAACGACGGTTCATGGCAATTGGCGATCGATCGCCGCTGTCGTTACCAGCGGATCCGTTTTGTATGATTGTTCATGCCGGGGGTCAGTTTATAGCGACCCTTTAAACGGCGTCTCTTCAATACCTGGCGGCCATCCGCCGTGGCCATACGGCTGCGAAAACCGTGCACGCGGATGCGATGGCGGATCTTGGGTTGGTAAGTTCTTTTTGTCGACATGCTAACCTTCCAGAAAAGATAATGGCATAACTCGTAAAGGGCCTCCGGGATTTCGCCCGTTAAAACCCCGTTAAGCGCAACGGCACCCGCCGATTTTTGCAGACTGGCGGGATACAAACACACAAGGCGATTATTATATCTTAAGCCTGTCAGATGGTCAAACACCGGTCATTTCAAGCGGGTGTTTCGAACAGTTCTTTGATCTTGGTGGCGCCATCGGAATCTGAGAAAAGCAGAACCTCATCACCCGCCTCGAAGCTGGTGATGCCGCGCGGAATAACAATCTCACTGTTACGGATAATGGCGGCGATCACGACATGCTCAGGTAAATCGAGATCCTTGATCTGTGTGCCAATGGCGCGTGCCCCATGGACAATATGTTCCTCGATGAGCGAGTAATCCCCTTCCTTTAATTTCATAAGGGTCATCATGCTGCCCATCGCCATTTCTTCCTCGATCAGGCGCGAGATGAGCTCAGCCTGGTTAACAGCGACATCCACATGAAACTTGTCGTCAAAAAGCCAGGCATCACGGGGATTATTCACTCGGGCGATCGTCCGACGCACCTTGTAAACTTCCCGGGCAAAGTAACACAGGGTCAGGTTTTCCTGGTCCGAAGTGGTTACGGCTGCCAGGACATCGGCTTCCTGGATGCCAGCCTGTTCCAGAGCCACCGGATCGGAGGGGTTCCCATGAAAGATGACCTCGGTTGGGAGCTCGTGATGCAGGCGGCTGAGGACCTCACGCCGCCATTCGATCAGGCGAACCGTATGCCTTTGTTCCATTAATAGTAGGGCCAACTCTGTCCCGGTGCGACCCCCACCAATGATCAAGATCAACATGTTATTTTCCCCCTGCTTTGGTTAACTTTTCACGCAAGGTCTCAATTCCATCGCAGGTTGCGCTGATATACGCAACGTCACCTTCCTCGAGTTTACATTTTTTATCCGGCAGGAATGCCTGGCCAGACCGGGCAATTGCAACCACCCGGACATCGTCAGAAAACAATAATTCATCCAGGCTATGACCAACCCAATGGCCTGGAATACTGATCTCATAGATCTCGACCTCACCGTTACCCGGTGAGAAGATCGTCTGGATATCAGCATGCAGGATGAGTTCCTGGATGCGCTGAGCCCCCCAGCTGTTTGGGCTGACCACCTGTAGATTAAAAGCCTCCAGCATCGGTCGAAAATCCGGGTCGTAATTTCGCACGATGACATGTTTAATGTCATAAACCGATTGAGCGACATGCGCGACTACCGCATTCAACGCATCATCATTCGTTACAGCTGCCAGGGCATCGGCATTCTCGATACCAGCACGGAAGAGCACATCCCGTGACATCATCTCACCTTCAACCATCTTGCCTTTGAAATCGGGTGGCAAGTTCTGAAAAGCAGCCTCGGTGCTGTCGACCACAGATACCGTGTGTCCATCCTTGCAAAGCGCAGTGGCCAGATCCGAACCCACCCGGCCGCAACCCATGACAATCACATTCATCTTTTCCTACCTCTGGACTTATCTTACCAGTAAATTAATCCACCTGATAGGGCACGTCAGTGATGACAATGTCCTTCTGGAAAATCAACACTTTTCTTAATGTGGCTGCCGTGTGGGTATGTAAAATATCTGTCAAACGATTATGAGATACAAACTGGGGCACGACAATAGTAATCAGCTCATTCGTCTGGCGTTGCTGGTCGATCTCCTCGATGTAGTTCAACAACGGCTCCATAAACAGACGATAGGGTGAATCGATGATCACCAGCCGGACGCCCTCCCCCCATATCTCCCACTTCTCTTGAATCTTTTGAGCTTCGAGGGGATCAGTGGATATATGTACAGCTGTGACATCATCCGACAATGTTGTGGCATAACGCAAGGCGGTTAAAGTTCCACGGTGCACACCCCCAATTGGCAGGATAACTCGGTGACGCTGGGTATGTGGAACAGACCCAAAATTATCAAGCGACAATAGATTGGCTACATGGCGGTAATGCTTGTGAATCGAAGAAAAGATGATTACCAATATCGGGATCAGGATGATCACGACCCAGGCGCCATCCTTGAACTTAAAGATGCCGAATATTAAAACCACCACGGCCGTCGTTACCGCGCCAAATCCGTTGATGATCATTTTTGATTGCCAGCCTGGTGCATACTTGAGAGTTGAGCCCCGCTCTTTTACCTCGTCACCCGGCTTAAGGTGCCCGATCTTCCACCAGCGACGGGCCATCCCGGACTGGGACATGGTAAAAGACAGGAAAACACCAATAGCATATAGCGGGATGAGAGCTGTGACGCTGGCTTGGAAGATTAACAACAGAATGGAAGCAAATAAGGCAAGCGCCATTATGCCTCGCGAATAAACAAGTCTAGAACCACGGAAGGTCAACTGCCGGGGTAAGAAACCATCGGCAGCGGCAATTGCGCTCAATCGTGGAAAATCAGCAAACGATGTATTGGCCGCCAGTATTAATATGAGTGTTGTGCCCAACAGAGTAGCTATGTAAAGAAAACCCCGACCATTAAAAACTGTGCGTGCGATCTGAGAAATAACTGTTTCTGTTTCAGCCGGGACTGCCTGTATGTGCCCAGCCAGAAACGATATCCCAAGCATGAGACTTCCTAGAATGACGGACATAACGATCAATGTCTGACCAGCATTTTTACTCTTCGGTTCTTTAAATGCCGGGATACCATTGGAAATGGCTTCAACCCCGGTTAAGGCAGCTGTACCATTTGAAAAAGCTCGTAGAATCAACATGATAGATACAACCTGGATACCCAGCAAAGATTCATATTCAGGTGGATTAATCACGACACCTAATGATCCCCGTAAATACTGAACCAGGCCGAAAATGACCGTAATGTACATCATGACTACGAAAAAGTAAGTGGGGATGGCGAACGCTGCTCCGGACTCCTTAACCCCTCGTAAATTTATCACCATCACAAAAATCACCAAAGCAATTGAGATGATCACACGATAGGGATAAAGAACGGGATACGCAGAAGCAATCTGAGCAACACCGGACGAGATGGACACGGCCACTGTCAGGATGTAATCTGTCAACAACGATGCTGCTGCCACCAAAGCAGGTGTGTCTCCCAAGTTATCGCGTGCGACAATATAGGCTCCACCCCCACCCGGGTATGCGTGGATGGTCTGCTCATAACTAAGGGTCAATATTGCCAGTAGAATAACAATCGCGATCGCAAGCGGGGTTATATATTGGTATGCCATTGTCCCCAGGGCAATGAGGATGACAAGCATTTCCTGGGTGGCGTAGGCTGTTGATGACAAGGCATCTGAGGAAAAAACTGCCAAACCCACCAGCTTGCTGATCGTCTGGTGTGGAGCATCGGCGGTAGCCAAAGGCCTACCGATGAACCAAGCTTGGATCGATTTTGGGGGGTTGAAATCTGTCTGGCGATGTTGAACGGCGCTGCCGTTATGCTCGTCGTGATTGGACATACCCGTTCTGGATCACACTTTCTTAAACAAGTCTCGGATTATATGATAGGATGAATGGAAAAGTCAAGTGTATTATGAGAGGTGAACCCCTTCCCAAGCTGGCAGTCAGGGGATGGGGTAGAATTACATTGTATTCTGTAATCAGTTATATGGAGGTGGCGTATGCCAACCATTGGAACCACTGAATTGATCATCATCCTGGTGATCGTTGTACTCCTTTTCGGGATCGGCCGTATCAGCAAAGTGGGCGGTGAACTTGGAAAAGGGTTGCGTTCATTCAAAGAAGGGCTGAAGGGTGAAGATCAGGACGAAGAGAAAAAACCCGACGAGTCGGATAAATCCGAGTAATTCCTTCCGATTAATCGTATGAACTTCCTGGGGATTGGACCCCTTGAACTGCTCATCCTGGCCGTGATCGCCCTGCTTGTCCTTGGGCCAAAAGGCATGTCCGACCTGGGTCGTAAAACCGGGCAGCTCATCCGCCAGATCACCCGTTCACCGTTCTGGCAGGACATCGTTAATACTTCCAGAGATATCAACGACCTGCCGGGTAAGATGATGCGTGAGGCCGACCTGGAAGATGAATTAAAGAATATCCAGAAAGCTGCGTCTTTGCCGGCTGACGATGAAAAGTCACCAGCCAATAAAGCGGGGAAAGCATGACAGAGACCCAGGGCGTGATGAGCCTGTGGGGGCACCTCGAGGAATTGCGAAAGCGACTGCTGGTCGCCATTGCGGCGCTGGTCGCAGCCGCTGGTCTGGCTTTTTACTTTGCCCCACAACTACTGAATATTTTAGCGAACCCGGTCGGTGGATTGGAGAACTTGCACGTCATTCGGGTGACCGAGAATATCTCGGTCACGATGAAGATCGCTTTGCTGGGTGGTGTCATCCTGGCCATGCCGGTGATCGTTTATGAACTGCTGGCTTTCATCCTGCCAGGCCTGCACTCAGGCGAGAAGCGTTGGATCTTCTTCGGCGTACCGGCTGCCAGCCTGCTGTTTCTGGGAGGCGTGGCGTTTGCTTATTATGTCATGCTACCGGTGGCCATACCCTTCCTGACCAACTATCTAGACACCCAATCCAGCATCATTCTCTCGGATTACATCGATTTCGTCACCAACTTATTGTTCTATATCGGTCTCAGTTTTGAGATGCCCTTGATCGTTTTTATCCTGGCCAAATTAAAACTGGTCACTGCCCGGCAATTACTCAAGCAATGGCGTGTCGCCATCCTGGTGATCGCGGGCATTGCGGCGGTAGCCACGCCCACAACTGACCCGGTGAACATGGCCATCCTGATGATTCCATTGTTCTTTTTATATGGCGTGAGCGTCTTACTGGCGGCGCTTGCCTGAACGCCTCGAACGATATCCAACGCTTCCATCTCCCGGGCGTCCCGATACGATCAGAACATATTCACACTTCTTACCAACAGTACGGGATGTCACTTCCCTCAGGCTGCCATGCAGAACCTTTTCACCGGGCAACGTCAGGTCGCAGCCCAACATCACCGGCTGATCCTGTCCGAATACAATAGTGACATCCTCCAGCAACGCTTTCAGACGATAAGGCGCATCCATCAGGATGACCGGCATACCGGATGCCTTCAATGAAGACAAGGCTCGGCGGCGTTCACCCCTTTCACGCGGCAGGAAACCCCCGTAAATGAAATTGCGCAGGTCAAACTTGCATACGGAAATGGCTGCGGTCAACGAAGCCGGTCCCGGCACCGGCGTAACCTGAATACCGCTGTCCTCGAGTGCCTGGAGCAGGCTGCGACCCGGGTCCGCGAACACCGGTGTACCACAATCCGAGATCAATGCCAGGTTCTCCCCGTTGAGCAGACGCATGACGATCTGCGGGACGGCCTCATCCTCATTGTGCTCGTTCAATAGAATGAGCGGTTTCTGGATATCATTTTTTTTGAGCAAGGTCGAGCCGGGACGGGCTTCCTCGCAGATGACCGCGTCCACCTGGCGCAACGTTTCCAATGCACGCAAGGTGATATCGCGGGGATGCCCGATTGGAGTGGCAACAATTGAAAGCCTGCCTGGTTTCATCATTTTGACCTGGAATCAGTTCTTCAATTGGCTGAGTATTTTTTCGGCGGTGGCGCGATATTCAGCTAATTTTTGGCGTTCTTTTTCGACCACCTGGGGAGGCGCTTTAGAAGCAAAGTCGCTTTTTAAAAGTCCAGTCAACCGATCTATTTGAGAGTTAATAGACTCCAGTTCTTTCTCAAGGCGATTACGATCACTCTCACGATCAAGCAGACCTTCCAGGGGAAATTGGATCTCTATCCCGGATATTACCGTGCCAATTGCATTTTCCGGTTTCGCAGGAAGATGTTCGACAATATTAATTTTTTGTGGATCAATATGTGCAAATGCCGATATCGTTCCGGCCTCCTGCTGGAGAATATCAGTATATATCCCTCCACCTATACTTGCGGGGATTAATTTACCGGGTTGTATCTTCTGCTCAGCGCGCACAATTCGGGTCGCTTTTATAACATTCATAATAATATTAAATTCGCCAATTTTATCCTCTTCCCAATTTTCCATAGGAATAGGTTCAGGCCACGGAGCGATGATCAGGGCTTCCGGCCAGCCACCCTTTGGTGTAAACCCTTCCGCGTGGGTTGAAGCGGCCGCCTTCAGATGTCCCCAGAGTTCTTCTGTTACATAGGGTGTGAAGGGGTGTAGCAGTCTGAGGCAGCCATCCAACAGACGGGTGAGAGTCTGGGCTGTATAAAAAGCCCTGTCACCACCTTCAGCCA
>Ga0208980_10000768_pt1 | contig 18700 bp, 10 predicted proteins | sample WetSurMetagenome_3_FD_187993 | JGI IMG/M metagenome (GOLD analysis project Ga0208980, IMG submission 187993) | Wetland microbial communities from Twitchell Island in the Sacramento Delta, sample from surface sediment Aug2011 Site A1 Bulk (version 2) | ecosystem: Environmental > Aquatic > Marine... | reverse complement strand
TGCGGAAAAAACTGAACGAATCACTTAATAATAAAGACAACAGGATAACCTACAATGCTGTCTTGATGAAAATCATTGCACAGGCTATTGAATTATATCCCCTGATCAACTCCAGTTACCAGGAAGAAAGAATTAAAGTATTTAAGGATGTTAATATTGGCTTAGCTGTAAGCTTTGAAAATGGACTTATTGCTCCTGTGGTTAAACAGGTTAATAAAAAGTCAATATCCGGGATTTCAGAAGATAATGCAAGAATCATTGAAAGAGCAAAGAGTAACAGGCTTCTGGAATCAGATATTACAGGAGGAACAATTACTTTATCAAATCTCGGAATATATGGGATAAATAACTTTACAGCAATTATAAACCAACCAGAAAGCTGTATACTTGCTGTCGGAGCCATAACTGAAAAACCTGTGGTGAAAGATCACCAACTGGTAATCAGAGATATGATGAATATTACAGCCTCTTTTGACCACAGGGTAATTGACGGTACTTTAGGAGCTGCATTCCTTGAAAAGATAAAGGATCTTATTGAAAATCCTAAGCTTTCATTCTAACTGACAATATCATAAACACATAAAAAGGAGGTAGATTATGCTTGATAAAACACAATTCGAAGCTGCCCGTCTTAGAGCATTAACTTATTTCGACAAGGCAGGTATTATCCTGACTGATAAGGAGAAACAATCAATTGAAATTGCTGATTTCGGATTAGGTGACCTTGAAAAGATTGGACTGGAAGTACTTGTTTATGTGAACACAACCAAAGTCTGTGCCAAGGAACTCATTATGTTCCCGGGACAGACATGTCCTGAACATATTCACCCGACAAAGAATGGAATACCGGGTAAAGAGGAGACATTCAGATGCAGATGGGGCAAGGTGTACCTTTATGTTACCGGAGAGAAAAATTCCAATCCGATACTGGATGGCTTGGAAAACCATATGGAATACCTCAAAGTTGCCCATGAGATAGTGCTTAATCCGGGTGAACAATATACTCTTTTGCCCGATACATGGCACTGGTTCAGGGCAGGAAATGAAGGGGCAATTGTTTCCGAGTTCTCTACCACAAGTACAGATGATCAGGATATCTTCACTGATCCGAGGATAAACAGGTTCACCAAAATAAAGGAATAACCTTAAAATTTCAACAGAACTCTATGTCAGATATAGTTTGTGTCGGTATACTTGTCGCAGATGTCCTGGGTAAACCGGTTGACAGTTTGCCAGAAAAGGGTAAACTGGGGCTTGTGGAAAATATGTCGCTTCAGATTGGCGGATGTGCTGCAAATGTTGTTATAGACCTTGCCAAATTAGGGCTGAAAAGTTCTGTCATCGGTAAGATAGGAGACGATAATTTCGGAAAATTCCTACTCGATACCCTGATTTCTGAGAAAGTGGATGTGAAAGGGCTGAAACTTGACAAAAACGTCTCTACATCTGCTTCAATGGTTATGATTTCAGGAGATGGAGAAAGGTCAATTCTTCACTCTTTCGGGGCCAATGCTAAGTTTGGATTCAATGACATTGATCTTGATATTGTAAAAAAATCAAAAATATTACTGATTGCAGGAACTTTTCTTATGCCTGATTTTGACGGGGAAGGTACCGAAAAGCTGTTGAGATTTGCCAGAGAGAATAACGTTCTGTGCTGTATGGATACCGCATGGGATTCAAAAGGACAATGGCTTGGAAAGATTGAGTCATCATTAAAATATCTCGACTGGTTTATGCCGAGTTACGATGAAGCACGTGAAATGAGCGGCCAGACAAATCCGGAAGAGATAGCTCAGTTTTTTCATTCCAAAGGAGTCAAAAATGTTATTATCAAACTTGGGAATGAAGGCTGCTATTTAAAGCCTGAAAATGGGAACGGATATCACGTTCCGGCATTTAATAAAGTTCAGGTAATTGATACTTCTGGTGCCGGAGATTCATTCTGTGCCGGATTCATTGCCGGTCTATATAAAGGCTGGGAAATACTTGAATGTGCTAAGTTTGCTAATGCAGTTGGAGCTCACTGTATAATGAAGATTGGAACAACTACCGGTATCAAATCTATGGAGAAAACTCTGGAATTTATCAGAGATTATAAATATGAGCCGGAAGTATTTTAAAAATCCATTTAACCACGGGGAACACGGATTGACACGGAAAAATCACGGACAAATCCTCTGAGCCACCAACATTCCGGTTAATACTATACTTATTTTGGAGTCAGAATAAATCTGTGTCTTATCAGTGTCCTCCGTGAAATCCGTGGTTAAAAGAACCTTCCCTGCTCTCCTCGACACCGGGAGGAATTTTATTGTCACATTTTTAGGTCTTAAAACGGAACTTAAGTGTTTTGATCTCAAACGGTTTAAGATCAAACTCTACTGTATCCAATGTAACTTTCAGCTTGCTTCCGGTATCCTCTATCAGGTTTGCTTCATTGACAGAGTTGATCTTTATTCTGCTCTTTAAAGTTACTCCGGGTGTAGATTCACCAGATGCCTCATAAAGCCTCAGTATAATAGTACCATCTTTTCCCGGTTTCAATGCCGTAATCACTACATTCGGTTTTGATACTTCAAACAATCCCCATGCCTTCGGTAACCTGCCTGTATGAATGCCTGCCTTGCGGCATAGCAAAGGATTGTTATACTCCTGTCCATGCCTGTAGACCTCTCCCTGCCGCCAGTCGCCATCGTGTGGAACCAGAGCATAGTTGAATTCCAGGTTTGCCCCCATCTCAAGTCCTGTGTCAGATGACATGCCACGTTCATATCCTCCCCCATATCCATATGAGGCTATACGTGCCGAGCGCATCAATGATACCATCATCGTTGAATCGCTCGTCAGGTTGCCAGGAAGCCCACGGTTGAGAACAGCAAGTCCTTTTGATCCATCGCTGTAATCCGCCCAGTTCTGTGCTGGAAATTCTATCCCGTTTGGTCTCTCTATCGATCCGAATGGTATCTCATGTATTGTCTTTCCTCCGGCAATAGTGGTGGGGAACATCACCTGGTAACGAACAAATTTCTCATTGTTTTCGATTATTGTCCTTATTTCAATGCGACGTAAACCAGTATATGTTCTTATGATGAATGATATAGCTCCGTCGGCACAATATCTGTGCGGTGCAAGTTTATATTCCGAATAGACCGGACCCTGGTGAACTGTGCCCTTCTCCCCGCGGTATTCGGAGCTGAACTGGTCAACATTAATTAATGGAACAGGCTGCTTGCGAGTCATATTTATATTACTGCCGCCTTTGAGGTTTTCGTAAAGTTCCCAGAGGTCTCCCCCGTCATATTGATGAACCACCACATTACCGGCTTTATCCAGGACTTCCCAGTTATTCGATTTTACCCCTAGACTGGTTATTGCTCCTGTTGAAAGATCTAATTTTACCTTGTAGTACTCATTCTCCAGCATGCCATCGCTGCTTTCCTGACTCGCATTAAGCTTTGAAGCTGATGTTAATGGAATAACCCGGTATACAGCCTCTCCCAAGGCAGGTATTTCCCTGGCTATGAAGATAATCTTTGCATTCTTTATTCCTCCGTCGAGGAACCGTTCCGCCTCAGTTATTTCTACAGGAATGACCTTTCCAGCCTGGTCAATTACCTGTATATCAAGAATTCCTCCTTTCTTAAATCCAACCATTGTTTCAACAACATCGTCGCGTTTCCATCCAAGTGAGTTGAATACCACAAGCGGTATTCCCTCCCCTGTGGTGTCTGTCTGTGTTGCCAGATAATCAAGCCTGTCTTCAACCAATTCATTACCCAAGCGAGTTGAAACATCGTAGGTAAATAATGTGTCTTCATAGACATGATCTGTCATAACTCCTGCCATCAGGTCATGAGCCTGGTTGAACAATGATGGTTCCCATGCGCTCCATACCTTTTCATCTGTGGTTACTCTCCCAAGCAAGCTGCCAATGGCACCGAGTTTTTCAGCTGTGATGAGCAGTCTCTCAACATTTCTGAGTTTCTGCTTTAGTTCAATGCGGCTGCTATAAGCTCCCTGGAAAATAGGATTCAACTCACCTTTGATTATCCTGCGATCTGTTCTTTTATTTACAACATTCTCAAAATCTGAAGGCCCTGCAAGTCGCAGATTAAAAGGTTTTTCGCTTAACTTTTGAAATTCCCCAACCATAACCGGCACGCTTTCGTTTGGGTCCTCAACATCAAGACTGTCAATACCGACCCGGTCATTCCCATAAGACCATGGTGTCAGTGAATCAAACCTCTTCTTTACACTGTCAACAAATTCATCAATTTTGTCCGGTGTATGGCCCATAAGTCCATAACTTCTTGGCAGGTAAAAAGCAGGGATCCGGGTTCCATCAATTCCTTCCCAAATCCACTCGGAAGGTACCTCATTGTCCGGCACACCACGCTGGAACCAGTATGAATTATAGCCCGCCAGTTTAAGTATCTGAGGCATCTGGGCACAGTGCCCGAAAGTATCAAGTGCCCAGCCAACATTCACATCCACTCCAAGAGATTCCCTGTAATAAGTTTTCCCATAAAGCATATGACGGACCATTGACTCACCGCATGGAATATTCGCATCATGCATCGAAATTGTTGCACCAACAATATGAAGTCTCCCCTCCTTTACAAATTGACGAAAAGCAACTGCCTCTTCCGGGTATCTTTCCAGGAAAGGTTTAACATAACACACCTGGTCGAGGGTGAACCGGTAATCCGGATAGTCATTTAGTAATTTAAGTGCTGTCAGAATATGGGGCAGCCCCATCTCAAGGTATTGTTCCCTTGTCTTAAAGACGGCTCCTTCCCAATGTGTTGCCGGGATAAACCAGAAAGTATCATCAGGAGGTATATTTGTCACCAGATGTGTGTCTGAGTCATACTTACTACCAGGCTTATCCTTATTACCTGAAAGGATAGTTAAAAAGTCTTTTGCCCCAAAGGTTCCAGCAGCACCTATAACTGCTGCGTTTGAAATAAACTTTCGTCTGGTTAGTTGATACTTCTTTGCCATGGCTTTGTAATTATAAAGTGGTTAGATTTTTTATATTCATAATTATTTAAAGGATCATATATTATTGTGATTTAAAACATTACATTTTTTTAAAGTTAATTTAAAGGATATTTCCCAACACCCCAGTTCTTATTTGGCTCGCTGCCAAGCCAAAGTTCGAGTATTCCTCCCTTCACGAATTCAGAATGGTTGAACCAGAATTGGTCAAGTGCCTTACCATTAAGTGAGGCCTTTTGGATGTAACAATTACTGGCGGAATTATCAAAAGTCTTTATTATGAATTTTTCTCCCTTGTAGTATTTCTTATCCAGACTTATTGTTATTTCATCGAAAACCGGACTTGTTATATCATAAACAGGATCGAGGGAGGCAGTTCCTGTCAGGCTGAAAAGACCTATTGACATAAGGGCGCTTACCCCGCTCATCTGGCCCTGGTCTTCATCATGTCCACCGTAACCTTTGTCGGGAGTTATAGCCCCGTATGCCTGTTCATTAACTCTCCTTACCCAATACTGACTGAGCCAGGGTTTTCCTGCATAATTAAATACATGTGCATTTGAGCAACCAGGTTGATTGGCATAGCTTACATATCCGCCACCATACCCGAAGACAAAATCCTCGGGAGCAGCTTTCTCAAAAGCATAATTCAGCTTTTTACAGAGAGAATCATTCCCCCCCATCAGAGCAGCAAGTCCGGCAATATCATGCGAAACGGACCAGGTAGCCTGCCATGAGTTTGCTTCGACCCATCCCCTGCCGCTTAACGGGTCAGAATGCAGCCATTGTCCGTTTTTATCTTTTGGGAAGATAAGCTTTTGCTGATCATTATAAAGGGATCTCCATCCATTTGAACGTTTTAAGAAATATGATTCGTCTCTTTTTTTATTCAGTCCTTTAGCCATCTGGGATAAGGCCCAGTCCTGAAAATTAGCCTCCAGGGAAATCCCTGCATTTCCCGGTTGATACCCATTCTTAATATAAAATTCATCAATACCCATCATACCACCAGGCATGTGGTTAAACTTCATCACGTCAAATGCATGAAGGGCATCGGTCTTTGTAAGGACTCCTTTCATATAGGCACTAACGATCAGGTTTGTTGCCGGACAACCGGTCATAATATATGAATATCCGCCGGCACAAGGGCCTCTGGGCAGCAATTTGCCATTATCAGCGTACTGTACAAGGGATGCCGCAAACTCATCAAGAACTTCGGGCCAGGCAAGGCCCCAGAGTATATTGAGGTTCCATTGAGTAAGCCAGAAAGCATCTGAATTGTACATGTGAAATCTTACTTTTCCATCTGTATTTCTAGGCAATGTTCTGACTATCATTTTATTATCAGTAGATGACCCTGTTCTTACACCCTGGGTATTATCAGGATAATCACCGTTTGCATCATCGAGTTTATGTCTGCCAAGAAGAGCATGCCAGAGGTTGGTATAAAACTTGATCTTCTGAGCATCGGTACCTCCTTTCACATCTATCTTCCCCAGCCAGCTATTCCATTCGTCCCTCGAATCCTGCCTTACCTTGTTGAAATCCCAGTGGTTGCAGTCGCTGATGAGGTTTTCCCTTGCACTTTTAATGCTCGTATATGAGACAGCAAATTTTACCTGTATCTGGTCGCCGGCTTTAACATCGTATACGGCACTTACTCCGGAAGTGGGAGCATCATGATAACTCATCCCCGTTTTTTGCCTTGGAATGCTTCCTGATTTTCCTGTTAGTTGATCAATATCAGAGAACTTATCCTGATCAGCCCATCCGTCGAGTCTTTCAAATGGTTTGTCGAACTGTGCAACAAAGAAGATTTTGACATTCTTAGGCCCCCCCCACAGCCGGCCCGTCGTGTTTACTTCCCCTTCAATCTCGGTAGTGCTCACCTTTGTTACTTTTGCATCTGTCATTGTTGAAGTGCTCACATATCCGCCCAGGTTCAGCAAAATTTTTGACAAAGCATCCCTCGTATATGTGAGACGATAGAAACTAACACGATCTGTTGCAGTCAACTCAACCCAGATATTGTAATCTTTCAGATAAAGTTTATGGTACCCGGGCTGGACAATTTCATCATCATGAGAAAACTTTGATTTCCATTTTTGTTCACCGGCTGAAGGATCAATATCCCCGGTCGTTGGCATAAGTGTGATACCTGATAACATCCAGCAGTGGATCTGAGGAAAGCCAAGCACTTCGAGGGAATTATAATTATATCCTCCGCCATACTGGTTTTTATTGCGGGTAAGAGGTGCCGCCCCAATCATTCCGAATGGCTGATTACCTGTAATAAAGAAAAAATATCTGCCTCTGGCTGATTCTATGTATGGATCAACCCACGATACATAATCCCTGTAATCAACCGGAGCCGGAAAGACCTCAATCTCAGACAATCCCAGATTAACACCGTCGGCATCTTCAACCTCAAAACGTACCCATTCGGTTTTTTTTGCTGGAAACAAAACAACCTTCGGACTTCCGTCATTTGGTATTTCAAGGACTGTCACCCTGGTGCCATCACTAAAATGAAGGGTACCCCCTGCTATGTGCTTTTTCTCTTCAGGGCTGTCATAAATAATTATCTTATTAATATTGACAGCATGATCCCAGTCAAGCCTAATCCATGGATAGTCGATGTATCCCCAAAAGGTCATATTACTCTTTGATATCCATTCGCCTTTTCCGGGAATATGTATTATTCCGTCTGTAACTCTCTGTGGAGCAAACTCATCGCTCACCGATGATACGGCTGTTACTTTTGCCAGGGGCGCAATGTTATCGGGACCTGCAACAACCGGAAATAGAACACTCAAGAAAAATAAAATAAGAAGGAATCCTTTTTCAAGTATTACCTTCAAATCATAGCACTGTTTTAATGAAATTGATTGGCTTTCCATTGGAAACAGTTTTTTTGTTAAAAACTAATATAACATACTACTATCCGAATACTTCCCTGAATATCATTGATATAGTATCAAATTATCAGACTAATTATCATTAATTCTGGTCAGTATTGTACAATTTCTTCAGAGCAATGATTACCTGCCGGTCAAGAACCTGATTGAACCCCAACAAGACTGTCAGAGTTGATTCAAAGTTCCTGGCCAGTGAATTAAGGAAATTAGTATCTGATGGAAAAAAATTACCTGTTTCATCCTTAGCCCTGAAGGATAATCCATATGACATTGCCTTCAATATCAGATCATATGGCTTCATATACTGCATTGCCAGATGAATGGCTCCCATAAATCGATCATCTGAGCTAAGCTTACGCGGAAGGTCCTGTCCCACCCTGAAAACAGTATCCTGAAGTGCTTTATTCCTGAATCGATGGATCAGATCATCAATATGATCCTCCAGATCTGCATCTGTGAACTCTCCTGGATAAGCAGATTTAAGAATTTCTGCTGACTGCAGCATAACTCGCCTTGTAAAATTTAGTACCTCCGTATCGTCAAGCAATTCGTACATATATGAAGCATCAGGATGCCTGGAATAACCATAATATGCCGCAGTTGCATGCCCAAGGTTATGAATGAATGCTTTCCGGTCAACCCACGCTTTAATATTATTTTTGGGAGCAAGACCTTTTATGGCGGGTATAGGTGATTTGAAACCTTTCCCGTCGAGAATAAGGGTATTGTATGGTTCGGCAAAAACCACAAGAGGATCTTTTTCAAGTTCGGCTAATGGCATGATGGGAACCATTTTACCTATGCTTGTCTCGATCAGACCTACCATGGATTCAACCGGAAAAGAAGAGGGAAGATTTTTTTTCAGTTGTTCACGTACAAATTCAGCTGCTGATCGCATATTTTCAGCCAGTATTATATCAAGAGGTGTGTCTGGAGACTCAACTGATCTCTTAATCAAACCTTTGGCTATGACAGGAATCACTTTTTCAAGTGCATTTTTGCCGACAGAGACAGCCATTATTCCTGCAGAGGATACTTCACCGGCAACTTTTTCTGAATCGAGTGCAGAGACCGCACCAACTTCAGGGACAATGATCTCCTCCTCTTTATCGCCTTTAATCACAACCCTGTAATTGCCTCTCTTGTTAAGGAGACTGACAATTACCGGATCTATATCGATAAAAATCACCTTATATCCGTTGCATCCGAACAACTGACCAATAAACGACCTGCCAATCTTACCTGCACCGAAAATCACGATTTTCCGTGCATCAACCGGATATCTGCTTTTTGTAAGCGTCATAATAAGGTAATATTCTGGCCAGTTTTTCACCGGTATTTTCTTCAAAATAGGTTCCCCCCATATAAAAACAGGCAAAACCGCCTGACACAGTTCCCCAACTGCAAGCTTCCTGAATATCAGGATGTTTTACACCAGTATATAACTGATTCACTACAGATGCAATAATTCCGCCGACAAAATTATCACCGCAGCCCGTTGTATCACCACCCTGCGAATTCTTTAACTCATCGATAACTTTACGTGATACAGGCATCTCATTCAGACTATATTCGCTGAAAAAACGTCCGTCGGAATAGACCGAAATATTCTTCGAACCGTTTGTAATTATAAGAGATGAGACTTTTTTGTCGTGGAAGAATTTAATGGCAGCCTGCGGATCATGCTCGCCGCTCAGGCGAAAGGCTTCCTCCTGATCTGCAATAAGAAGGTCAATATAACAGTAACTCTCGTCACTTTCACCAAGCGGCCATTTCTCAGAAGGATTGGCTTTTTCATTCCTGAAATCAAAAACAGTATTAACTACAGTGATGCATCCTCTTGACCTGGCCTTTTTCAGGAGAGTGGTCATATGATCGTGAATCTGTGGAACAAGGGCCGTTCCTCCGAAAACGACTATATCTGAATTAAAAAAATCATCATCCAGTTCATCCGGTCTGTAGTCCCAGGCTGCACCTATTGAATTAAGAAACATCCTTTCCCCGTGTCCGTGATCATAAGCAGGATCTGAGAGGACAACCGTTGACGGAGTGCGATTATCAATAAGTTTATAGTCTTTAAGAATGACGGGCGTTTTTTTAAGAGAAGTAAGAAGGTACTGTCCAATTTCGTCTTTCCCTCCCCGTCCGTGGAAATGCACTTCACATTTTTCTTTATCAACAAGTTGTGCTGTGTTTATCAGGGAAACAATTGAAGGTCCTCCTATATTAATTTTGTCATATGTCCTGTCTCCGGTTAACTCTTTCAGAATTCTGTTGAAGGATGTCCCGCAGTATTTCTCAAATTCTTCCTGGAAGACAAGGTGACCGGGGGTCAGGCCTCCGTCGCCACGTTTTTTTGAGAGATACCGGCGAACGGTTTCACTGTTAAAATCAATGTCATTATAGAGCAGGTCAACGAGACAGCATCCTATCCCTGAAACAATTATCTTTTTGGACATGGCTGAAAATCTAATTCGATAATTACTGGTTATAGATATTTTTCATAATCGTTAACGAGAAGGTGTACAGGCTTTTCATCCTCAACAATTTCAGGGAATCTGCCTATTTTATCATGAAAACGGTTGTCTTTGGCATCATCATTTACAAGACTTACCTCGCCGATAAGCACCCAGCCTTTTCCTTTCTCACCATAAAACCTATGGTATAGCCTGGATTTCAGGCATATACTCTGACCCGGCTTTAAAATAAGAGGTTCCCCGGCATTTACGGTGGTCAGAACACCATCGATACTGACTGTCACCGGTTCATCAGATAGTTTGTCATCTTTGGTAGCCATATAAAGTTCCATTACAAGGTTTCCTCCGCCCCTGTTGATGATATCTTCGGTCTTAGCCCAGTGAAAATGCATTGGAGTCTCCTGCTCTTCATAAGAAACCATGATCTTCTCACAGTACATCTTATCCTTTTTGTCCCAGTTTCCGTTCCGGATAGTAAAAAGAGATAAACCCACTTTTTTGAAATCGCCGCTTCCAAAATCTGTAATATCCCAGCCAAGCTTATTATCGATGATCTCAGAACATTTGTCATAAGTTCCTTTCCAGTCTTCAGGAGACCATGATGCCCATTCTGGCAACATAAACTGGTGCTTTGCGAAAAATTTTTCCAGGTCGGTAATGATCGCATTTACTTCACTTCTTTTCATGATTATTATGCTTTTATTAAATTATACTAAGAGATTTATTATAACATATTTCAAAAATACTTAATAAAAATAGCTTACAGGTTCTTTCCCCATTCTTTATTTGGTACAGGGCCCATAATTAAAACCAGCCTGCCTCCATCAACAATATCTTTAAACTTTATACGTACACTGTTGAGTGGTTTGTCATTGAGTGTTGCCGACTGGATGTAGATATTCTCTTTTGAATTATTCTTTGCTTCTATTACAAACTCAGATCCTTTATAGAATCTTTTATCAAGACTGATTGTAATTTTATTGAAAAGCGGACTGGAGATATTCACCATAGGATCTGTTTCACAACCACCTTCCATCTCGAACATTCCCATGGCACTCATAACAAACCAGGCTCCCATCTGACCTTCATCTTCGTCTCCTTCCCAGCCCTGATAGGGTGTGGAACCATAATAAGAATCAAGAATTGCCCTGGAATATTTCTGAGTTAACCATGGTTTGCCAGAATAGTTAAATAAAAAAGAAGATTGCATGTTTACCTGGTTTCCCATATTAATATAATACTCAACAGCTTCCGGCTGGTACCTGTCAAATGCATGTGCTGCAAACCTGTGACTGACAGATTTCTCAAATCCTTTCTCGAGCCTGCTGTTAAAAAGGTCCCTGCCAATCATGTTTATAAGTCCTGGAATATCATGAGGCACATATAATGTATATTGCCACCCATTCCCTTCCACGAAATGTTTGCCCGAGAAAGGATTATAGTCTTTCATCCATTGTCCTGAAGAATCCTTTGGTACAATATATTTCAGTTCCGGATTATAAATATTCTTCCAGTTCTCTGATCTCTTAATCAAATAATTATAGTCATCCTTTTTCCCAAGAGCTTTTGCCATCTGGGCAACGCAATAATCGTCATAAGCATAATCCATCGTCCGGCTTGATGCATCGACCTCAAAAGGAACGTATCCTTTTTTTATGTAAACATTCAGAAATTCATTTCCAGCCAGTCCGGAGCAAGGTAATAGTCTTTTTCCCTGTTCGGTTACAGTGTGATGAACAGCCCTGTAAGCCTCATCAATGTTGAAATTCCTGATACCTTTCTGATATGCGCCTACTATCATGGCAATCTCATGTGAAACTTCCATTATTCCTGTATATTCAACACCTGTTGGGCCAACGCTTGTCCATCCGTTTTTTCTATAGAGTTCAAGCTGGGTCTGAATATAGCTTAACATTATATCAGGCGAGAGAAGAGACCATACACTGTTCAGATCCCAGAAGGAGTTCCAGAAGGAATCTCCCCCGATCATGCTCTGACCTTCAGGCATTTGCTGAACTTTCTCGCATGGATCCATGTATTTGCCATCAACATCATTCCAGGTTTGTTTAGCTGAATAGCAACGATAAAGGTTTGTATAGAATTTCACTTTGTCCACATCTGTCCCGCCTTCAACCCTGACACTGCTCAACAGTTTATCCCATGTTTCACGCACATTATTTTTGACTGCATTAAAATCCCATCCGAATCCATCAAGTTCAGTTTTGAGATTTAACCTGGCCTGATCGATGCTTACAAGAGAAATTCCTGATTTTACCATTATGACATCTCCCTTTTTTGTCTTGTAGGTTATGTAAGCCCCTATATCATTCTTTCCGGATATTTTTTCAATATTCTTTTGCAGTTTACCTTCGTTCCAGCCATTGAAGGAATTGAAGGGAGTATCAAATTTCAGTACAAAATTCAGGGTGTATTCATTCCATGCACTTCCTCCAATCTGGCACGTTGCAAAGCCTTCAACTTCAGTATCGCTTACTTTTCGTATTTCAGCATCTTTTACCGTATACCTGTATTCTGCAGGGATCAGCAGATCGATTAGTATCCTTGATTCATCCTTTTCCGGGAAGGTATATTTCTGAAATCCGCATCTCGTTGTAACCGTCATTTCTGCATTAACCTCATGGTCATAGAGGTAAACAGAATAATAGCCTGGTGAGGCTTTTTCTGTCTCTTTTAATATCCGGGAATGATATCCCGCACCACCGCCTTTATAGGCTGCATCTACAGGTCTGTCTTCAAAAACCAGGTCGGTTGTTGCCGGCATCATCCTGAGCCCTGCCATTGTCCAGGCATGGATATGACTGAAACCAGATATGCTGTTTATTGCATAATCATAACCACCCATCCATACATATCCCTGGTTATCAGGACCTAACTGCACCATTCCAAAGGGTGCTGTGGCATACGGACCGAGCATCCACCGCGAGTTGGAAGTCCCGATAAAAACATCAACCCAGTCGACAGGTTTTCTGTCTGCTTGTGCATTAATATTGCAGAGATCTCCGATGAAGATCAATGCTGATAACAGAATAAATTTCAGTTTCATCTCAGATAAATTTTATTTCATGAGTATCAGGAATCATGAACAAAAAAATGCAAATCGCTTGAAAATCAATTTATTTACCCCAGCCCCAGGGGGAGTAAATTGATTTTCTTCGCTCCCCTTGGGGTCGGGGTAAACGAAGAAAATCAATAAATCATTATTCATGATTACTAATTGTTAGTTTTATTTTTCAAAAACAAATGTGACAGGACTATATGCCCCTATCTCAATTTCGAAAGAATTATTCGTGACAGGGACTGCATTGCCGGTTTTTTCGCCCCTCAGGTTTACAGGAACTGCTTTCGTAAAAGTCATTCCCTCAGGAAGGATGATTCTGCATATTCCTGCATCTCCGGCCTGTTCCCATAGTCTTAAAATAGTTCCCTCCCCAAAAGGATTTGGTCCGAAAGAAGTGACAAGGACTCCTTTGCGGGAAAGTGCTACACCTGTTCGTGAAACCGGAAGAGGACCTGGTTTTGCAGAAAGAAGTGTGGCTTTCAGTGGTGCCCTGAACTCCTCGTTGGGAGTTATAAGTGACTTTTCATTACTGTAACCCTGAAAGCTCCACAGGTACATTTTGACCGACCATGAACCTTCTATCCATTCAGTAAAATTTGTACTCCACTGATTATTAAAAAGGTTGACAAATACATTAGGTCGTTTTGGAATAAAATACCCGGTATATTTCCAGAGGCCTGGTCTGTCAAAGCTCACCCCCGGAGCATCGGGTGTTGACATACCGAAACCGTTCATCTGCTTATCATGGAAAGCCACTCCGTTGTTAATAAGATAATAATCAAAATCTGATCCTTTAATGATATCTTTTGCAGGATCAATAACAGCACCTAATCTTCCGACTTTAAATTCAGGATTTTCTACCTTGAATGGAAAACTTATCCAGCCTGCTTCAGGCCATGGTTCAGCTTCCTTACCATCAATGAACCAGTTAAGTTCCAGATAAGGCAGATTCTTATACAGAGCAAGTGAAAGCGAGTAATTATGAGGATTACCCATCTCTTTTGTAAACTGCATGAGAACCTTTGAGGAAACAGCATCAGAAGAATAAGTTACTTTTGCCTTGCCTCCCGTGACTCTTTTATAGGGTGTGTCGTCGAGCTTCGGTCGGCCAAATTCAGGCACTCCCCATGATAGATTTACCTTTAGATATGCGTCAGTATACTCTTTAGTATTTTGTTTGCTGAAGCGCTCATAAAGATACTGGCCAAAGCCGAATTCAGAGGACTGGTCAACCATCTCCTTTCCTGATTTTTTATCAATAACAGATACTATTGATCCTTTTAAAGGATCGATCCTGACTTTAAAGAATTCATTTTCAATGAGGTTGTTTTTTTCATCAGTCAGAGTAGTTATAGCATTTTCAGGATTTTGTCCGGAAGCAGGAACGAATGTGGCATAGCCTGTTGAAGGAATATCTTTTGCAATAAACCTTAGGATGTTTCCTTTATTATCAACCGGTACTATTTCACCTGTTCTGAGATCTTTCAACGCCACAATTTTATTTATAGCCTGAATTGTAACCAGTCCTGAACGCACCCATGGTAGCGGATTAAAAACCACAATCCTCTGGCCGTCAACATTAACCATTCCAGTAATTCTTTTTATCTCCCTGTTATATGCCGGTTCAATGATTTTTTCAGCCTGGTATATCCGATCACCTTTTTCCCTCCAGGAAGATTCAATGAGGTTATAGGTGCCGGCCGCACGCTGAGCCTTAAACTCATCACCATAATACCAGTCACCTGATTCACCGTGGCTCATTGCCATACCAAAAGTATGCTCGTCCCAGAGCAATGCACCTTCAGCACCTTTTGCAGTGAATTGAGTGATATCTTCTTTTTTGTCAGACCAGAGATTTGTAAGGGTATTCAGCAATTCAAGAGAATAAATATCTTTTTGAACAGTTCTTACACTCTTCATTTCACGGGGCATTGACATATATCCGTGAATCCATGTATCAGGCATATCACCTCTGACAACAGGAAGTTCGGGATTTTCCTTCATAATTGCATCGTAAAAATCAGATATCCTTCCGATCCTGAGTTTTGCGTTTGGAGCCAGTTCCTGTGCTCTTTTCAGCACCTTCTCAACATCCTCAGGTGAAGGGGGTCCCTGGTTATCGCCTGTATGAATTATTGCCAGCCATGTTTTGAATTTCCAGCCCGGTGTCGGGATAAGACTTGTACCATAGTCTTTTCCCCAGTAAATAGTCATCAGCTTTGAACCATCGGGTCCCTGCCACCAGAAAATCAGTGGCACATCTGGGGAACTTGATACTGCATTGCAACCTATATGAAGGATCTTTATTCCTGCATTTGTCAGCAACGTAGGCAGGAACCATGAATGGCTGGGAACATCTGTCAGTTTTGCATCCCTTGGAAGCGGAAGATTGAATTTCCTGGAGAGATCGTAAGAAAAAGTTAAAGCCCTTACAAGAGCTTCCGGATCCCCGGCTTCTGTTTCCAGTGTAAAAGGAAGTCCGTGGTATACAAACCACCCTTCACGGATAGCTGCCTCTATTTTGGGTTTCATTTCAGGGGAACATCTTTCCAGTATCTTTGTCAGCGGCCATGACGGCATCGTCCAGACAAACTGCTTCTCACGAGGCAGGTTACGGCTTTTTTCAAGAGTGGTCAGAGCCTGGTCCATCATTGTAGTGGAATATTTATTAATTACCGACTCAGCCATATCAGTATAACCGTTATCAAAATGTGTCTTGAAGACAAATATGATCTCCTTAACATCGGGATTTGGTTTTTCAGTTTGCTGTGCAGAAAGGGAACCAACCGCAACGGACAAAAACAATAATACACCGCATATCTTTTTCATAATCAATCATTTAAATCAATTACCGACTTGGACTTTAAGAAACTTTATATAATACAATTTATAAAACTCATTTATTTTCTGTCATTTGCAAAAAAACGGAAGGATCCGAGGCCCAGTTCTTATTTGGACGATCTCCCATAACAAGTTCAAGAGTACCGCCTGATGTTATCTCAGTATGTTTCAACCAGGCTCTGTTGAACTCCTTCCCATTCAGTTTAGCCGATTGAATATACTTATTACGTTTTGAACAATTCTTAGCAAGCACAGTAAATGTTTTACCTCCGGGCAAGCTTATCCGGGAACGTTCAAAGAATGGGCTTCCGATAGCATAGAGTCCATTGCCCGGGGTGACGGGATAAAAACCCATAGCTGAAAATACATACCATGAGCATAACGCTCCTCCGTCCTCATCACCTGGCAAACCCAGGGGTGAATCATCAAACCACATATCCATAATTTCACGGATCCTTCTTTGAGTTTTCCATGGCTTGCCTGCATAATTATAAAGGTATGGAACATGAAAGGAGGGTTCATTACCGGCAGGAAACATACCATTCAGCCCTGAAGCATCCGGAAATTGACCCATAAACTGCCATTTAGCAACGCGTGTCGGTTCATTAAAAAGCAGATCAAGCCGGTTGGTAAATTTCTCGGGACCACCCATCATTTCAATAAGAGCTGGTATATCATGCATTACACTGAAGTTCCATATCCAGGCATTATTCTCGGCGAAATACATCCTGCTTCCGATACCTCCCGAAAGCTGAGGATCGAAGGGTTCAACCCAGTTGCCGTCGGCCATCTTTGGTGACATAAAACCGGTATTTGAATTGTATACATTATGGTAGTTTTGAGCACGTTTACTGAAGTACTTATAATCCTCTGTCTTACCAAGTGCCCTGGCCAGTTGTGCCAGACACCAGTCGTCATAGCTATGTTCAAGAGTGACTGCAACTGCCTGCCTTTTTTCAAATCCGTCAACCATCGGTTCAGTCTCTTCTGCTCCTTCAGGAAGTGCAGGGTACCATCCATTTGCAATATAAAAGCTATCGAGTGCACACATCGGTCCTGCTCTCCATGGCAGCATTGTCCCGCTCATGGCATTCTTTTTTAACCCCTCATAGCCTTTCTCAACATCAAAACCGATACCTCCTTTCTGGTAGGTATCCCACATAAGGGCTGCTGAATGGAATCCGATCATTGCCGGGAAGTCGCCATAGAATTGTGGAAATGTCGGCATCCAGCCGCTCTGATCATACATGAGGACGTAAGATTGAACCATATCGACCTGCTGAACAGGATCAAGGATAAAAAGCAACGGATGATGACAACGGAAAGTATCCCATAACCAGTCATCTACATAAAAAGGACGACCATTATCGTCATGTACTTTCTTATCATATCCGCTATAATACCTTCCGTATTCCGAGATATTCACCATACGTTCCATTCCCCTGTAGAACGAAGTATAAAAAATCCTCTTCTGACGTTCTGTTCCGCCAGAGATCTGAATTTTTCCCAAAGCCTCTCTCCATATCTTATGACCTGCGTCGGAAATATCCTCGAATGACTTACCATTCATTTCACGATAAAGGTTATCCTTTGCCTGGTTCTCGTCAATATAGGAGACTCCGATTCTCACCTCAACTTTGTTCACAGGATTTTTAAATGACAGGTAACTGCCAATATTCCTGCCTGTTATCTCCTTCTTCGCCACTAAAAGATCTCCGGAACTAATTGCACCAAAATTGTCAAACGGTTTTGAAAACTCGGCAAAGAAGTATTGTTTTGTATTGTTGAATTCTTCCCAGCCTTTTATGGTGTTGGTTCCTTCTATGCTGAATAAAGCATTTCCACGCGATCTGAAAATTACATTCCCTGGTTCATCGTTCTGAAACAGGAACCGGTAAATCACGGCTCTTTCTGTTGTTGTCCAGTCAGCAAAAATATCTTTATCCTCCAGCAAAACCTTATGGTACCATGGATGAACCTCTTCCAGATCATGATCGTAGGCTGCAGCATTTTCAGACTGCCCGGTGAGCACATTACCAACAGTCGGCATTATTTCAGTCACATGTCCCATCCTGTATGCGGGCATATTAACCGCAAATCCATAAATCCTATCAGACAAATAACGATCAGACAAACCGGGTTTGGTCACAGGAAACACTCTCACCATACTGTGAGGTCTGTGAACAGTGGGGGCTTTTGTGGTAAGCAGTGTAGCAACTCCGCCGATATTTGGATCGACATATTGTGTTACATCGCTATTATTGCAGGAAGTAAAAATTGCCGGAATGATTAAAATCCAGTTTCTTAATTTTCTCATAGATAGCATCATGACAGATAGTAAAAAAAACCTAAATCAGAACAGTCTAAATTAAGAAATTCTG
>Ga0208980_10000767_pt1 | contig 18700 bp, 14 predicted proteins | sample WetSurMetagenome_3_FD_187993 | JGI IMG/M metagenome (GOLD analysis project Ga0208980, IMG submission 187993) | Wetland microbial communities from Twitchell Island in the Sacramento Delta, sample from surface sediment Aug2011 Site A1 Bulk (version 2) | ecosystem: Environmental > Aquatic > Marine... | reverse complement strand
AGGGCTTCTTCACGAAAGGCAACGTCGCCAACCTCACCCGCGCTGCCGGCGTCGACGAGACGCTGCGCAGCCTGCAGGCCGAGGCGTCGGCCTGAAACTTGCTGGTCTCCGGGTCACTCGGACGATACGGGAGTGACCCCATGATCAAGCTGGTCTTGTTGCGCCACGGCGAGAGCACCTGGAACCGGGAGAACCGCTTCACGGGCTGGACCGACGTCGATCTGTCGGACCGGGGCTACCAGGAGGCGGAGCTCGCGGGGCGCACCCTGCGCGACGGCGGCTACAGCTTCGACATCGCCTTCGTGTCGGTGCTGCGCCGCGCGATCCGCACCCTCTGGCTCGTTCAGGAGTCGATGGACGCGATGTGGCTGCCTGTCGAAAAGGACTGGCGGTTGAACGAGCGCCACTACGGCATGCTGCAGGGGCTCGACAAGACCGAGGTCGCCGAGCACTACGGGGCCGAGCAGGTGAAGGAGTGGCGGCGCGGCTTCTCGGTGTCGCCGCCGGCCCTCAATCCCTCCGACCCGCGCCACCCCCGGTTCGACGGGCGCTACCGCGGTCTGTCGCCGGACTTCCTGCCCGCGACCGAGTCGCTGGAGAAGACGATGCGGCGCGTGCTGGAGGTGTGGGACGAACGTATCCTGCCGCGGCTGCGCATGCGCAAGCGCATCCTCATCGTCGCCCACGGCAACACCCTGCGCGCGCTCATCAAGCACCTCGAGGGCATTCCGGACGAGGAGATCTCGGAGCTGAACATCCCCACGGGCATTCCGCTCGTCTACGAGCTCAACCGGGCCATCGAGGTGGTGACGCAGTACTACCTGGCGGACGACGAGGTGGTGGAGGCGGCGCTGCGCGCCGTCGTCAACCAGACGGCGGCCGCGCCCGTGCATTGAGGGTCACGCGGGCCCGCGCCGCAGGTCCAGGGTGTGCGGGTACTCGCCCGCCGGCTCTTCCGTCGGCGGCGCCATCGGTCCAATGCCTTGCCCCTCCGGGACGAAGCGCGACAGCGTGTCGACCCAGGGCGGCGGCGTGAAGCTGCCGGGCTGGTGGCCCCACTGGTTGAAGCGGATGTGGCGGCGTGCCTCGGCCTCGTAGGCGTTGACGGGGAAGTGCTCGTAGTTGCGCCCGCCGGGGTGCATCACGTGGTAGGTGCAGCCGCCGATCGAGCGCTCGTTCCACAGGTCGACGAGGTCGAACACCAGCGGCGAGTGCACGCCGATCGTCGGGTGCAGCGCCGAGGGTGGCTGCCAGGCGCGGTACCTCACGCCCGCCACGTACTCGCCGTGCGTGCCCGTCCTGCGCAGCGGGACGCGACGGCCGTTGCAGGCGACGGCGTAGCGGCCGTCGGTGAGCCCCGTGACCTTGACCTGCAGCCGCTCGACCGAAGAGTCGACGAAGCGTGCCGTACCGAGGCGCGTCGTCTCCTCGCCGAGCACGAGCCAGGGCTCGATGGCGGCACGCAGCTCGAGCTCGATGTCGGCGAACTGCAGCGTGCCGTAGCGCGGGAAGCGGAACTCGAGGAAGGGCGCGTACCAGTCCGGTTGCAGCGGGTAGCCCGCGTCGTTCAGCTCCCGGATCACCTCCAGCAGGTCCGCCCAGAGGTAGTGCGGCAGCATGAAGCGGTCGTGCAGCGCGGTGCCCCAACGCACCAGCGGCTGCGCATAGGGCCGCCCCCAGAAGCGCGCGACCAGCGCGCGCAGCAGGAGCATCTGCGCGAGGCTCATGCGCGCGTGCGGCGGCATCTCGAAGGCGCGGAACTCGACCAGCCCCTGCCGACCGGACGGACTGTCGGGCGAGTAGAGCTTGTCGACGCAGAACTCCGCCCGGTGCGTGTTGCCCGTGATGTCGACGAGCAGGTTGCGGAACAGCCGGTCGACCAGCCAGGGCTGCGGCGTCTCGCCGGGCGGCACCTGGCGGAAGGCGATCTCGAGCTCGTAGAGCGCCTCGGCACGGCCCTCGTCGACGCGCGGCGCCTGCGAGGTGGGGCCGACGAACAGCCCGCCGAACAGATAGGAGAGCGCGGGGTGGTGCTGCCAGTAGGTCACCAGGCTGCGCAGCAGGTCGGGCCGGCGCAGGAACGGGCTGTCGGGCGGCGTCGGGCCGCCGAGGGTGACGTGGTTGCCGCCGCCCGTGCCGGTGTGCCGGCCGTCGAGCATGAACTTCTCGGTGCCGAGGCGTGACAGCCGGGCGTCCTCGTACAGCGCGAGCGTCGCCGCTTCGAGCGCATCCCAGTCGCGCGCGGGGTGGATGTTGACCTCGATGACGCCGGGGTCGGGCGTGACCAGCAGCTTCTCCAGCCGGCCGTCGCTAGGCGGTGGATAGCCCTCCACCGCGACGGGCAGGTCGAGGAGCGCCGCGGTGTGCTCGACTGCCGCGATCAGGTCGAGCGCGTGCTCGAGCCGCTGCAGCGGCGGCAGGAAGACGCGCAGGCAGCCGCCGCGCGCCTCGACGGCGACTGCGGTGTGCGGCACGCCGGTGGTGGGCGCCCGGCGGTCGGCCGCGCGCTGCTCGTGCACCTCCGGGTGCCAGGCGGCGCTCGCGTCGATGCGGCTGTAGCGGGCGGCGACCTCGCCCTGGAAGTCGGCGAGCGGCTGCTGCGGCGCGAAGGGGTCTGCCTCGGTCTCGATCTCCTGCTCGTCCTCCGCCACCCAGGGCAGCGAGTCGAGCGGCAGGCGCAGGCCGAGCGGCGAGTCGCCCGGGATCAGATACAGGCGCCCGCGACGAAATTCCCATGGGCCGGACTGCCAGCGGTTGCCGCCCCAGTCCCACGCCACCGGCAGCACGTAGCCCGCGGGGGTATTAAGGCCGCGCGACAGCTTGTCCGCCAGCGTGCGGCGCTCGGCGGGATCGGAGAGGTCCGCGTGCGCGGGGTCGAGGTTCGCCGGCACCTCGGCCTCCTTCAGCAGGTAGTGCAGTGCGTCCTCGTAGGCCGGCGTCACGTACCGGGGCGCAAGGCCCAGGGTACGGGCGAGGGTCTCGGCGAAGTGCTCGGCGTCGTGCACGCCGTGGCCGTAGTCGCGGTGCGCCTCCGCGAGCAGCCGGCCGTCGAGCCAGACCGGCACGCCGTCCCGGCGCCAGAACACGCCGAGCGCCCAGCGCGGCAGCGGCTCACCGGGGTACCACTTGCCCTGCGCGGTGTGCAGCAGGCCGCCCGGGGCGAAGCGGTCCTTGAGGCGGCGCACCAGCACCTCGGCACGCTCGCGCTTGTGCTCGCCCAGCGCAGCGGTGGTCCATTCCGGTGCATTCATGTCGTCGATCGACACGAAAGTGGGCTCGCCGCCGTGGCTCAGGCGAACGTCCATGGCCTGCAGCCGCTCGTCGACGAGTCGGCCGGTGGCCTGGATCAGGGCCCACTGCGGGTCGGTGTAGGGCTTGGTGACCCGCGGGTCCTCGCGGAAGCGGGTGACCGCGTTGCGGTAGGTGAAGGTCGTCTCGCAGACGTCGGTGAGGCCGTCGATCGGCGCCGCGCTCGTGGGGTGCGGTGTGCAGGCGAGCGGGATGTGGCCCTCGCCCGCGAACAGCCCCGAGGTCGGGTCGAGGCCGATCCAGCCGGCACCCGGCACGTAGACCTCGGCCCAGGCGTGCAGGTCGGTGAAGTCCCTCTCAGGCCCCGACGGGCCGTCGAGCGACTTCTCGTCCGGCGTGAGCTGCACCAGGTAGCCGGACACGAAGCGTGCCGCGAGCCCGAGGTGGCGCAGCAGTTGGACCAGCAGCCAGCCGGTGTCGCGGCAGGAGCCGAGCGCGCGCTCGAGCGTCTCCTCGGGCGTCTGCACGCCCGGCTCGAGCCGGATCGTGTAGCCGATGGCGTGCTGCAGGTCGCGGTTGAGGGCGACGAGGAAGTCGACGGTGTTCTGCGGGCGACGGTCGACTCCCTGCAGGTAGCCCTCGAGCAGCGGCCCGGCCGGGTCTGCCTCGAGATAGGGCGTCAGTTCCTTGCTCAGGGCCTCGGGGTAGTCGAACGGCCAGCGCTCGGCGTACTCCTCGACGAAGAAGTCGAACGGGTTGATCACCGTCATGTCGGCGATCACCTCGACGTCCACCCGCAGCTCGCGCGTCCGCTCCGGGAAGACCGCCCGCGCGAGGTAGTTGCCGAACGGGTCCTGCTGCCAGTTGATGAAGTGCTGGGCCGGCTCGATGCGCAGCGTGTAGGCGGCGATCGGCGTGCGGCAGTGCGCGGCCGGCCGCAGCCGGATGACGTGCGGGCTCAGGTTGACCGGGCGGTCGAAGGCGTACCGCGTGGTGTGCCGGATGGCGACGTGGATGGACATCTTGCGGCGGGCCTCTCAGCTTGGGTGCCGCGGAGCGCAGCAAGATTCGTGCGCATCACGGGGCGAAGGCCCCGCGTGCGGAGTCAGGACGCGACGGCCCCCGGCGGGCGGGGCGGGGCCAGCGCGCAGCCTTCGCTGCTCGCGCCGCCGCCGGGCTGCTCCCAGGGGAACAGCGGGAGGTTCTCGAGGGCCCGCATCAGGCCCGCATTCCATTTCTCCGAGATCTCCCTGGCGAACGGGTGATCTTCGGTGTACTGGCACTTGCGGCCTTCGGTGAGGCTGCCGCGCCGGTAGATCAGCAGCTCCACGGGCGGGCCCACGGTGACGTTGCTGCGGATGGTCGAGTTCATCGACACGAGCGCGCAGCGCGCGGCCCGGTTGAGGTCGGTGTCGCGCTTGATGACGCGGTCGAGGATCGGCTTGCCGTACTTGATCTCGCCGATCTGCAGGAAGGGGTGGTTGGTCGACTCGTGGATGTAGTTGCCCTGCGGGTACACCATGAAGATCTCGGGCGGCTGGTCGCCGATCTGGCCGCCGAAGATGAAGGTCGCCTCGAAGTTCGTGGTCGCCGTGTCCCGGCTGGTGTGCGTGCGCTGCACCTGCGTGCTGATCATGCCGATGTAGTCCGCCGCCTCCTCGATCGTCTTCACCGACAGGAGGTTGGGGACGAGCCCGTTTGGGATGTCGCCGTTGATCTTTTTCACCACGGCCTGGGTCGTCGCGAGGTTGCCGGCCGACAGCAGCACGAACAGCCGGTCGCCCGGCCAGCAGAAGGTCCGCATCTTCGAGTAGACGCTGACGTTGTCGACGCCGGCGTTGGTGCGCGAGTCCGAGCAGAAGACCAGCCCTTCGTCGACGTTGATGGCGAGGCAATAGGTCATGTGGTCGGCTGCTGCAGTCGCTTGTCGGGAGGCCTTCGCAGGGTGCGGCCCGTGGCGGCCCCTGTCAATCCGTCGTCGTGCCGCGCCCGGAAGGAAGGGGGGCGCTGGAACGTGATTCGCCTCTCACCGCGTGGCAAAGTGGGGCCTTCCTGTCAGGGAGGCGTGACCAACATGACGGACAGCTTTCGTGCCCTGGTGCTGCGCGAGACTGAGGGCGGGCGTTACGCGGCCCGGCTCGAGCAGCTCATGATCGACGACCTCCCGGCGGGCGAGGTGCTGGTCGCCGTCGACTATTCCGATCTGAACTACAAGGACGGCCTGGCGGTCACGGGGCGCGGCAAGATCGCCCGGGTGCTCCCGCTGGTGCCGGGCATCGACCTTGCGGGGCGCGTCGTCGCGTCGGACGACCCGCGGTATCGCGCGGGCGACCGCGTGGTGCTGACCGGTTGGGGCGTCGGCGAGCGCCACTGGGGCGGCTACGCCCAGCGGGCGCGCGTGAAGGCCGACTGGCTGGTACCGCTGCCCGCGGGGATCGACGTTCGCCAGGCGATGGCCGTCGGCACGGCCGGCTTCACGGCGATGCTCTGCGTGATGGCGCTCGAGGACGCAGGCGTCCGGCCGGGCAGTGCGCCAGTCGTCGTGACCGGCGCCGCAGGCGGCGTCGGCAGCGTCGCGGTGGCGCTGCTCGCCCGCCGCGGCTATGCGGTCCACGCGGTCACCGGCCGCACCGAGACGCACGACTACCTGCGCGGCCTGGGCGCGGTCGAGATCCTCGACCGGGCGGCCATGGCGGCGCCGTGCCGGCCGCTGGAGACGCAGCGCTGGGCCGGCGCGGTCGACACCGTGGGCGGCAGCACACTGGCCCGGCTGTTGGCGGAAACGCACGAGAACGGGACGGTCGCTGCCTGCGGACTCGCCGGCGGGACCGATCTGCCCACCACCCTGATGCCGTTCATCCTCCGCGGCATCCGATTGCAGGGCGTGAACTCGGTGACGGTGCCCTACGAGCAGCGTCTCGCCGCCTGGGAGCGGCTCGTCGAGGACCTGCCTGCAGAGCAGCTCGAGGCGATGACGACGGTGATCCCGCTCGCCGCGGTGCTCGACTGGGCGCCGAAGATCGTCGACGGCCAGGTCCGAGGGCGGGTGGTGGTCGACGTGAACGCGTGAGGCGGCGGCGCCACCGCGAGTCACGCGGCGGGCGTGTCCGAGCGGATCACCCGCGTCACCCGCGCTTCGAGCCGCCGTTTTCGGCCATCACAGCCCCAGATTCCGCCAGATCGCCAGCGTCGGCCCCGACTGGTTCATCGTGTAGAAGTGCAGGCCCGGCGCGCCCTCGGCGAGCAGGCGCGCGCACAGCGCGGTGACCACGTCGACGCCGAAGGCGCGGATCGATGCGCGGTCGTCGCCGAAGCCCTCCAGCCGCTTGCGCAGCCAGCGCGGGATCTCCGCCCCGCAGGCGTCGGAGAAGCGCGCGAGCTGCGAGTAGTTGGTGATCGGCATGATGCCCGGCACGATCGGGATCGCGAGGCCGAGCCGCTCGCAGCTCTCGACGAAGCGCAGATAGGCGTCGGGGTTGAAGAAGTACTGTGTGATCGCCGAGCTCGCCCCCGCCTCGACCTTGCGCTTGAAGTTCGCGAGGTCCTTCTCCGCGCTCGGCGCCTGCGGGTGGACCTCCGGGTAGGCCGCGACCTCGATGTGGAAACGGTCGCCGAACTCCGCGCGGATGAATGCCACCAGCTCGTTCGCGTACCGCAGCTCGCCGAGCCCGCCCAGGCCGACGCCGGAGGGCAGGTCGCCGCGCAGCGCGACCACGCGGCGGATTCCCTCGTCCGCGAAGCCCTGCAGGATGCCGCGGGTCTCGGCACGCGAGGCGCCGATGCAGGAGAGGTGCGGCGCGGTGTCGATGCCCTGGCTGCGCAGCCAGGCGACGGCGGCGAAGCTGCGCTCGCGCGTCGAGCCGCCGGCGCCGTAGGTCACCGAGAAGAAGCGCGGCCCGACGGCCTGCAGTTCGGCGATCGCCGCCTGCAGCTTCACCATGCCGTCGTCGGTCTTGGGCGGGAAGAGCTCGCAGCTGTAGACCGGCTGGAAACCCCGTTGGCTCTCCATCCCCTCAGTACCGGTAATGCTCGGACTTGTACGGCCCCTCCACCGGCACGCCGATGTACGCGGCCTGCGCCGGCGTCAGCACCGTGAGCTTGGCGTCGAGCTTCTTCAGCTGCAGCCGCGCGACCTTCTCGTCGAGGTGCTTGGGCAGCGTGTAGACGCCGATCGGGTAGCGCTCGTTGTGGTTGAACAGCTCGATCTGCGCCAGGGTCTGGTTCGCGAACGACGAGCTCATCACGTAGCTCGGGTGGCCAGTGGCGCAGCCGAGGTTCACCAGCCGGCCCTTGGCGAGCAGGATGATGCGCTTGCCGTCCGGGAAGATCACGTGATCGACCTGCGGCTTGATCTCCTCCCAGCGGTACTGCTCGATGGAGGCGACGTCGATCTCGTTGTCGAAGTGGCCGATGTTGCAGACGATCGCCTGATCCTTCATCCGCGCCATGTGATCGTGGGTGATCACGTGGTAATTCCCGGTCGCGGTGACGAAGATGTCGGCCTTGTCGCAGGCGTCGTCCATGGTCACCACGCGGTAGCCTTCCATCGCGGCCTGTAGCGCACAGATCGGGTCGACCTCGGTGATCCATACCTGGGCCGAGAGGGCGCGCAGTGCCTGCGCCGAGCCCTTGCCGACGTCGCCGTAGCCGCAGACCAGCGCGATCTTGCCGGCCACCATCACGTCGGTGGCGCGCTTGATGCCGTCGACCAACGACTCGCGGCACCCGTACAGGTTGTCGAACTTCGACTTCGTGACCGAGTCGTTGACGTTGATCGCCGGGAAGCGCAGCTCGCCGCGCTCGTGCATCTGGTAGAGGCGGTGCACGCCCGTGGTCGTCTCCTCGGTGACGCCCTTGATGTGCGAAAGGCGCGTCGAGTACCAGCCGGGCTGGCCGGCGAGGCGCCGGCGGATCGCCGCGTAGAGGACGCGCTCCTCCTCGCTCGTCGGGCTGTCCAGCACCGCGGGATCCGCCTCGGCACGGGTGCCCAGGTGCAAGAGCAGCGTGGCGTCGCCGCCGTCGTCCAGGATCATGTTCGAGTAGCCGCCGTCCGGCCACTCGAAGATGCGGTGGGTGAACTCCCAGTACTCCTCGAGGCTCTCGCCCTTGTAGGCGTAAACGGGGACGCCGTCGGCGGCGATCGCGGCGGCGGCGTGGTCCTGCGTCGAGAAGATGTTGCACGAGGCCCAGCGGACCTGCGCACCCAGCGCGGTGAGCGTCTCGATCAGCACCGCGGTCTGGATCGTCATGTGCAGCGAGCCGGTGATGCGCGCGCCGGCCAGCGGCCGTGCGGCGGCAAACTCCTCGCGGATCGCCATGAGGCCGGGCATCTCGGTCTCGGCGATGGCGATCTCCTTGCGGCCCCAGCCGGCGAGGCCGAGATCGGCGACGCGGTAATCGGTGAAGGCGGTGTCAGCGGCAGCGTTCATGTTGGAGTCTCCACAAACACTGAGCGCCGTTGTCGTGTGGGTCGGCCCGCGAGCCTGGCGGGGCCGGGCCCCGTTGCAACGCTCCTCGCGGGTCGGGCGCCCCGCGCGGGGGCGCCGGTCAGACGGTCGTTACTTCAGGCCGGCGGCCTCCCGCAGGACGGCGGCCTTGTCCGTCGCCTCCCAGGGCAGGCGGATGTCGTCGCGACCAAAGTGCCCGTAGCTCGCGGTCTGGCGATAGATCGGCCGGAGCAGGTCGAGCATCGTGATGATGCCCCAGGGGCGCAGGTCGAAGTGCTCGCGGACCAGCTTGACGATGAGGTCGTCGTCGATCGTGGCGGTGCCGAAGGTGTCGAGGCTGATCGAGGTCGGCTCGGCGACGCCGATGGCATACGACACCTGGATCTCGCAGCGCGCGGCCAGGCCGGCGGCGACGATGTTCTTCGCCACGTAGCGGCCCGCGTAAGCCGCCGAGCGGTCGACCTTCGACGGGTCCTTGCCGGAGAAGGCCCCGCCGCCGTGCCTCGCCATGCCGCCATAGCTGTCGACGATGATCTTGCGACCGGTGAGGCCGCAGTCGCCCATGGGGCCGCCGATCACGAACTTGCCGGTGGGGTTGATGTGCACCCGCGTGGTGTGATGGAACCACTCGCTCGGGATCACCGGCTTGATGATCAGGTCCATGACCGCGTCGTACAGATCCTTCTGCGCGATCTCCGGCGCGTGCTGGGTCGACAGGACGATCGCGTCCAGGGCCGCCGGCTTGCCGTCGCGGTAGCGGACGGTGACCTGCGACTTCGCGTCCGGCCGCAGCCAGGGCAGCTCGCCGTTCTTGCGCACCTCCGCCTGGCGGCGCACCAGCCGGTGCGCGTAGGTGATGGGCGCCGGCATGAGCACGTCCGTCTCGTCGCTGGCGTAGCCGAACATGAGGCCTTGGTCGCCCGCGCCCTGCAGCTCGCGGTCGCCGCGATCGACGCCCTGGTTGATGTCTGGCGACTGCTGCCCCAGGGCGTTCAGCACCGCACAGGTGTGACCGTCGAAGCCGATGTCGGAGCTCGTGTAGCCGATGGCGTTGACGACCTCGCGGACGATCCCTTCGTAGCTGACGTCAGCCGACGTGGTGATCTCCCCAGCGAGCACGACCATGCCGGTCTTGGTGAGCGTCTCGCAGGCGACCCGCGCGTGCGGGTCGTGCGCGATGATCGCGTCGAGGATGGCGTCCGAGATCTGGTCCGCCATCTTGTCGGGATGCCCCTCGGACACCGACTCGGACGTGAAGCTGTAATCCTTGGACATCGGCAGGCTCCGTGTGCTGCGTGGTCGCGGGTGGCGGTGGCGGCGCTCGGTTTCGCCGCGCGGAAGGGCGCGAATTCTACAGCGTTGAGGCGCCGCGCGCATTCTGGAAAAATCCACGCTGTGTCTGGTACTTAAGCTCTACGGGAGGCATCCATGGCGGCGCTCGAGACACCGGTCTGCGCATTCGGTCGGCCCGCACCGGATTTCGCCCTGCCAGGGGTCGACGGCAGGGTCTGGACGCTCCAGGACTGCCGTGGCGACAAGGGGCTGCTGGTGATGTTCATCTGCAACCACTGTCCCTACGTCAAGGCGGTGCGTGAGCGCATCGTGCGGGACTGCCGCGAGCTGCTCGGCCACGGCATCCGCTCGGTGGCGATCATGTCGAACGATCCGACCGACTACCCCGAGGACTCGTTCGACAACATGCGGCGCATCGCCACCGAGCTCGACTTCCCCTTCCCGTACCTGCTCGACGAGACCCAGGCGGTGGCCCGGGCGTACGGCGCGGTCTGCACGCCGGACTTCTTCGGCCATGACGCGGCCCTCGGGCTGCAGTACCGCGGCCGCCTCGACGCCAGCCGCAGGGACACGGCGCCGTCCGACACGCGGCGGGACCTGTTCGAGGCCATGGTGCAGGTCGCCAGGACCGGCTGCGGCCCCGCCGAGCAGGTCCCGAGCATCGGCTGCTCGATCAAGTGGCGTGCATGATGCGTTGCAGCAATCCGGCGCCCCCCTTTGAAAAACAAGCGCTTGCCGAAGGCCTTCGGAAAACTTCAAGGATTTTATAGGCTTATTCAAATTTGCATGATCCCGCGCAGTTGCCCGGCGGGGCGCACTCAAGGACAATGCCCCTCCCTTCGGACGGGGTAGCCAGGCATAGGCCTGGGCCGGAGACAGGGGGGTGCCCCGCCGACCACTGAGGGCGATCCGAGCGCCGCGCCAGCGCGAGCGCCGTTTCTGCCTGCCGGGAACGGCCCGGCCGATCGGCTCGACGGTTTCACTCGGGTCCCGCGCCTGGGGACGCGGGCGGTAGTTTTTTCCAGCCTTTCGACAGGAGAGACTCAATGTCCTCACGCAGAGAACTCGCCAACGCCGTGCGCGCGTTGAGCATGGATGCCGTTCAGAAGGCGAACTCGGGCCACCCCGGCGCGCCCATGGGCATGGCCGACATTGCCGAGGTGCTGTGGAACGACCACCTCAGGCACAACCCGGCGAATCCGAAGTGGGCCGACCGTGACCGCTTCGTGCTGTCGAACGGCCACGGCTCGATGCTGCTGTACTCCCTGCTGCACCTGTCGGGCTACGACCTGACGATCGACGACCTCAAGAGCTTCCGCCAGCTGCACTCGCGGACCCCCGGCCACCCCGAATACGGCTACGCGCCCGGCATCGAGACCACCACCGGGCCGCTCGGGCAGGGCATCAGCAACGCGGTGGGCATGGCGCTCGCCGAGCGTACCCTGGCGGCGCAGTTCAACCGCCCCGGCCACACCATCGTCGACCACCACACCTACGTGTTCCTGGGCGACGGCTGCATGATGGAGGGCATCTCGCACGAGGCCTGCTCGCTCGCCGGCACGCTGGGCCTGGGCAAGCTCATCGCCTTCTGGGACGACAACGGCATCAGCATCGACGGTCACACCGAGGGCTGGTTCACCGAGGACGTCGCGGGCCGCTTCGAGGCCTACGGCTGGCACGTCATCCGTGGGGTCGACGGCCACGACGCCGCCGCCATCGACAAGGCCACCAAGGCCGCGAAGGCGGTGGCCGACAAGCCGAGCCTGGTCTGCTGCAAGACCGTGATCGGCTGGGGCTCCCCGAACCTGTCCGGGAGCCACGACTGCCACGGCGCGCCGCTGGGTGCCGAGGAGATCAAGGCGACCCGCGAGAACATCGGCTGGGCGCACGAGCCTTTCGTCATCCCCGGGCACGTCCAGGAGGCCTGGGACATGCGCGCCAAGGGTGCCGAGGCCGAGGCCGCCTGGAACGCGAAGTTCGACGCCTACGCCAAGGCCCACCCCGAGCTGGCCGCCGAGTTCAAGCGCCGCATGGCCGGCGAGCTGCCGGCGAACTGGGAGCAGGCGTCCGCCGGCTACGTGAAGGCGTGCAACGAGAAAGCCGAGGGGCCGGCGACTCGCAAGGCCTCGCAGAACACGCTGGGCGCGTTCGGCCCGCTGCTGCCCGAGTTCCTCGGCGGGTCGGCCGACCTGACGCCTTCCAACCTGACGTCGTGGAAGGGCTGCAAGACCATCAGCCACGAGGTCGCGGACGGCAATTACCTCTCGTACGGCGTCCGCGAGTTCGGCATGTCGGCGATCATGAACGGCGTGGCGCTGCACGGCGGCTTCATCCCGTACGGCGGCACCTTCCTGATGTTCTCCGAGTACGCGCGCAACGCCCTGCGCATGGCCGCGCTGATGAAGCTGCGGTCGATCTTCGTCTACACGCACGACTCGATCGGCCTCGGCGAGGACGGCCCCACCCACCAGCCGGTGGAGCAGATCGCCACCCTGCGCCTCATGCCGAACATGAGCCTCTGGCGGCCGTGCGACACCGTCGAGACGGCGGTGGCATGGAAGGCCGCAGTGGAGCGGAACAACGGCCCGACCTGCCTGATCTTCTCGCGCCAGAACCTGCCGCACATGGTGCGGACGGAGGCCCAGATCGCCAACATCGCGCGTGGCGGCTACGTCCTCGCCGATGCCAGCGGCACGCCTGCCGTGGTGCTGATCGCCACCGGCTCGGAGATCGAGCTGGCGATGAAGGCGCGGGAGGCGCTCCAGGCCGGCGGGATCGCCACCCGCGTGGTATCGATGCCCTGCACCGACCGGTTCGACCGGCAGGACCAGGCCTACAAGGACAGCGTCCTGATGCCGACCGTCCACAAGGTGGCCATCGAAGCCGGCGTCACCGACGGCTGGTACAAGTATGTCGGCCTGCGTGGTGCCGTCATCGGCCTGAATCGCTTCGGCGAGTCCGCCCCCGCCGGCCAGCTGTTCAAGGAGTTCGGCTTCACGACGGAGAACGTCGTGGCCACGGTCAAGAAGGTCCTTGGCAAGTAATCCGCAAACTGATCTTTCGAAGGAGATCGAGACATGACCATCAAAGTCGGTATCAATGGATTCGGCCGCATCGGCCGCATGGTCTTCCGCGCCGTCGCGAAGGACTTCCCGGGCATCGAGATCGTCGCCATCAACGACCTGCTCGAGCCGGACTATCTGGCCTACATGCTGAAGTACGACTCCGTGCACGGCCGTTTCAACGGCGACATCAAGGTCGAGGGCAGCACCCTGGTCGTCAACGGCAAGAAGATCCGCCTCACCGCGATCAAGGACCCGACCGAGCTGAAGTGGGGCGAGGTGGGCGCCGACATCGTCATCGAGTGCACCGGCCTGTTCCTCACCAAGGAGACCTGTCAGAAGCACATCGCCGCTGGCGCCAAGAAGGTCGTGCAGTCGGCGCCGTCCAAGGACGACACGCCGATGTTCGTGTACGGCGTCAACCACACCGCCTATGCCGGCGAGGCGATCGTCTCCGCGGCATCCTGCACCACCAACTGCCTGGCGCCGGTGGCGAAGGTCCTGCACGACAACTGGGGCATCAAGCGCGGCCTGATGACCACCGTGCACGCCGCCACGGCGACCCAGAAGACCGTCGACGGCCCGTCCATGAAGGACTGGCGCGGCGGCCGCGGCATCCTCGAGAACATCATCCCGTCCTCGACCGGGGCCGCCAAGGCCGTCGGCAAGGTGCTGCCCTCGCTGAACAAGAAGCTCACCGGCATGGCGTTCCGCGTCCCGACCTCCGACGTGTCGGTGGTGGACCTGACCGTCGAGCTCAACAAGGAAGCCTCGTACGAGGACATCTGCAAGGCGATGAAGGCCGCCTCGGAGGGCGAGCTGAAGGGCGTGCTGGGCTACACCGAGGAGAAGGTCGTGTCGACCGACTTCCGCGGCATGAGCGCGCCCTCGGTGTTCGACGCCGAGGCCGGCATCGCCCTGGACAGCACCTTCGTCAAGGTCGTGTCCTGGTATGACAACGAGTACGGCTACACCTGCAACATGCTGCGCTTCGTGCAGCACGTCGCGAAGTAAGTCGACCGCAGGGGCGGGTCGGGGCCTGGACCCGGCCCGCCCTGTACGTCGGGTCGGCCGCGCGAGCGGCCAGACCCGACCTACTCGATCACCCACCACGGACAGTCACACTTGCCACAAGGCGCAGCTCACCGGACGAAGGCTTCCTGCCTCTGGCCTCTGTGCCGTTGTGGTTAATCTCTCGAGCTAGCAGGAGCGACCCATGGCCAAGTTCATCCGCATGACGGACCTCGACCTCAAGGGCAAGCGCGTGCTGATCCGCGCGGACCTGAACGTCCCGGTCAAGGAAGGCAAGGTCACCAGCGACGCACGCATCACCGCGTCCATGGCCACCATCAACCACTGCCTGGGCGCCGGCGCCCGCGTGATGGTCACCTCGCACCTGGGGCGTCCCACCGAGGGCGAGTGGTCCGAGGAGAACTCGCTGAAGCCGGTGGCCGACAACATCGCGGCCCGCCTCGGCAAGCCGGTGCGCCTGATCAAGGACTGGGTCGACGGCGGCTTCGACGTCGCCGCAGGCGAGCTGGTCGTGCTCGAGAACTGCCGCATCAACAAGGGCGAGAAGAAGAACGTCGACGAGACCGCGAAGAAGTACGCCGCGCTCTGCGACGTGTTCGTCATGGACGCCTTCGGGACCGCGCACCGCGCCGAGGCCTCCACGCACGGCGTCGCCAAGTACGCGCCGGTCGCCTGCGCCGGCATCCTCCTCACCGAGGAGCTCGACGCGCTGGACAAGGCGCTGGCCAAGCCGGCGCGGCCGATGGTCGCCATCGTCGGCGGCTCCAAGGTGTCGACCAAGCTGACCGTGCTCGAGTCCCTGTCGGAGAAGGTCGACCAGCTCGTGGTCGGCGGCGGCATCGCCAACACCTTCCTCAAGGCGACCGGCAAGAACGTCGGCAAGTCCCTGTGCGAGCACGACCTGGTGCCGACCGCGCAGGCGCTCATCGAAAAGATGTCCGCGCGCGGCGCGACCATCCCGATCGCCGTCGACGTGGTCGTCGGCAAGAAGTTCGACGCGAACGAGCCGGCCGTGCTCAAGGATGCCGGGACGGTCGCGGACGACGACATGATCTTCGACATCGGGCCGAAGAGCGCCCAGGAGCTCGCCGACATCATCATGAAGGCGGGCACCGTCGTGTGGAACGGGCCGGTCGGCGTGTTCGAGTTCGACCAGTTCGGGGCCGGCACGAGGAAGATCGCCGACGCGATCGCGACCACCAAGGCCTTCACGCTGGCCGGCGGTGGCGACACCATTGCGGCCATCCAGAAGTACGACATCTACGACAAGGTGTCCTACATCTCGACGGCGGGCGGCGCGTTCCTCGAGTACCTCGAGGGCAAGACGCTGCCGGCGGTGGCGATCCTGGAAGAGCGCGCCGGCTGATGCCGGTGGCTGGCGGGGCGGGCAGCCGGGGGGTTCCCGCCCCGCGAGCGGAGACTACATGTTGAGAAGAACCAAGATCGTGGCCACCCTGGGGCCGGCCACCGACGACCCCAAGGTGCTCGACGAGGTGATCTGCGCCGGCGTCGACGTCGTGCGGATCAACCTGTCGCACGGCTCGCACGCCGAGCACCTGCAGCGCGCCGAGTGGGTGCGCAATCGGGCCCGGGCGAGCGGCCGGCAGGTCGGGCTGCTCGCCGACCTGCAGGGCCCGAAGATCCGCATCGGCAAGTTCCGCGAGGGCGCCATCCAGCTCGCGGTCGGCGACCTGTTCACGCTCGATGCGGCGCTGCCGCTCGATTCGGGCGACCAGCAGCGTGTCGGCCTGACGTTCAAGCAGCTGCCCAACGACGTCGCGCGCGGCGACACCCTGCTGCTCGACGACGGCCAGATCGTCCTCTGGGTCAACGAGGTGGCGGGCCCCGAGGTCCGCTGCAAGGTGATCGTCGGCGGCAAGCTGTCGTCCAACAAGGGCCTCAACAAGCAGGGCGGTGGACTGTCGGCGCCGGCCCTGACCGCCAAGGACCGCGAGGACATCTGTTTCGCCGCCGAGGTCGAGGCGGACTACCTGGCGGTGTCCTTCGTGCGCTCGGCCGAAGACGTCAACGAGGCGCGACGGCTGCTGCGCGAGGCGGGTGGCAAAGGCGGCATCCTCGCCAAGATAGAGCGCGCCGAGGCGGTCGACGCGATCGAGGAGATCATCGACGCGTCCGACGCGATCATGGTCGCGCGCGGCGATCTCGGGGTGGAGATCGGCGACGCCGAGCTGCCGGCCGTCCAGAAGAAGCTGATCAAGCTCGCCCGCTCGATGAACTGCGTCGTGATCACCGCCACGCAGATGATGCAGTCGATGATCGACAGCCCTATCCCGACACGGGCCGAGGTGTTCGATGTCGCCAACGCGGTGCTGGACGGCACCGACGCGGTGATGCTGTCGGCGGAGACCGCGGCCGGCAGGTACCCGGCGAAGGCGGTCGAGGCGATGGACCGCGTGTGCCGCGAGGCCGAGAAGCAGTCCGAGGTGCGGCGTTCGGACCACCGCCTGCACTCGGTGTTCGGCCGCATCGACGAGGCCATCGCGATGGCCACGATGTACACCGCCAACCACCTCGGCGTCGCGGCGATCGCTGCGCTGACCGAGTCGGGGGCGACCCCCAAGTGGATGTCCCGCATTTCGTCGGGTATTCCCATCTACGCCTTGACGCCTCACGTGGCCACTCGTAGAAAAGTGACCCTGCTTCGTGGCGTGTACCCGATCAGCTTCGACCTGCGGGGCACCGACACGGTGCGGGCGAACCGGGAAGTGGTGGAAGAGCTGCTGCGCCGGGGGGCGATACGCAACGACGATCTCGTGATCATCACCAAGGGTGATTTCGACGGGCGCGAGGGCGCCACCAACGTGATGAAGATCGTGCGGGTGGGCGACCAGCAGCCCGACTGACGAACGCAGAAACTCCAACTACAGCAAGACAGACAGCACGCAACTACCAACCCCAGGAGACAACCATGGCCCTGATTTCGATGCGCCAGATGCTGGACCACGCCGCCGAGCACGGTTACGGCGTGCCCGCCTTCAACGTCAACAACCTCGAGCAGATGCGCGCGATCATGGAGGCCGCGGACGAGACCGATTCGCCCGTGATCGTCCAGGCGTCTGCCGGCGCCCGGAAGTACGCCGGCGCGCCTTTCCTGCGCCACCTGATCCTCGCCGCCATCGAAGAGTGGCCGCACATCCCGGTCTGCATGCACCAGGACCATGGCACCTCCGCAGCGGTCTGCCAGCGCTCCATCCAGCTCGGCTTCAGCTCGGTGATGATGGACGGCTCGCTCGGCGAAGATGGCAAGACCCCGACCACCTACGAATACAACGTCGACGTCACCCGCCGCGTCGTCGAGATGGCCCATGCCTGCGGCGTCTCGGTCGAAGGCGAGCTGGGCTGCCTCGGCTCCCTCGAGACCGGCATGGCGGGCGAGGAGGACGGCATCGGCGCGGAGGGCACGCTGGACCACAGCCAGCTGCTGACCGACCCCGAGGAGGCCGCGGACTTCGTCAAGAAGACCGGCGTCGACGCGCTCGCCATCGCCATCGGCACCAGCCACGGCGCCTACAAGTTCACGCGGCCGCCGACGGGCGACATCCTCGCGATCCAGCGCATCAAGGAGATCCACACGCGCATCCCCAACACCCACCTGGTGATGCACGGCTCCTCGTCGGTGCCGCAGGACTGGCTCAAGATCATCAACGACTTCGGCGGCGACATGGGGCAGACCTATGGCGTGCCGGTCGAGGAGATCGTCGAGGGCATCAAGAACGGCGTGCGGAAGGTGAACATCGACACCGACCTGCGCATGGCGTCCACCGGCGCGATCCGCAAGTTCCTCGCCGAGAACCGCAAGGAGTTCGACCCGCGCAAGTACTTCATCGCCGCCACCAAGGCCATGAAGGGCATCTGCAAGGCCCGCTACGAGGCCTTCGGCACCGCGGGCAACGCCTCCAAGATGAAGGCGATGTCGCTGGAGCAGATGACGACCCGTTACGCGAAGGGCGAGCTCGACCCGAAGGTCAACTGATCGGCCCCGCGCCGTTTCGGTTGGGGAGAAAGGGGCGCGCGGCGCCCCTTTCTCTTTCCGGGAGCCCGGGCCGGGATTAACCACAGAGGCGCAGAGGCACGGAGTATCTCGTGGTTGGTATACAACTGCCGGCGTGAGCGAGATCGGCCATGCCTGACTACCCTTGCCCCTGCTGCGGCTACCGGGTGTTCGACTATCCGCCGGGGTTCCATCAGGTGTGCCCGATCTGCGGCTGGGAGGACAATCTCGCCCAGCTGCGCTTCCCGCTGATGCCCGCGGCGCCGAACGACGTGAGCCTGCTGGACGCGCAGCGCAACTACGCCGAGCACGGTGCGGCCGAACGCCGCAACGCTGGCACGACGCGCCGGCCGATCGAGGACGAGCGCGTGGAGGACGGCTGGCGGCCGCTGGACCTCGCGCGGGACAACGTCGAGGAGCCGCGGCGCGGCGAGAACTACGGCGAGACCTATCCGTACGAGGACACGACAGTCCTCTATTACTGGCGCGCGACATACTGGCGGCGGGTCGTCGGCTAGTGCTAATGCGGACCGGGGCAACCGCGTGCTTCCTGCGGGCCTTGCGCCGGGTGCTGCTCGCCGCCCGGAAATTCTGTCCTGAATTTA